>ERZ1292623.4599-Hain-H51-01um-R1-4599-length-11254-cov-6_pt1 | contig 11254 bp, 15 predicted proteins | sample MGYA00564398_ERZ1292623 | MGnify/ENA primary metagenome ERZ1292623 (study PRJEB36523, sample SAMEA6512633) | groundwater metagenome | collected 2019-01-07 | study: AquaDiva: Metagenomics assemblies of 32 groundwater samples
TCGAAGTCATTGGACAGGCGGGGCGATTGATCGGCGTCGGCGATTTTCGGCCGACGTATGGACGCTTCGCCGTCGTTGACTTCAAGGTGCATGACTAGGCATGGTCAGGTTGGCTGTGGATGGGCGTGGTATGCCCAGGCTGGGCCCGGCTAGGCGCGGCCGGGCGAGGCCGGGCGCGGCAAGGTGTGGTCCGGCTAGGTCAGGCGCGGCCGGGTAAGGTCCGGCAAGCCCGGGTGGGGCGAGGTAATACAGAATCTAGGGTGCGGTGTGGATAGACAGACAGCGGTTCGTGGCACGGTAGGCCATGACAAGGTTTGGTGCCGAGGGGCATGGCAAGCACAGGTTTGGTTGGGTCCGGTAAGGCGTGGCCGGGCGCGGTCTGGCGCGGGTGGGCGCGGTTGGCTGTGGCCGGGCGCGGCTAGGCGCGGTCGGGCGCGGCTAGGCGCGGTATGCCCAGGCGAGGTCGGGCAAGGCGAGGCATGGATACTTGACACCTTCGGAGTCTTAGGCGTAGGATAATCACGTAGAGAAGTACCCGCACAACGGGCCCTCTTGACATTCAGTCAAGGAGGCCCGTTTCATTTTGCGCGAATCCCTCCGCAGCTACGGCCACCTACGCGCCATCGATGCCGAAGCGCTCACGGTCGAAGCCGTCATCGCCACCGGCAATGTCGCCCGCGACCAGATGATCATCGACCCCGCCGGGTGGGACTTCACCAACTACCGCAAGAATCCCGTCGTGCTCTGGTCGCACAACGACATGGCCGTGCCCATCGCCAAGACGATCGGCGAGGTGCAGACTGGCCCGAACGAACTGCGCGCTACGGCGGAGTTCGACCGCGAAGACCCCGAGGCCGTGCGGCTGTTCGGCAAGGTGGCGCGCGGCTTCATCAACGCGACGTCCGTCCGTTGGCTGCCGAAGCGCACCGAGATCCGCGCCATTGCCGTCGAGGGCGGCGGCGAGCGCGACACCATCGTCTTCGTTGAGCAGGAGCTTCTTGAGTGGAGCTTCGTCGCCATCCCGTCCGACCCAGGCGCGGTGATCCTGCGCTCGAACGGCGACGGGTTGGATATCGAGGCGCTGCTGGCTGCGGCCCGCAAGGCCGCTACACCTGAGATCACACCTGAGCCGGAGCCCGAGCCCGTCGTCACGGAGCGAGCCGTCATTGCGGCGCCGCAACTCGATCCCCGCGCTTTGCAGCAGATCGCCGACGCGCTGGTGAAGCTCTCAGAGCCGCCCGACGTTGAGGCGATCGTCATCCGCGCCGTGGCGAAAGCGACGGGCAAGACTGAGGAGCGCGTGCGCTCCGAGATGGGAGTAGCGTAATGGCAGAGGACAAGGGCCGCGGCCCCGAGGACGAAGAGGACGACGACAAAGAGGGTGACGGCGGCGCTACCGCCGTCCTGACGCGGCTGGCAACGGCCGTCGAAGGGCTGACGACCGCTCAGGCGAAGCAGAGCGAAGAGATCGAGCGCCGCGTCAACGACGCGCTGGCGAAGGCCGCCGGCGGCGAACCCAAGACGACGACGAAGACCATAGAGCATGCGCCCGTCATCGAAGTGTCCGACCGCTTCGTGGACGGCGCCGGCAAGCCGTGGACGCGCTCGGACTTTGAGCTGTCGCTGATGCTCTTCGAGGGCATGGGCAAGATCACGGCGATGCCGCGCCAGTTGACGCCGCCGGAAGACCTCGTGCGCGGCTACATCCACCACGTCTACGAGACGCCCGGCCCGCGCCCGGCCATCGTGGATGACAAGGGGAAGATCGTCCGCAGGCTCGACCCGGCACCGCTTCTGGAATGGGCGGAGGGCAAGCGTGCGATGGACTCGGCGGAGACCGGCTTCGGCCTCCAGCTCGTCGGCGCGCAGTACATCCGCGACATGTGGATGGCCGCACGCAACATGGATTCGCTCGTCGGCGCGATCCGCGAAGTGCCGATGACGGACCCGACCACCTACGTCCCGATCTCCGGCGAAGTGCCCGAGATGCTGTTCGTGGGCGAGTCGACGTCGGCGTCCGCGACGGCGTACACGACGAGCAAGACGCCCTCGAACCGCGTCACGCTCACGGCCAAGAAGTTCACCATCCAGCAAATCTGGTCGGGCGAACTCAACGAGGATTCGATCGTCGCATTCACGCCGTTCCTGCGCGAGATGCTGAATATCTCCGTCGCCGCGCACCTCGGTTCGGCGTACTACAACGGTGACGAGACGAACGCCGCTACGGGCAACATCAACCTTGACGACGCCGACCCGGCGGACACGAAGCACTACCTTGCATGGGACGGCATCCGGCACGACTGGATCGTTACCACGACCGCCAACGGCAAGGACATGGCGGCGGCGCTCGATCCGAAGGAAATCCTGCGAGCGCGCGGCAAGCTGAACTCCTCCGACGATGATGTGGACAACGCCGTCACGACGATCAACTGGGGCAAGAATGCCGCCGACCTGCGGCTGATCTGCACCTGGGACGACTACCTGAACCTGCTCGACCTTGACGACGTTCGGACGATCGACAAGTATGGCCCCGGCGCCACCATCGTCACGGGCGAGCTGGCGCGCATCAACGGCATGCCGATCGTCGCGCCGTCGTACGCCTCTAAGACCGAAGCGGACGGCAAGGCGAGCACGACCGAGGCATCGAACACGAAGGGTCAGATCACCGTCTGCAACCCGCAGGCGTACGTCGGCGGCGTGCGGCGCGACGTGCAGTTGTTCTTCGACCGCATCCAGCGCACGGACCAGTTCCTGTTTGAGCTCTACACCCGCCGGGCGTTCACGCGCTTCGGCACGGCCGGCGCGGCGGGAATCTACGACATCACGATCTAATCCGGCTTAGGGACGGGGGCTCCTTCGGGAGCCCTGGTCTAGTCAGGCGGAAGGACCTCTCACATGGCAGTCACAATCAAAGGCAATAGCGGCCGATCATTGGGGCGCAATCTGATCCTAGTGTTCGGCACCGTCGATCTCGACGGCTCGAACCCAACGCCCGTCAACCTCGATGCGCACTGCGATTCGGTGCTCGTAGGAGGCGTGAGCCTGCAAGCGACCGCGGCGCCGGGAGACGCCACCCACGCCGTTACCTGCAACCCTTCGGGGGCAACACTGAACGTGTACGCCTGGATGCCTATAAGCGGCGCCGACCCGACACTCGTCGCTTCGACGGGCACCGAGGTAGTGTCGTTCTGGGCGTTGTGCCGGAGGTAACGATGCAACTGATGGTGAACGCGCGCTACCGAACGCAGGCCATCTCGTACGAAGCGGGGCAGATCATCGACGCGACCGAAGCCGAGGCCGCGCACCTTATGGCGGACTCGCCGGGCACGTTCTCGGCGCTGGGCGTGACTCCTTCGCCTGTCGTTGCGGACGTGCCCGATCTCTCTGCCATGAGCACCGAGACTGCCACCGGCATCGTTGCGCCCGACAGGCGCGCTCGTGGAGGCGCGAAGCGATGATCCGCACCGAAACACTGCGGCTGACGACAGCGGGCGGCGCGGGAGTGGCGACGGGTTCCGCCACGACGCCGAGCGCGGTACGCGGTGAGATCCTGGGCGTGCTGCTCAACTACACGTCGCAGCCGGCGACAACGGACGTAACGCTCGCCACGGCGGGCGAAGGTGGAGGCCCGGCGTACAACATCCTCGTGTTAACGAACCTGAACGCCGACGGCTACTTCGCGCCGCGCAAGGGCGCGGTCGATGCGGCAGGCGCGGCGATCGCGGCATCGTTTGTGCCGTTCGTCGTGGCGGACAAGCTCACGGTCTCGCTGGCCCAGGGCGATGCCATCACAAACGGATTGGTGGCGACGATCTTCTACGACGACAAATCGTAGCTTGGCACTGACAACCGAATAGGGCCAGACCGAAGCGAACCCGGAAAGCAAGGCGAGCGGATGGGGAACTGGTACACCACACGAGAAGCGGTCAAACGCGCCCTCGGCGAGCAAGCGCCGTCAGGTGAGCGCGACAAGATCATCGACCAGGAGATCGAAGCGGCGGCCCGCGAGATCGAGGGTATCACTCACCGCATCTTCATCCCCAAGACGCAGGTACGAAACTACCGCTGGCCTCAGCGCGATGGCCGCGGCTACGTGCTGTTCCTCGACGAGGACCTGATCTCCGTATCGGCGCTGACGAAAGACGACGACACCGCAACGGCTATCGCTGCCGCTGACTACTTCCTCGAACCGTCCAACTTTGGCCCGCCGTACGACCGTATCGAGATCGACCTTGCCAGCACGGCGTTCTTCTCATCCAACCTCACGCCCCAGCGGGCGGTGCGCGTGACGGGCTCATGGGGGTACAGCGCCAACACCGAAGCCGCCGGCGCGCTGGCGGAGGCTGACGACGGCAGCGAGACGGCGCTCGACGTGACGGATAGCTCCCTGATCGGCATCGGCGACACCCTGCTGCTCACGTCGGAGCAGATGTTCGTCCGCGCCAAGAGCCTGCTGACGACCGGAACCACGCTCAATGACACCTTGACCGCCTCGAAGGCGGACACGGGCGTGACGGTAGCCTCAGGCGCCGCAATCAAGGATGGTGAGGTGATCACGCTCGACGCCGAGCGGATGTACGTCGAGAGCATCAGCGGCAACGACTTGACCGTGATCCGGGGCTACGACGGCTCGACGCTGGCCGCGCACACGACGGGGATCACCGTCTACGCGCCGCGCACGCTCACCGTAGACCGCGCCGTGAACGGCACCACGGCAGCCACACACGCCGACACGCTGGCGATTCTGCGCTACGTCGCGCCGTACGATGTGGTGAACCTCTGCGAAGCGATCGCCATCTTCGAATACATGCAGAGCCGTGGCGGCAGGACAGGCGTTGTCGGCTCAGGCGAAGGCGCGGTGGAGATCACCGGACGCACCATCGCCGCGCTCAAGGACGGGGTACGGAAGCGGTATCTCCGGCACGCGGTGGGGGCGGTCTAATGACGCAGGTCACCATCAAGACCAGCGGGCCGTTCTTCCGCCTCGGCTCCGGGCCGATCGTTGATTCGCTGCACGATGCCGTGCGCGAACTGGTAGCCCAGGGCGAGACGCTGGCGAAGGATCGCGCGATCGAGGTCGTCTATTCGCACGGCGGCGCGCACCCGGACCAGTACCGGCCGACGGGGCGGTGGCTCAACAGCCTGCACGGCGAGATGACCGGCAACCTTTCGGGTACCATCGATGACTCGAAGCTCGTGTACGGGCCGTGGTTACAAGGGTTCTCATCGAGGAATCAGACGACAAGATTCAAAGGGTATTCCGTGTTTAGGCATGTGATCGGAGAACTCGAACGCCGAAAAGCGGACGTGCTCGTGAAGCACGTACGCAGGGCCGTGGAGAAGCTGAACTGATGGCGACCAGCGACGAGGCCGCATGGCGCGCGATGCAGTCGCACCTCGGGGCGATGGGCTACAACGTACAGGCCGAGATCGGCGAGCCGATGGCGCCGCCCGAGCCGATCACCGCGGCGATCATCCCGATCTCCGGGCGCGTCGACGAGACGGTGCTCAACGCGCCGCGCTTCGTGCATGTCATCGACCTGCGCTTCTACGCCGATGGGCTTGCGGAGGATCGCGACAAGGTGGAGACGACGCTCGACCAGATCCGAGCGGACATCTTCGAAGATATCTGCGGCGACTTCACGCTCGGCGGGACGATGGCGTACGCCTTCCCGACGCAGTGCGAATGGCGTTACGGGTGGCAGGCGATCGGCGGTCGCATGTACCGCCTGCTCGATATCACGATCGCGTATCGGGTGGACGTGACGTATGTGTTCGCTGAGTAGGAGGGACTGATGCCAGCACCGAAGACGACGAAGAAGCTACGCGCGCTCACGGACCTGAGCCTGCGTCAGTCCGCCGACCCGAAGTCGCCGCTTTATGAGGAGTGGCACGAGTGGAAGGCCGGCACGGAGTTTGACCCGCCCGCGCACATGAAGGTCGATCTCGCGCTCGCGCGCCGCATCGTAGAGGAGGTGTGAAATCGCCAAAGAAGCCGGCCTTTCAGACCAGCTATTCGTGGACGGCGTAGACCTGTCCGGCGATATCGGCTCGGTGCAGCGCATCGGGGCCCCGTCAGGCACGCTCGACACGACCGCGATCAACAAGAGCGCGCACGAACGCATCTACGGGCAGTTCGATGGCGAGATCGCCTTCAACGCCTTCTTCAACGACGCCGCCGCACAGGAGCACGCCACGCTCAAGGCGAAGGGTTCAGGGGCTGACCGCATCCTGAGCTACTTCCACGGCTCGGGCATCGGCGAGATGGCGGCGGGGCTCGTCGCCAAGCAGATGAACTATGACGGCAACCGTGCCGCCGATGGGGCGTTCACCTTCGACGCGCAGACGCTCGGCAACGGCTACGGCCTCGACTACGGCGAGCAACTGACGGCGGGCAAGCGCACGGACACGGGCGCCACGAACGGCACAGCGCTGGACAACACCGCGACGCCGGGCGCGACGGCCTTCGGGCTGGCGGCATACCTGCACATCTTCTCGTTTACCGGCACGTCGATCACGGTGACGATCCAGGAATCGAGCGATGACGCGGTAGGCGACCCGTACGCGGCTGTGACGGGCGGGGCGTTCGCCGCTGCCTCGGCGGTGGGGTCGCAGCGGATCGTCACGAGCCTGACGCAGAGCATTGAGCGGTATCTCCGGGTGGTCAGTGCGGGCACGTTCAACCCGTGTACGTTCGCCGTGATGGCGACGCGCTACCCGGTCAAATAGGAGGTGATGATGCAGCAATTCAAGATCGCACTACTTCGCGAGGGCGCCACGAAGATGACGTGCCGCGAGGCGAAGTGTGAGCAGTACGAGCGCGGATGGATCACGGTCGTAGACGAGCGCAGCGACAAGGGCGCGCGCCAGGCGCAGTACATCCGCACGCAGGCGGGACGGAAGTTCATCGAGTTCCCGTCCGAAGGGGCGAGCCTGCATCTACAGGGAGAGATCGCGATCGCGTACGGGCTGACGGTGTTCAAGTTCTTCAGTGGACAAGAGTGCTTCCGTCCGCACGCTGACCGTGAAGTGGTGTTCTCACAACAGAAGGGTGCAAGGCGGCGCGTCTATACGCCGCGGGATTTCAACGAGAGTTTCAACGAGGAAGCGGCGAAGGTCGCGGAAACGGCAGGAAGGGGTTAGGGACGGCGATGGGAATGTCCGCGGCCGTGCAGCTTCCCGTGTTCAACACGATCGTATATCGCCAGGTTCTCCGGGCGGTTGTCGGTCTTGTCGCCGTTGATATGGTGAACGTGCTCGTCACGGCGAAGGCGGCGGCCCATTGTCTGCTCCATCACGTAGCGATGCTCTCGCACGTAGCCTTTGTGCGCGCCAGCGTCGGGATGGTCGGGCATGCGGAGCATGACGTAGCCGAAGTTGTTGACGTATCGCCCCTCTCCGCGCTTCATGCCGTAGGAGTTGTGTCCGCTGATGAATCTCATGGGACGGCTGTGCTGCATCGCGGCGAACGCGCCACACCCACACTCACAGAGCTGCGGGGAGAGATTGAGTCGGCGACGGTGCCCCTTGATGTATTCGGTGCGTGCGTACCGTTGATTCGAGAGCAACGGGATCAGTTCTCCGCACCCGCACGCGCACACTCGCGGTTCTCGATGGCCGCGCAGCATGTAGGGCGCGCGGTATCTAAACAGGTGTTTCGCGGGGATCTCTTGCCCGCATCCACATTCGCATAGCATCGGTATTAGCTTAGCAGTGCTAGGAAGGACAGTCAACAATGGCGAAGGAATCAGGGTTAGTCTCATAGCCCCCCGCCACGGCGACGTGGCGGTAAACACCCCGAATATCGGTGGAAGCCTGAGATGGTAACGCCGAGGCACAGCCCGCAAGGGAAGGCCGTAACGACTACCAAGGGGCGGCTCTCAGAGTCGAAGGCATAGTCTGGTCTGCACTCGAAATGAAGGTGCAGAGGTCGGCAGAAATGACCGGCCCACGCGCAAGCGGAGTAACAACAACGTGGGTATGACGCTCACAGTGGACGATTCCGGCGGGACAGGCCGGGCGATCACGAACGACGTGACGAACGTGCAGTGGGGGATGCCTTCGGGCGAACAGGACGTGACGGGGCTCGACAAGAGCGGGCATGAGCGCATCCTCCTGCTGGCGGACTTCTCGATCACGCTGACGGCGGTGTTCAACGACGCGGCGACAACCGGCATGTTCCAGATCTTCAAGAACTACCGGACGATCCTCGCCGGTCAGGTCGGGCGCACGACGACGCTCGTACACTCCGGCCAGACGCTCACGAACGAAGTGCTGTACACGGACTTCCCGCTGAGCCGCAATGCGGACGGATCGCTGACGGCTTCGGTGCCGGGCGTACTCGCAGACGGGGTAGTGCCCGTATGGAGTTAGGAACGGTACCGGCTTGGAGTTATCGAAGAGTAGGTGCGCATGGGCTTTCGTGAAGAACTTGACACAGCGCTGCTGAAGTTCGAGGGCACGGATTACGACGGCGCGGAGGTGCGTTGTCGCCTCACGGTGCCTACGGGAATGTTCCTCGCGCTTCAGCGGTTCGTCGCGTCGAAGGATGCCGACCAGATCGACGAGGCGTTCACCATGTTCGGCGACGACGTGTTGATCGACTGGAACGTCGAAAACCCGGTGACGGGCGAGCCGTATCCAGCGACGGGCGCCGGGTTCAAATGCGTGTCGCCGAAGTTCGCCGGGCAGATCATCCGCGCCTGGATGGAGGAAGTAGCGGGGGTGAGCGTCCCTTTAGCCGCGCCCTCCGGGAATGGAGCCATGTCGGAGGCGGAACTCGAAATGACGGCTCTGCCGTGACGATGCCGATCGAGTTGCAGCAGGCGCTTACCGTCGATGGCCTCTGCAAACGATGGGGGCAGCCGCGCAGCGTGATCCTTGCTGAAGACGTAGCGCAGTTGAAGATGCTCGCGATTATCGCCGAGGGGCAGCCAGCCGAATGAACGAAGTCGTTATCACGATCAAGGGCTCTGACCAGTTCTCGTCAACCGCCGACAAGGTGAACAAGTCGGCGACGGGCATGGGCAGCACGCTCGCCAGCGTCGGCAAGATCGCCGGGGGCTTCGTGCTGGCTCAGGGATTGATCAAGGCGCCCCAGGTGATCGGCGGGTTCGTCGATGCCGCGTCCGACATGAACGAGACTATGAGCAAGTCCGCGATCGTGTTCGGTGACTCCAACGCGGCGATCTTGGATTGGGCCAACACGTCGTCTACATCGATGGGCCTCAGCAAACAGAAGACGCTGGAGGCTACATCGACGTTCGGTAACTTCCTGACGGCGATGGGGCAGACGAAGCCGGCCGCGGCCGATATGTCGAAGGCGATGGTGATACTCGCCAACGACCTCGGTTCGTTCAACAACGTCGATCCGACAGAGGCGCTGATGGCGCTGCGCTCCGGGCTTGCCGGTGAAGTCGAGCCGATGCGGCGCTTCGGTGTTGCCATCGACGAGGCAGCGGTTAAGACGCAGGCGATGAAGATGGGGCTCGGCGAAGCCGGGCGCGAGCTGACGCAGCAAGAGAAGATCCAGGCGCGCTACGCGCTGATCCTGCAACAGACCACGACCGCACAGGGCGACTTCACGCGCACGCAAGACGGCATGGCTAACCAGTCGAAGATTCTCAAGGCTCAGTGGGAAGACCTGAAGACGCAGATCGGGACGGCGCTGCTTCCGGTCGTGCTGGAATTGACCAAGGGTTTGAACTCGCTTGCGGGCACGATCATTTCGGACGTCGTGCCGGTTGTAAAGGAGTGGTACGAAAAGCACCAGCCGGAGATCAACGCGCAGATGGAGGAGTTCAAGACGGTGCTGCGCGAAGACGTAATGCCCGCGATTGAAGCGCTTGTAGAACTATTCCAGACGCTCTGGCCGATACTCGGCCCGCTCGTCGAGACGGTGTTCAAGGACATGCTGAACACGATTACGACGCAGTTGAAGGTCATTGCCGACGTGATCAAGATCGTCACCGCGATCATCAGCGGCGATTGGAGCGGCGCGTGGGATGGGATGAAGCAGCTTGCCGTTGATGTGTGGGACGGCATCTACACGCACATCGCGCTGAAGGTCGCACTCGTGCGCGATGTCGTCGTCTTCGGCCTGACGTTCGCCAAGAATATCGCCGTCGCGGTGATGAACGAGGCGCGAGACGGAATCACGGCGGCATGGCAGTCGATCAAGGATTCGGTGACGGGGTTTATCCAGGACATCATCGATAAGATTCAAGCTCTGATCGACAAGGCCAAAGACATCGCGAATATCGGCGGCATCCCAGGCAAGATTTTCGGGAAGGTGATGGATCAGTTTGCCGAGGGTGGCGTGAGTTCGGGTGGGTTGGCCCTTGTTGGCGAGCGCGGGCCGGAGCTGGTGAATCTTCCCGGCGGCTCGTACGTTCACAGCAACGCTGAATCACGGCAGATGGCATCGGCCGGCGGCGGCGGTACCACGATCATCAACGTCTACCCGCAGAACATCATTCTGCAAGGTGACGCACAGGCGGGCCTAGCGTCGATGGGGGGGATGTTCGCCTAATGGCAACTCTCAATTATCTGCCCGACACCTGGAACGGCGTTGACATTCAGACGTCGCAGTACGTGTCGTGGTTCGAGGATGCCCGCCCCGGCCCGCACAACAAGCGCATGATGGTGGCGCCGGTCGAAGCAGGTCGCACGGGCAAGGCGCCGGGGGCAGTCAGAGCCCAGCCGCAATCCGAGACGTGGGAACTGACCGTCAAGCTCGTCGCCACCGACGAGACCGACGTGCAGGCGATGAACGCGATCTTCGTCGAGGGCGTGCAGGTGTACTTGCGCTGCCTCGACGGCGCAGCAACTCCCGTGACGTGGCGGATCTCCTGTCACGCGCTCTCAGCACCGCAACGGGTCGCCGGCTCGAAGGTGCTGTTCGTCATTCCGATCCGCGTCGCTGACCCGACGTGGGAAGAAGACACCCTCAACACCGACACGAAGAGCAACCAGACGGCATCGCCGATCGCGCTGGGCACGGCGGGCGTGCTGACCAACGCCGGCACGCGCGACTGCGACGCCAAAATCACGCTGACCGCCGACGTGGCGAAGAGCGAGAACAGCCACCTGAACGACTGGCCGTACGTGTTCGAGTCGATATGGGTGAACCGCGCTCCGAAGCCGCTCAAGGACGAGCCGGTGTACCTGATGGACCAGAGCGGCGCGGCGGCGCGCATCGCTACTGGTACGGCAGCGTCCGGGGCAGTGGTTAACCGCACAGCAAACGCTACGA
>ERZ1292623.4600-Hain-H51-01um-R1-4600-length-11254-cov-5_pt1 | contig 11254 bp, 9 predicted proteins | sample MGYA00564398_ERZ1292623 | MGnify/ENA primary metagenome ERZ1292623 (study PRJEB36523, sample SAMEA6512633) | groundwater metagenome | collected 2019-01-07 | study: AquaDiva: Metagenomics assemblies of 32 groundwater samples
AACGAAAAAGCTTATCGGTAAGATGATCCAACAAATCCCCTGGCATGCCGCCACCTGGATAAAATGCCAGATGGGTTCTGCCATATTTTCCGATTATTTCTCTAATATCTGTTCTGCCTTCAAAAAATAGAAACCTGACATTTTTTAGACGACCCAGATTTTTTCTAATCCCATCAGCATCTGCATACTCCGCCTTAAAATCTGGAGTTCGTTCATCTCTCGGTTTGATTGAGTCTGTGACGGAATAATCCTCTCCAAATACGCCTAAGAGAATCAACTCTGGCGTTGCTTTATCAAGGCTATAGCCACCTGATAAAACCCTGTGGCTCAGAATCGGATATTGATCAATTAAGCTTATTAAATCTCTTGCTTGTTGTTCAGTAACAGCAAGTGGTTTATCGATCCAGACAGGCGTTTTTCGTCTGGCAAGCATACTACCCAATTTTAATAAAAAATCTGCATGAGTTCCTTGAGGACTCATTACCACTAAAGCCGCATCAGGAAATTTTTTAAGTACTGCCTCAATTTCATTATCAGAAAAATCAGGAGTCACTTGAAAATATTCTGCTTGAGGTAAAACAGACAAAGACATTGTCTTCTCTTTTGGCTCAACGTCGATTATGCCAGCAACAGGCATACCTGCCTGCGCAAATAATGGCCCATAGCGCTTACCAGTTACACCACCTCCACCCAAAAGAATTACTCTGTCGGGAGCTTCTCTTTCTTCCCTTGGTCTTTCTTCAAAATTTTTTATTTCTAAAAGGCCTCGAACTAACTCCGCTCTTTCAAGCGGTAAAGCAGATTCGGCACCCCTTTCGCTCATAGGAAGTTATTATATTTTAACTTGACAACTGAGTCAACAGCTATTACGAATTTTATTTTTGACTATTTTCGTAAAACACGTTATATCTTTTTTTCAAATCATCTTGATTATTTTTATACCACTCAATAGTTTCTTTAATACCAAGCTTTAAAGAATATTGAGGTTTAAAGTCTAATAACTTCTTAGCCCTTTTCATATCCATTAGCCTTTTGGCATCACCTTTGGGTTTGGTTTTATCCCAAACAATTTTAACAGGACCATGGGGAACAAAACTTGCGATAGTCTCTGCAATCTCCTTTATTGTTACGCCCTTGCCGCTACCCAAATTAACTGGCACATTTATTCCTTTTTCAACAGCTATCATCATACCCCTTGCCACATCTTTAGAATAAATAAAATCCCTAATAGGAGACCCATCGCCCCAAACAGATAAAGGATTTTCTCCACTGAGAACTCTACTGATAAGAGAGGGAATTACCATAGCAGTTTGAGGATCAAAGTTGTCATATGGTCCATACACATTGGCAGGCCTGACAATTGATATTGTATCCCAACCATATTCAATCTTATAGCTTTCTGCTTGCAATTCACCCATCCTTTTTGCCCATCCGGCAAATTTGTCATTTTCAGAAGGGAAACTTTTCCATACATCATCTTCGTAAAAAACCTCGGCCGGTGCATATACTCCAATCGTACTGGTATAAAGATAATGTTTGACGCCGGAACGTCGCGCAGCCTCCATCATATTGGTATTAAAAGAAATTGTTGGAACAAAGAAACTGGCAGGTTGTTTTGCAGTCATTTTTGGTGAACCTTTAATTCCTGCCAAATGGAAGACAATATCCATATCTTCACAAACACTCATACAATTACTAAATTCCCGCAAATCAGCACGGATAAATTTGACGCCTTTAGGCGCACGGCTCGGGTCATCAAGGGAGACCACGACTATCTTGGCACCTGCTTCGACCAACATTTCTACCAATGGTCTACCTATCAAACCAGTACCACCTGTAATCAATATTTTTTTATCTTTATAAAAATTCATAAAATATTTCTTTTGTACCACGCAAGAGTCTTACTTATACCTTCATCTAACGATACCCTTGGTTTCCAGCTATACACTCTTTTAGCTTTATTAAGATTCAAAGAAAGGCTAAACTTAATGGTTGGTTTTGACGTATCAAATTCAATTTTAATTTTTTTACCTGAAACTTTAATAATCTTCTTTACTAAGCTTGCAACTGAGACAGCAGAACCAAAGCCGACATTGACCAATTCAAAGGGAGTTTTTTGATGACTAAGTATCAATTCAACAAAATCTACCAGATCTGACACATATAATAAGTCTCTTGCTTCAGACCCGTCTCCCCATACCACAATTTTATCTTTAGCTGTCATGACCTTTGAAATAGTGGCTCCCAAGACGTGCGAATGCTCTAAGTCGTACTTATCGAATGGGCCATAAATGTTGGAATGTCTAATTGCTGTATATTTAGTTTTGGAAATTTTAGAGAAAAATTCACACATTTTTTCTAGATAAACTTTAGTCCAGCCTACACCAAAATATTTATCAGTTATTTGGTATCTAAAATCTTCTTCTTTTACTGGTGCATCTTGATTTGGATACATAACAGTGCAGCTAAAAAAGACGACATGTTTAAGTTTATTTTCGAAAGCTGCTCTAAAAATAAGACTGTTCATAACTGCATTGTCAGTAACATGCATATAAGGTTTCTTGACAATGTCTTTAGATCCGGAAGTTACAGCAGCTGCCTGAATAATAATATCTTTCCCCACAATTACCTTTTCCACATCTTTAATCTTCGTCAAATCAGCTTGAATAAGTTTGATTTTTTTTGATAGGCTAGTTGGTTTATTTTTAAAATACGTCCCAAAAACTTCTAAATCGTCTCTAATTATTAGTCTTTCGGCTATATTTCTACCTATAAAGCCACTTGCTCCGCAAATTACAATTTTTGTTTTCATTTTATACTATTTAAAATCGCACAAAGCTTTAAAATTTTTTCCTTTTCTAAGGTAGGATAGTTACCAATATAAAAACCATAAAAATGAATATGCTCTACATTTGGATATTTTTTATACTCCTTCTCACCAACAATCTTTTTAAGATACGGTTGCCTAAGTTGATTTCCTCCACCAGAAGTACCTCTGCGAAATTCAACACCATTCTTACGAAGAGTTGTCATTATTTTTTCACAAAGTTTCATATTAGGATTTTTCAAAATGAGAATAAAGGCATAATTTGAACTGCCTTCAATATCAAAATCAGTATAAAATAATTTTTTATCTAAATTTTCTAAAAAAATTCTAAAGTTTTCAGAACGAATTTTATTATTACTATCTAATTTTTTAATTTGGGTACGTCCCAAAACTGCGCTAATTTCAGTGGAACGGACATTGTAAGCCGAGAAAGCAAAAATAAAATCAGGATTTAAGTCAGGATATTTTTTAAAGTAGCTTTGTTTTAAATCACGAGAGGTAGATTCTCTTACCATACCATGGGCACGAAACATCCTTAACATCTCATATAATTTGCTATCATTTGTTGAAACCATACCCCCTTCAACAGTAGTCATGTGATGTGCATAATAAAAAGAAAAATTAGACATTAAGCCAAAAGTTCCAACTTTCTTACCTTTAAAAGTTGCCCCATGTGATTCACATGCGTCCTCAATTAAAGGAATATTTCTTTTTTTTAACTCATCTAATAATTTTTGAGTTAATGCATTTAATCCTAATATATGAGTTATAAAAACAGCCTTAGTTTTAGAGGTGATTTTTTCAAGTATTTTTTCAGTATCCATTCCAAGTGTTCTAAGATTTATATCCGCAAAGATAGGTTTAAAACCGCACTGTATTACTGATGCAATATCTGACACCCAAGTTAATGGAGGGACAATTATTTCCCCTATGCCCACATATTCCCTTAAAACTGCCAGAGTAATTAAATTAGCCGATGAACCGGAGTTAACAAACACACTATATGTAACTCCCAACCATTCTGACCATTCCCTTTCAAACTCTAAAACATTTTTTCCTTGAGTCAACATCGGATCTTTCTGTTTCAAAAACCGGATAAGGGTATCCAAATCTTCCCGAGTAATATTATTTTTCATTAAAGGTAGATCTAAATTTTTCATTAAAAAGGTCCTTTAAATTCAATTTCTTTAAGATCTATTTGCTCATCTGGAACCCACTTGTTTTTTCCACCTTTAACCAAATCAAAAGAGGCTGATGCAATGTCGCGTCCATCAGGATAAAAAAGTTTTTCAAGTGGCGGAGTCGGAGGACAAGTTACAGGAGCAAAACCCATACGATGAACTTTTATTTCTCTCTTTCCTTGTAGTTTTTCCAAAACCTCAGAGACGATCTCACTTCCGGCCCCACAAGTTATCCAATCATTATCCGCAACAATTAACCTGCCAGTTTTATTAACGGATGCAGCGATTGTATCGATATCTAATGGAGACAACCAAATTGGATCTATAACCTCTGCCTTAATTCCTACAGATTCAAGATAACGTGCAGCTCTCTGGCATTCAACCTGCATATAGGAAATACCAACAAGAGTAATATCCTTGCCTTTAACCGTAACTCTTGCTTTACCTGAACCAACTGTATATAACTTCTCTGGAACATAACCCTTTTGAAAATGTAGAATACGGTGTTCAATATAAATTACAGGATTATTGTCTCTTATGGCTTCAATAAGACAACCCTTAGCATCATATGGAGTTGTGGGTGCAACCACTTTTAAGCCCGGGACATGCATAAAAAATGAGTATAAACTTTGGGAATGTTGCGCACCCTGACCCCAGCTTTTCCCTATCATTGAACGTACAACTAAAGGTATATTTACTTGTCCTCCATACATATAATGGCTTTTGGCGGCAATGTTAACAAGCTGATTCATGGCAAGCAGCATAAAATCCATGCGGATATGTATATGGATAGGCCTAAGTCCAGCTAAAGCCATGCCTATTGCAGCACCGGTCATAGCATCCTCAGAAAGGGGGGTGCCGAATACGCGCTCATGTCCATACTTTTGTACCAAACCTAGAGTTGTACCCTGAATAGCTTTTGGATCATCTACATCCAAACCAAATACAATCACGGATTTGTCACGATCCATCTCCTGATCGCTTGCCTCGCGTACTGCTTCTACATAAGATAGGTTTCGTTTCATAATTTTTAATTTCAAGCTCTGCTTATATTAGTTTTTAAAAACATCCGTAAATAATTCAGAATCTTTGGGAAACGGACTTTTTTCGGCATATTCAAAAGCCTCTTCAATCTCTTTTTCTACTTCTTTTTCAATCTTCTGACGTTTTTTTGATTTAACAAGTAAGGCTAGTTTTTGGAGAGGATCGTTTTTTAACCAAGGCTCTGCCTCCTCTCTTGTTCTATATCCTAAATGGTAATCCTCATTTGGACCTACATGCTCCTTCAGCCGATAAGTTGTGCATTCAAAGAAAATTGGACCTTTCTTTCCAGATCGTAAAGCCTTAACAACATTGCTTACCTTTTGATATATTTTGAAAAGATCGTTACCTTCTATCCTCTCTGAAGGTATTCCGTATGATTTGACTCTTTCCCAAATTTTTGGATTTGCCTGCCTTTGAATTTGGTGGGTATGAATGGCATAAGAGTTATTTTCACACACAAATATAATGGGAAGGTTTTTAAGTGCAGCAAAATTAATACTTTCATGAAAAACTCCTTCATCAACAGCGCCATCGCCAAAAAAACTTACCACAACTTTACTGCTTCTCTTAAGTTTTAAAGCATACGCATACCCAACAGCTTGCGGAATAGTTGTTCCCACGATAGCAGATCCTCCCATTACACCAGCTGTTACATCAATAAGATGCATTGAGCCTCCTTTTCCCTTGGCGCAACCTGTGGTTCTTCCGTAGAGTTCTGCAATCATTTTCTTTAAATTTCCACCCTTTGCCAGGTAGAGTGCATGGCCACGGTAAGTGCCAAAAACTATATCTTGAGAGCCTAAAGCAAGGCATACCCCTACCGATACAGCCTCCTGCCCAATTGAAAGATGTACTGGACTTTTGATTTTATTAGTTGGGTAGATTCTCGCGATCTCTTCTTCTACGCGTCTAATTCTATATAACGAACGGTAAAATCTTGCATTCATTTTTTTTCTTTTTGCGCTTGTTCTCTCCAATAAGAGAGTAATTCAGTGATGCTCTCTTCAAAGGAATAGAGAGGTTTCCAACCAGTTTTCTTAATGAATTTTTCAACAGAAGGAATCTGAAGTGTAACATCAGCTGGACGAAGCAATTTAGGATCAAGCTGTGTACGAATTTGAACTTTAGCCATTGAAATTAATTTTTTTAAAAACTTACCTACTGTCATCGTGGTTGTGCCGCCAATATTGTAAACTTCACCAGGTTCACAATGTACTATCGCTTCCCAATATGCTCTCATAGCATCTCGCACATCGATAAACGTTCGAACAGAATCCAAATTTCCATGAATTAATGTATCTTGAAAACCTTCTTCAATCCAAGCTATTTGTTTTGCAAAAGCAGAGGCAAACAAATCCGCCCGCCGTGGATTTACATATGCAAACATACGCGTGCGAATAATTGGCATCTTGTAGCTTGTAAAATAGCTCCATCCCAATAAGTCTTGAGCTGTCTTTGATACAGCATAGGGGCTTGCTGGTTTGATTGGTGTATCTTCTGTAATGGGTACGTACTTAGGATCTACTTGTCCATAAACTTCTGACGTAGAACAAAGTTGGATAATAGGATGGTTATTACTTAATCGAATCGCCTCAAAGAGATTAGCTGTGCCAATGATATTATTATTTAATACTGCAATAGGAGTAATAAATGACGCTCTGACGTTTGCATGAGCTGCCAAATGAAAAATAGCATCAGGCTTTACTTTTTGCAAAACCTCAATTATGGAACCCATATCCATTAGATCTGCTTCATGAACAGTAACCCTTTTATGGACTAGGCTTAAATTATCTATTGTTGTGGAATGCCAGCGGGAAATGCCGTGCACCTCAACCTTTGGATGATTATTCACTATATATTCAGCTAGATAGCTTCCACCTGAGCCACTTATTCCTGTAATAAGTACAGTTTTAATATCTCCTGATTTATTCATGTTTGTAGGATTAAACGTCGTTTAAGCTCAACGGAATAATCTTCCTGTGTATCATAAAAAATGATTCGACAACCTTGGGATTCGAATTTAAATGGTACGTAAATAAGTTTTTTTAAATTATCTCTTACTTTTTTTTGCTTAGCTGGAGAAACAAAGAGGAGAAGAAATCCTCCACCCCCAGCTCCAATCAATTTTCCTCCAATAGCACCGGCATTTTTGGCATTTTCATAAATTTCATCAATAAAGGGATTTGAGATTTGAGGACTCAAAGTTTTTTTAATTTGCCAGAACTCGTCTAGAAGTTCACCAAAAGCTTTAATATCTTGATAACTAGTTAAAATTGAAAGAGCTGCTTCTACTGAATTTTGCATAATAGTTAATTGCTTTTTTTGATCATCGATTTTTTTAACATAGCTTTTGGCCACCTTTGAAGCTGTTCTGGGGATACCGGTATAAAAAAGCATCAGGTGATTTTCTAAATCCTTAATTTTTTTGGAAGAAAGAGTTACTGGTTTTAATATTATCTCTCCGTCTGGACGAAAAGTTATGTGGTTAAAACCTCCATATGAGACTTGAACTTGATCTTGTGAACCAACTGTTTCTTTTAGAATATCCTGCTCCAGATGAATACTCTCTTTGGCTATTTGCTGTTTATTAACCATACGCCCTTTTAGTGCATACAAAGCATTAAGAAGCCCTACTGTAAAAGCAGAACTTGATCCTAGCCCTGATCTGGCTGGCAAATCACCATCATGATGTATCTCTAACCCTTCGCCTATTTTTAGAAAACGTATGATCTCACGAACAGAGGGATGGACGATTTCATCAAGCTTTTTACAACTCTCAATTTTTGAATAGGAAATACGATACTTATCGCCGAAAAAAGGTGGCAGGTAACGGGCACTGATATAACAATACTTATTTATGGTAGTTGCTAAGACAGATCCTCCGTGTTTTTTATACCACGCTGGATAATCAGTTCCTCCGCCAAAAAAAGAAATTCGAAAGGGAGTTCTACTTATTACCATATCCTGCCTTTTTTGCACCAAAGAGATGATCTTCTACAATCTCACATATTGTGTGTTCAATAGCTATATGTGATTCTTGAATATACTGAGTATTGTTACTCGGAACTGACAATACAACATCTGCTAATTTTTTTGTTTTTTTGCTGTTCCCAGTTAACATGATTGTACGTATTTTAGCAACTCTTGCGGAGTTGATTGCAGCAAGAATATTTGGAGAGCTGCCACTTGTCGTGATTCCAATTAATATATCTCCAGCGTTACCTAATGCATCGACTTGACGTTTAAAGATTTTTTCAAAACCCATATCATTGGCGTGTGCTGTCAAAATAGATGTATCTGTACTTAAAGCAATGGCTGGAAGACCAGGTCTTTCAAATGCCTTATTCAACATGCAAACTAATTCTCCTGCCATGTGCTGAGAATCAGCTGCACTACCACCATTTCCGCAAATCATTACCTTTCCGCCGGATTCAAATGTATCAACTATAATTTGACTAGCGGTTAAAATTGACTCTAAACATTCTGTAGCAACTTTTTTTTTAACATCGGCACTTTCCAATAAGCGTTTTCGAGCTTTATCGCGATACTTCATGCTAATTTTAGTCATAAACTTATTATAATACCTTATCTTAATGGAGGATAAATGTCAACATCATTGTTTTTTAACTAAGGAGACTGCTAATAATGCCATTACGATAATTAGAGAAACAGATGTTACTGCCCACCCATACCAAAAATATTTTTGCGGATCAAGTTTTATATATAAAGTAAATTTTTTTGCCTTTGGAATCTCACCCTTACCCAATAACCACCCATTTGCATATCCATTCACTATTATATGTGACTCTTCTGATACATTTTTTTTATCGATCACCAGTTTCCAACCTTTATGAAAGGTGTGTTGCATAACTAGAAGTATTGCATCTTGTGGTTTTTTTGGGATAATTGTTACTTCGTAAAGTGCGGGGTTTATAATTTTAAAATTTACATCGCTGTCTGATGCTTTGTATTCTCCTTTGCAAATTTCTCTAAACGCTCTTCTACTACACATAGCTTTATTAATAAAAACTGAATGTAATTTGTCATTGTCAAAAGAGAGATTATCACTTTCATACACCACCCTTGGGATAAAGATAGTAGAATTATAACTGGATTTATCAAATTCGTATAGAATATAACTGCCATTTTTATATATTTGGTGTATAGCAAAATGCCCTAGAAACTCTTCGTATCCTCTTTCTGTTTTAGGAAAAGATTCAGGCAGGAAAAATTGAGTATCTGAAAATCCTGATTCGTACAATCGAGGATCATCATTATACAAAATATAACGAATATTCATCAGTGAAAATATCTGATTTAATCTTTCATAGTTTTTTTCCTTTGCGTATTTTTGCACCAAATAACTGTATGGATTTGGCCCGGTGATGCCAAAATGCCTCTCCCCTGTAAAACTATACTTACCTGTCAGATGACTTATCGTATTAAGCCCTAAATATGCTCCCCCATTTTCACCAAAGATTACTTGAAAATTAAAACCGATTAATGGTAATACTAGTATCTTTCCGTCATCCGGTAGAGTACGTATATATTCAAGTACTTGCTCATACTTAGGATCCATTAAAAAGGTCGTTTTTATATTGGTACCTCCTATTAAAAATTTATTTATTGGAGCTCCGGAAAATATCGGAATACCGGATATAATCAAAAAGATGAAAATGAAAATGAAAAAATACTTAGCATAATTTACTTTTAACTTTTCAATAATACCATAGGCAGAAAATCCAAATAACAATGCATAAAAGAAAACAAAAACATACAGCCATTTAACATAAAATAACCTAAACATGGAAAAACCAGGTATATTGAATAAACTCTTATAAAATTCTACTCCGACATTTGTTATATTGGCTGTTGTGAAAAAGAAAGTAATAAAAAAGAAAATAGAAATGAATAAGAATTCTTTTTTTTTATTTAAAACAAACCCGACAAGAACTATTATTGCAGGCAAAATGGATATTGCTCTGAGAAATATGTTCGGTGTTGGAAGCATAAAATTTAAGGACGCCATTCCGTTATAACGTACAGCGCCAAACATATTAACTCCTTCATGTAAAGGAGAATTTTTGTCAAAAACACTAACATTAGTAAAACTCCCACTATTAAATAAGCTAAATACTAGAGCAAGAAGATGAAAAGCATGAGTGCCTAAAAAAAGTACGGCTCCTGCAAATATTATTTTCCATGAAATTGATTTTTTACCAAAAATCTTTACAAACAAAATTAAAAATACTGTTGTTAAAGGCCAGAATGCAAAAAAGGGCGGCATAGACTCTAATCCAAAATTTGGAGAAAAAATAAAGCTAATCAATAATGCAATCGAAAGATAACTATATTTATGCGTAATTAAAGATTTAAAAAGAAAGAAAAAAATAAGAGGATATATAAAAAATTGATTATGTGTAGTAAGAGCCACTCCCCAATTAAATACCAAATTAATCGATCCTTGAGAAACGGTATAAAAAACTCCAGTTACTATTGATGCTTTATTAATTAGATCTTTTTTACTCTCACCGTATATCTGTAAAAGAAATTCTCGTACAATAAAATATATCGCTATGAATCCAACGGCAAGTTTTATCCCATTAAATAAATTGATTAAATTAGTTGGAGAAAATAATATGAATTTTAATAATATGAATATTGTTAAATATGGAATATAGGCATAATCATAGCTATATTCAGGCTCAATCGAGCCTATTCCATCTCTATCAACATAATAAAGATTTGAGTTTTTAAGATAATTAAGAGGATCATAAAAAAATACTCGACTACTATCGCCACCTAAATCCATCTCTCCTGGTTTTAACCAAAAAAAGGGCAATATGAAGAAGATGCCACAAATTACCAAGGCTAGTTTATGTTCCCTAAAGAAACTAAAATTAATTCGCGACATTTCCTTAGTAGTATACACGATGTTGATAAGGAATTTCAGCTATAGTATACTTGCTCCATAAAATGAGAATATTAATTTTCAACTGGCGAGACCTCAAACATAGTTGGGCGGGAGGTGGGGAAATTTATATTTTTGAGCAAGCCAAACGCTGGGTAGAAATGGGACATGAAGTAACAGTTTTCTGTGGACAGGATATAGAAAAAAATCTTCCCTCCTTGGAGACAATTAACGGAATAAAAATTTATAGAAAGGGTGGAAGATTTAGTTTATATATATGGGCCATCTGGT
>ERZ1292623.4601-Hain-H51-01um-R1-4601-length-11250-cov-5_pt1 | contig 11250 bp, 11 predicted proteins | sample MGYA00564398_ERZ1292623 | MGnify/ENA primary metagenome ERZ1292623 (study PRJEB36523, sample SAMEA6512633) | groundwater metagenome | collected 2019-01-07 | study: AquaDiva: Metagenomics assemblies of 32 groundwater samples
ATAAATAAAGAAATGCGGCTAAAAACATTTGTTTGTGATGCTGACTGGAAATGTGAAGTTGAAAGATTTATTGAAAATATCCAGAACTGCCAGGTTGGAGCTAATATGGATCCAAGACCTGCTTTGCAAAGAGGTGGAAGATTATTTTGTAAAATTAATTTGGCTAATACAACTATAGTAAATAGCTCAACTTCTTATGCTCCGGTTAAGGATGCTGGCGTCTGGATTAAAGAAAATTCGCCTGAAAATCTTATAATTTATACTATGTCAGTTCCGCAAATACAATACTACGCGGAACGAGCTACACTTAGCTACGCTGGCGGTGCGGGGGAATTTGATAAAATAATAGCTAGTGGCGAGCCGGCATATTTCATAATGTCTATATTTGAAGGTCATCCAGATTGGGTTGTACAGTATCTTAACGAAAATTCTAATTTAGAAATAGTTCGCGTGTATAACGATCAAGTTGGTAATCCAGTATTAGTAATTTACGGACTTAAATCTTAATTTTAATAACGATAAAGCTATTTGTGGTATAATTCTCCAATACAGAGTAGAAAAACTAAATTTCGAGCCTCGCATATGTTTCCAAACTATTCCTTGTTCTTTTATTTTAAAGCCTTTTTTCTTCAGACTATAAAGCAAATTAATATCGAATGCAAAATCCATTATTACTAAATCATTTATTACCGCTTTTAGCGCATCTCGTCTAAATATTTTGGCGCCACACTGCGTATCTTTAAAGTGCAGTCCAAACATAAATCTTGACAATAAGTTCAAACCAACACTTCCGATTCTCTGTGACAAGGGCCTATCTTCTACTATTTTAGCTTCTACAGCACGTCTGGAAGCTATTACTCCATCTAAATCTCCAAGGGATAATAATTTCTTAAATTCCTGAGCAGAAATGCTGCCATCCGAATCTGCGAAACCAATTAAATCTCCCTCAGCTATAGTAAATCCATATCTAATAGCTCTGCCCTTGCCAAGCCTTGTTCTTGAATATTCATATTTAATATTCTTATATTTTTTAGATAAATCTCTGACAATATCTTTAGTTCCATCTTGTCCTTCAATTACAACTAAAATTTCTGCCGTATTGAATGTTCTTGCATAATCTTCCAAGTTGTCTTTTATGCGCTCCTGTTCATTATATGCTGGCATAATTATTGATAAATCCATACACAGCGAGCCTGAACAAAGGATAAAAACCTTTGTTCGCCAAAAACAATATGACAGATATCACATTGGTAATTCCTGCATATAACGAAGAGAAAAATATTGTACATACTATAGATAAACTTTATAAATTTCTAAAAAATAATAAAATAAATTACAAAGAAATCATAATAACTGAAGACGGCTCATCTGATTCTACTGCGGAAATTGTTAGGAAAAATATGCCTATTTACAAAGGATTAAGACTAACAACGCGCGATAAAAACGTAGGTAGAGGATTTGCTTTAACTAATGCTATAAAAGATGCTAAAGGAAAATATGTTATTTATATGGATGTTGATTTAGCTACAGATCTCCACCATATTAAAGATGCGATAACCCACTTGGAAAACGGCTCAAGCATAGCTATAGGTAGTAGATATTTAGCTATTGGAACTGCGAAACGAACTTTCAAACGCACATTTTTTAGTAAAATGTTCAATATCCTTACTAGAATTATGCTGAGCACTGGATTAACAGATCATCAGTGTGGATTCAAAGCCTTTAACCGCGAAGATATACTTCCATTGCTTGACAAATTACGCGATATGCATTGGTTCTGGGATACGGAAATACTTGTAAGGGCGCGAAAAGCCGGCCTTAAAATTACAGAATTTCCCGTAGTATGGGAAGAACAGCAAGCTACTAATGTAAATATAGTAAAAGATAGTCAACGAATGCTTTCCGGTATATTTCGACTTTGGTTGGAACTAAATTGGCCTAGCTTTAAGCGCTAAATTTATGTAGCCCATATTTTCCAAAAAATATTTTTCATCAACCTTACAGATAAAATTTGTAAATTTCTTGAATATTCGCGGCGGATTTCCGCTTCTCTTAAGTTTTATTTTATAACTAAACATATACGGCAAATAATTCTCAAATAATGCAACAAAAAAGGATGATAATTTTTTACGCTCTATTATATTAAATCTAAATTTTATTTTTTCTGCTATTTGTTCATCTTTGTATAAACGCTTGTGTTCCCAAGCCCACAAGCCAATAGGTATTGGTTTTAAACTTGCCCAGCTGCGTATTTTATTTATTGGATCATAAACAAAAGGATAATTTAACATTGGTACAGATAAAATAAATTTGCCGGATGATTTTATAACATAATATATCTCCTCTATACAATCATCATCTTTATCCAAATGTTCTAACACGTCCATGCATGTAACATAATCAAACTTGCTTTCCTTGAAAGGCAAATGTACTGCATCTGCCAAAACAATATTATTTGTAATTTTTTGCGCTTCTTTAAGCAAATTTATATCAAAATCCACTGATATTACATAAAATCCTTTTTCCAACATTTTTTTTGTTTGCATACCTGAACCGCAGCCTACATTCAAAACCAGTCCATTCTTTTCATTCTTTAGAAATTCCAACAATATTGCTGTTTTGTTTATGTGAGTCATACACAAATCGCTAAAACCGCCTTCAGCTGCATGGCCAGTCATTAAATTTTCCTCGCTATACATACTAATGTAGAACCGAATGGTACGGGTATTTTATTTTCAATTTGTGTGAAATATATTGACAGTACGTTATTTAATTTTGATTCTGAAACACTTTCGTGTGGCACTCTAGAACCAAAAATTTTTGCTCCTAAAATTACAGGGACTGAAAGCAAGTTCCAAAAAAACATTTTTTCCACTTTAAAGCCGGCGTACTTTAAGATTTCTCTAAGTTGTTGTTTGGAATATCTGCGCTTGTGGCCGCGCACTACATCATTTTCGGTCCACAAAAACATATAGCAAGGAACACTTATTACAATTTTCCCATCGTCAGTTAGCAATTCGTGCGCCTTTATCAGAAATTCTACGTCGGTATCAACATGCTCAAGCACATCTGCAAAAATAATTGTCTTAAGTTTAGGCAAATCTTTAGATGTTATTTTTTCGAAGCTTTTAGAAAAGATTTTTTTTCTGTCATTAAACCTACTAGTTAACTCGCAAGCCCGTTCTTCTATATCTAGAGAATATACATCCATATTCTTGCCAACGAGCTGTTTAGTAAGTATACCAGAACCGCAGCCGACATCCATAACTGGTGATGAATTTATATATTTTAGCAAAAGCTCATTGCGTGATAGCGTCCAAAAATCATTTGTACGTTCAAACACATCTAAATCTTCTATCAAATCTCTTTGCATGTATAAAATCACTAAGAAACGCTTAAATTACTTTTTACATGACTTTTCAAATGAATAAGCTAAAAGTTAGTTTAATTGCTTCAAGTACGATATTATTCACAAATTTAATTTTTAGATTGATTAATCAAAGTCAAATGATGTTTACATTTCCTTTTGATGGAACAGATTGGGCTACACATATATTTGAATTATGGGCTCTTGGTCAATTTGGATTTCACGGCTTAGTTGAACATTGGTATAATGGTTACATATTATTCAAATTTTATAACCCTGGATGGTATTTCTTTAGCTTTCCACTGCTAAAACTCTTTGGAGATCCTTTAGTGGCATCATTTATATCTATAATAATTCTATTTGCATTATTATTGTGTGGTTTATTCGCTCTTGGAAAAGTAGAAAACTTTTCCAAAATACAAGTCTTTGCATTTTTTGCATTTTTTGCAGCAAACGCTATAGCGATATCTAATTTCATTAGAGATGGGCGCACTCCTGAATTTATGGCGTGGGTTATCTTCATACCATTGCTTGCTCTATTGCTTTATTATAGAAACAAGCCAGTGGATTACAAATTTCTTTTGTTCATTCCTTTAGTAAGTGCCTTGTTATTGTCGCATTTCGTAATTTCAATTCTATTTGGATTTTTACTTGCTGGATTTATTTTAATAAAACCTTTCAAAGAGCAGCTATACATTTTCGCTTCTGGATTAGTATCTATTGGATTAATTTCATTCTGGCTTATTCCATTATTAAGAGATATAGGTGAAAGTAACATACTTGCACTAAAATATGCAGATAGATTTTACGATATGAGCTTATTTAGCATAATTCTCAATATAGCGCTACCATTAATTATGTTAATTTTATTTATTATTTATTGGCGACAGTGTAATTATGATAAAAAAGAATTTTTATTTTTCTTCCCGACAATTGTATTTACATTTCTTTTAATTTTCAAATTAATTCCATTAATACCATTATTGAATAACATATATCCTGATCCAACAACAATGTTTTTTATTTTCTTTTCAGTTTATTTCTTTTTGAAAATAAAATTAGGAAATTCTAAGATTATTGCCTTAGTAGCCGCATTATTGATTTTATTTGCTATTGGTAATGTAGCAATAAATATACTAGATACAGATTTATTCCCAGAACGGACAGAATTTCAAGAAGAGCTCCTTTCTTCGATTCCGAAAATAGACGGCCGCTATATGATTGCGGGAAAAAGTCCTGAGTTTATTAATTGGGGCGTATATTCTTATGCAGCTATATATCATAACAAAAAAACGTTATGGGGAGCCTGGCAAACTACAGGCTATAGTACTAATTACGAAGCGAAAGTAGCTTCTACATATAATTTGCTACAAGAAGGCAACTGCGGTGAATTCAAAAAACAATTTGCAGATTTGAACTCAAATAATATAATAGGTATAGGCGAAACTTGTAATATATTACAAAATTGTGGCTTTTTTGAAAAGGCTGCAACAAAATCAGCTTGTCTTTACAAGACAGAACTATAGGTAAAATATAATATGGTTAACGACGTACAAAAAATAATTGCGGAATTGAAATCGATAACAGGTCTAACTCATGTTTTTTTACTTAACGATATAGATAAATTAGAATTTAAAATTCTTGAAGATACAAACAACTTAGGAGTACGTCTCTCTTTAGACAGAAAATATTCTTTAGTCGTAGTTCACGATTCTAGATTTAGATCGCCTAGGGGTTCTATGGTTTTAGATGATGCTGGCAAATTAATTTTTCCACCTCTGCCATTTCCAGAAATAAATGCTTGGAATGTTACTTCAAGCTCACCTTCGGTTGTATTACATAATCACTTAATTAACATATTTGGATTAAATTTAGCAGATGATGAAGCAACACTGATAGTTGGATTTGATTTATAATTTTATTCCGGACCTTAATTTCAGAGTTGTAAGCGCCCCATTAATAAAATCTTTATAAGTTTTTGTCGTTTCGCCATATTTTCGGTCTACAAATTCTATTGGTATTTCTTTAATTCGTAAATTATTTTTCTTGCATTGCCAAATTACATCTTGGACTATATCTGGTCCTCTAGCACGCAGATCGTTAATTATTTTTCCGAGAGCTTCTCTCGTATAGCATCTAAAACCTGAATTCGGATCTGTTAGATTCAAACCAAGCATAAGTTGCGCATAAATATTGCAAAGTACTGTTGAGATTTGCCTCGATACAGTCCTTTCGACATCACTTGCGCCGATTAAAAATCTCGAGCCGATAACTACATCGTATAATTTTGCCTGTTCTAGTAATTCTGGAATATGTTTTGGCTGGTGAGAAAAATCCGCATCCATTTCTATTACAAAATCTGCACCGTTTTCATACGCATATTTGAATAAATCAATTCCAGCTGCGCCTCTGCCTTTATTTTGTATTCTGTGTAAAAGGTGTATCTTATTATTTGTTTTTGAAAGCTCTTGAACTATTTTCCAAGTTCCATCTGGACTATTATCATCTCCTACAACAACTTCTAGATTTGGTATATTTAACTCAAGTATAGAATCTAAAAGTAGTGGAATATTCTTACCTTCATTCCACGTAGGTATAGTAACTATTATCTTCATACACTAATGCGCCTGAGAAGTTTTTTAAGGGTTATCGGTAGTGGAGATTACCATGAACTTTGATTTTATTCTTTTAATTGCTGTTAGTTTTATTACTACTTTTTTAATGACGCCATTTATAATAAATTATCTGCGAAATATAAAACTACAAGTAAAAGATGTTCATAAACAAGGCGAACCATCTGTTCCTCGCTCTGGAGGTATTGCTGTTTTAACAGGAATAATTGCTAGTTTATTTCTGCTTGTTTTCATAAATGTATTCATAAAACAAACTACCCAAGATATAATTTATTTGCTTGCAGCTATCATAACTCTAACTTTGATAACTTTTATTGGCTTCTTTGATGATTTAAGGATACGAATAGATTCCAGAGGCGAAGGGGGATTAAAGCAATGGCAGAAACCTTTGCTTTCATTGCCTGCAGCAATTCCACTAATGGCTGTTGTTGCCGGAACTACTGTTGTTGCCCTGCCGTTTCTAGGAAAGGTAAATTTTGGATTGCTTTATCCGCTTGTTTTAGTTCCTATTGTTGTTGTCGGGGCGGCTAATATGGTTAATATGCTCGAAGGCTTAAACGGTCTTGGCACTGGAATGGGATTAATGTATACAGGTTCGCTTGGACTTTTTACATACTATAATCAAGAATATATAGCAGCCGCAATAGCTTTTGCTGTATTTGGAAGTTTACTAGCATTTTGGAAATTCCACAAAACTCCTGCTAAAATTCTAGCTGGCGATTCGTTAACTTATTTGCTTGGCGCTACTATTGCAGTAATAGCAATAATAGGTAATGTAGAAAAGGCTGCACTCATAATATCAATTCCTTTTTTCATAGAATTAATACTAAAATTAAGAGGTGGATTAAAGAAAACGACAATCGGCAGAGTTAATGAAAACGGAAAATTAGAATCTAAATATGATAAAATATATTCGTTGCCGCATATATGGATGCGCACTGGTAAATTTACAGAAAAACAAATCGTATCGTATTTAATACTAATAGAATTATTTTTTTCTATTCTAATTTGGTTTGTGTAAATGATAAAAAATATAATAAATCGGATAAAAAATGACGCGTTAATTAAGCAAAATACTATACTTTTTGCAGGCACTATGGCTCTTAATGTTTTGAATTATTTCTATCATTTTTCTGTAGGCAGAATTCTAGGTCCTGCCGACTATGGAATACTTGGTGCATTTTTCTCTATAATGTATATACTATTTGCTCCAGTTAATACTATACAAACCATACTTGCGAAATTTACTGCTGACTTTCTGGCAAAAAATGATGCTGGAAAAATATCTTACTTATTGAAAAGGTCTCTTGCTGTTTTGAGCTATGTAAGCATTGGTATTTTTTTAGTATTCGTGATATTTAGTAAACAAATTGCAGAATTTTTATTGATTGATAATGTAACATATGTGATATTATTCGGATTCGTATTTTTGGTAATTTTCATAACAGCAGTAAGCCGTGGATTTCTTCAAGGATTACAGAAATTCAAAATATTAAGTGCTTCTCTAATACTCGAGGGCATAATAAAATTTGGATTAGCTATTACATTAATTTTTTTAGGCTTTAATCTTTATGGCGCTATAACAGCTATAACAATAGCTTTACTTTTTTCATTTTTATTTGCTTTTTACTATCTAAAAAAAGCTTTTCCTAAAGAAGTTGTTAAAATAGATAGCAAATCCATATACACGTATTCTCTGCCAGTTTTGATTACTATGACAGTAATAACTGCTATGTATACTGCGGATGTTATCTTAGTAAAGCATTTTTTTGAGCCGATAACTGCTGGTTTATATGCTGCAGCATCTCTACTAGGAAAAATAATTTTCTTCGCTTCATATTCATTTAGTTGGGTAATGTTTCCTAAAATAGCGGAAGCTCACTCAAAAGGCGAACCTTACAAACATATATTCTATAAATCTCTTCTATTTGTTACAATACTATCAACGATTGCGGTTATTATTTATTGGCTTATGCCTAACTTCATAGTAAACTTACTATTTGGAGAACAATACATCGGAATTATAAATCTTATAGCTCCTTTTGGACTCGCTATGGGTTTATTTTCTATTGCTTTCGTAGTAGCTAATTATTATCTTTCTATAAACCGAATAAAATTCATATACGTTTTGACAGCATTTTTACTAATAGAAATACTTTCCATTTGGTTTTTTCATGAAACTCTCGAACAAGTCGTAAATATACTTTTGATAACTATGGTAGCTTTAGTTGCTGTTTTATTTTTAGTCAGGAAATAACTCTTAATACGCCTATATTTCTAAACTCTGTATATCTGCCCGCTTCTTTCTCTTTGTCTGTCAGATAACGAGCGGTAATCATATATTTATCATCAATAAAATAACCAGTTGTCATTTCTTCTATATTTACTATCTGCCTATACTCAATTGTGCGATTATTCTTTTCTAATAGATATCTATATGCATTATTTGGTCCCTCTTCAAACCCATAAATAACTATATTTTTATTTTGTACATCTTTTAGAATAAATTCTGCAACCTCTTCTCTGGCAGAATATGTGCCGTGAAATATACCATTCGTACCTCCATCTCTTGCTACTACAGAATAAAAGCTAGTAATAACTGCTACATTCGATAATATCAATACTAAAATCAATAACACGCTGGCAAATTTCGCTTTTTCATAAAGTTTACTAAGTATCAATCCTAATAATATAAACTGGGCTGGATAAAGTATTATGAAAAAATGAGGGCTTACATTTTTTCCAAGTAATATGAAGAATATAGTTGGCAAAATCAGCCAGAGTAAAAATAATTTATATTTATCTTTACGTAAATTAACAAAAACATACAAACCACTAAATATCAGCAAACCTACAATTACTACAGATATCGCGATGAAATAATGATTTACAAGAATATTTTCAAATAACTGCGCTGTACCTAAAATATATTTGCCGAAATAATTTGTTGCCAAAAGCGCTGGAATTCCGGCGGCTTCTAATACTAATGTTTGGGTTTCAACTGTTATAGGTAAAGTTGCATGCTTTAATACAGCGAAGATTGTGCCGCGCATTAAATTATAATACAAATATGGCACTAATGTAGCTACACCAGCTAAAATACCAAGTGCAAAATACTTAATATTTAAATCACGCCTAAATAACAAAATCGTTAGAAATAATAAAATCGCTAATAATAGTGTTCCTAGATGCAATTGCAGCATTAATGCAGATAGAATTATTGCGGGTATTATGTAAATATCTTGTTTCTTTATGGCAAACTTAAACAAACTATAGATAAATAATATAGAAAAGAACGGAACTACAAAAGCATTTGTCATTATGTCTGAAAAAAAAATAGCCCATGGATTTGTTGCATAAAATGCTGCAGTTATTAATGCGGTTCTTTTATCAAAAAACTCTGCTGTAAATTTATATGCTATTATTACTGCTAATATATTTAATACAGCAACGAAACCAACTGCAAAAATATATGAATCTTTAATAAACAAAGGTATTGCTAACATATATGAAAACAATGGACCGAATGTCTGCTGCACTCCTTCTGAATGTCTGCCAGATATTAAACCGCTAAGTGGAAAATACGTTCCATCTAAGATTTTTTCAGATAATTCTAAATCACCTATTACATGAGACTGAAAAGATGTATGTTCTAAGTTATCGAGTCTTAAGAAAGCTCCTAACAAAATTATTATTACTAATAGAATGAGATGGTTTTTGGGCAAAGTATTCATAAATCGGACTACTGCATTAGTTTTTTAACGATTGCGAAAAACCTTTTCCTATGGATAAAGTATCTATCATACTCGCATTCTATAACGAAGAACTTACTATAGAAAGCTGCCTGAATTCCTTAATAAATCAAACTTATAAAAACAAAGAATTGATTTTAATTGATGATAGCTCTTCAGACAAAAGTACATTTATTGCAAGAGACTTTGAGAGACGTTATGATTTTATTAAATATATAAAAATAGAGCACAGAGACGAACTCCAAGAATGGCCGCGTATTCAAGGAGCTAAACAAGCTACTGGAGAAATTTTATTTATGGCAGAAGCTGACGCTAAATATTCTCAAAATTATATTGAATTTTGCGTAAAACATCTATCTGATAAAAAAGTCGGTGGTGTCGTAGGGAAGTTAAATGTGTGGGAACCAAAGACTTTCATTTCTAAATACAAAACATTAACAATAAATCCGCGATTTGAAAATATAGAGAATATGAATTCTGAACTATCTAAAGGTAATATCGCTGTATGGGTATTTAGGAAAGATGTTTTTGATACGTGCGAAGGATACAGAGACGGCTACTATGGTGAAGAGCGAAACTTATCAAAAAGAATGACTGATAAGGGTTACAAGTTAGTATATGAACCAACTGCAAAATGGTGGCATCGCTGGCGGGAAAATATAGGGGAAACAATAGAAAGTTATTTTCATTTTGGCAGGAAAATGTATGCTCTAAATAAAAACGATAAGAAGCTTATATTAAAGAACATATATTTCTTGCTGCCGTTCGTACTTTTAGCAGCATCTATTTATTCTATTTACTTTTTAGCTGTATTATTTTTGCACTTCATAGTGCTTGAAAAAGCTGGACTTGAGCTTTACAAAAACTCTAAAGGCAACGAATTTAGAAACTATGCATTATTATCGCCTATCGTATCATACTTACAAAATATACCTTTTGCAATTGGTTTCTTCTATGGAAGATTAAGTTACAGGGAGTAATTTTCTAGCTCCTATTCCCACAACAGGAACATGTTTATACGATAATATATTTTTGCCATCTAAAATAAATTTCAAATTCTTTAATTTTTGGAAATTAAAATTTCTAACATGGGTGTGATCGCAGCCAACAACAGCTATATGACATTCATCATTTTCAGGATTAAAAATCTGTAAATTTTTCTCTGTTATTTCATCTGGACTAAAAAACTCATCGTATACTTTTACATCAAAACCTTCATTCTGTACTAAATTATGAAAAACAAGCGAGGGGCTTAATCTTATGTCTTTGATATCTTTCTTATACGCTAAACCAAATACAACTACTTTTGTTTCACTTGGTTTTAAATTCAATTTTTGGCAGGCTTTGTTTAAAATTTGTAAAGTATATTCTGGCATAGATTCATTAGTTTCTAATGATTTTTGTAGCAAGGGAAAACTTTTGTTTACATCTTCTCCTGTTGAAATCAAATAGTAAGGATCTTCTGGTATACAATGACCGCCTACGCCTATACCTGGAT
>ERZ1292623.2741-Hain-H51-01um-R1-2741-length-15490-cov-5_pt1 | contig 11248 bp, 15 predicted proteins | sample MGYA00564398_ERZ1292623 | MGnify/ENA primary metagenome ERZ1292623 (study PRJEB36523, sample SAMEA6512633) | groundwater metagenome | collected 2019-01-07 | study: AquaDiva: Metagenomics assemblies of 32 groundwater samples
CAGCAAATGCAGCACCGCATGTTCAATCCCCCCAATGTAATAATCTATTGGCATCCAATACTCAACTGCTTTTCTGTCAAAAATATCGTGGCTGTTAGGAGAGCAATAACGCAGATAATACCAACTCGAATCAAAGAACGTTGCCATCGTATCAGTCTCACGCCGTGCCTTTCCTCCACAGCACGGACAACTAGTATTGACAAACCCTTCATTCGTCAGCAAGGGGTTGCCCTTCCCTGTAAACTTAACCTTATCCGGCAGCACAACAGGCAAATCTTTTTCAGGAACTGGCACAACCCCGCAATCCTTGCAATATACAATGGGAATCGGCGTTCCCCAATAACGCTGTCGCGAAATCAGCCAGTCCCGCAGTTTATATTCAACGGTCTTCCCACCGACGCCCTTTTTTGCAAGCATTTCACTAATGCGTTCCCGCGCAGTCGCAGAATCAAGCCCGTTGAAAACGTCTGAATTAATTAAAACGCCACCATCAACAAATGCCCTCTCGCCGTTGGCATAAATATCCCAAACATATTTATTATTTGGCAAATTAAGAAAACTCTCTACATCCTTGCCTTCTATCCATAAACCATAATGATTTTGCACATGCTCTTTATCTGGTTCAATACGCTTTCCAGATTTTAAAGTCACTAAGAAAGTCTTGAACCTTGCATATCTATTAACTCCCTTATGTTCTGCATAATAGTTGCCGTGGTTCTCAAAACCTATGGAGGCAACAGACTTAATATCTTGGTAACCAGTTTCTTCTTTTACCTCTCTAATTGCGGCATCTTCAGGAGATTCGCCATCATCAATTCCTCCGATAACTAAGCTTTTCCATCCAAATTTCTTCCAGTCAAGGCAGAAATATTTATCATCCTCCCAATGTTTAACAATGGCAAATACAGTATCTCTGGCGATAGTGGGCTTATCTTTTCTAATCGCGTCCTTTCCCTCAGTTGTGACAAAAAGCGGGGCTACAACCTGTTTAATCGGTAATTTATGTTTCTTCGCAAACTCAAAATCCCTTTGGTCATGCGCAGGCACGCCCATCACCGCACCCGTGCCATAACCTGCAACCACAAAATTGCCCGCATAAATCGGAATCTCTTCATTCGTCAACGGATGTATTGCATGCTTCCCGATAAAAAATCCGTGCTTCTCTTTATCAGCTTCCAATTTTTCAGAAGCCGACATATCTTTAACAAACTGTTTGTAAGCCTTTTCATATTTCGTTCCCCTAACAAGACCTTCAACAATCTCATGCTGTACCGCACATGCCACAAAAGTCACTCCATAAAGTGTATCTGCACGCGTGGTGAAAACTTCAAGAGCCTTCTCGCTGCCCTTAATAGGGAATACAACCTTCGTCCCCTCGCGTCGTCCAATCCAGTTTCGTTGCAGTTCTTTAACTCGTTCGGGCCAGTTCAATCCCTCAAGTCCTTCCAGCAATTCATCCGCATAATTGGTAATTTTCAAGAACCATTGCTCCAGAAGCTCAATCGTCACATCGCTGTCGCATCGCCAGCACTTTCCAGCAACAACTTCTTCGTTAGCCAGTACTGTCTTGCACGAAGGGCACCAGTTAACAGGCGCCTTCTTGCGATAAGCAATTCCCTTCTCAAGCATGCGCAAAAATAACCATTGATTCCACCTGTAATATTCCGGCGAACACGTCGCAAGCTCCCGACTCCAGTCATAACTCAAAGCCAGTTCACGCATATACTTCTTTATCGTCTTAATTGCATTTTCAGTATACTTCTTCGGACGAATGCCCTGCTTAATTGCGGCATTCTCCGCAGGCAGACCGAAGGCATCGAACCCCATCGGATACATCACATTAAAACCCTTCATCCGTTTATATCGCGCAATCAAATCGCCAATCGTGAAATTGCGCATATGCCCAACATGCAAAAAACTCGCGCTCGGATAAGGAAACATCTCGCACACATAGCATTTCTTTTTCTCAGAGCTATCGAAACTCTTATACGCTTCAGCCTCATCCCAAGCTCTCTGCCATTTTCGCTCCATGGCTTTAAAATTCAGAGTTTTCGAGGATTTTTTCTTAGCCATGTCTTTATCTTGCAAGAACCTGATTTAAAACTTCCGCAGGCGCTGCAAATGAAATAGTAAAATTTATAAACTTGTTAAACAAGTTAAACATATGGAAAAAATATTCATCGGAGTAAGAGACGTGAACGAAGAAGTATTCAGAAAGTTCAGAGCCAGAGCCATTGAACAAAAAATGAAACTAGGAGAAACCCTAACACAACTCATGAAAAGGTCGCTTGAAAATAAGGGAACAGAAAGTTCATTCACGAAATTCTTCGGCGTGTTAAAGGAAAGCGAGCAAGAAGCAGAGGAAAGGCAAAGAAGAATAGACTCCTTCAGAAAATCATTTGCAAAGAGGCTCGCGCGATGATTGGGCTTGATACTTCTACAATAATAGATATGGTAAAGGGGGTGACGTCAATTAAAGAGATTCTTGAAAAACAAGGACCCATAGTCGTAAATAGAATGAGTTATATCGAACTTATGTTCGGAATTAATCCTGATAAGCCTGCCCATAAAAAAGAAGAAGAGATATATGACGCGCTATTTGAAGAGATACCTTGCTATGAATTAAACAAAGAAGCGGTGAAAAAAGCAAGCCTTCTCTTTCACGAGTTAAAGAAAAAGGGAAAAACAATCGGAGAAGCCGATTGCCTAATAGCCGCGCTCTACCTCACCAACGGAATAACTACGATTCTCACAAAAAACGTCAAACACTTCGAGTACATTCTTGGGATGAACGTTGTCTCGTACAACTAAAGAAGTTAAGGTTGCCATGCCAATCGCGGGTAATCTTGTCCTTGGTTGATTCTCCAGATGTTCATAAAGTCCCACTCGACGTAATTGCTCTGGGTTTGCATTTGCTGTGTTGTACGCCCTTCTCCGCCAGCACTTTGACTCTGACCCGAGGTATTGATGTCCCAATAAGAATTAAGGATAGAAGCATTGGGAGAATAACCGATTAGCCCTCCGCTTTGGCTAATGGCTTGAACTCTTCCAACAGAATAGCTATTCTCTACATAAGACAAATGATAGTCCCCAGCCGTACCAATAAGACCTCCAACAAAATAACGACCATTAACAGAACCTGAAGCAAACAAGTTATGTTTAGACCGCCAGCGTCGTCTTGGGTGCAGTATTCCCGGACAGTCGCCCTCTCCTTCGATATGTAACAGCCCATTAAGCGAGGGTGAAAAATACACTATCTCCGGAGTCCTGATTTACTCACCTTTTGGTCCGTGCTTGATAATAGAAACCTGGAAAAATAAATAAACTCCTCTCCAATACAAAGGCGCCATCTGTTTCGGGGAATGCAAACCCGCCCCTTAAACGTAATCTTTAAATACACCAAGTAACTAAGTAACTTAGTAGAACATGATATACAAAACAATCAAGATAAGCGAAGAAAACTATAAGCACCTTCTTGATATAGCAACAGCACTTCAAGAAAGGCTTGGAAGGAGAGTCTCTTTTGATAAGGCGCACCATGATAAAATAAATAAGAAAAGAGGAGATATAATGAAACTAGCAGGAAGCTGGAAAATGTCTGACAAAGAAGCTGAAAAACTGCTTGGAGAAATCTATTCAGAAAGAAAAGTGGTTTCCAGGAGAATCCGATAATGGTATTCCTTGACACAGATGTAATCATAAATTTCCTAAGAAAAGAGCCGAATGCTGTGAACCTTATTGAAAAGCTGAAAGAGGATGAAGAGCCTCTTAAAACGACAACAATTAACGAATTCGAGCTATGGAAAGGAGCTTATCGAAAAAAAACAGAAGAAGCACATAATTCAGTTAAAAAACTGCTATCGGAATTAGAAATAAGCAGCCTGACAAGCACAGCCTCAAGAAAAGCAGCCGAAATATTTGAAGATTTACAATCACAGGGGGAAACTACAGATGTGCTTGATGTGATGATAGCCTCAATAGCTATCACAAATAAAGAAATGCTTGCGACACAAAATAAAAGACATTTTGGACGCATTCCTGAATTAAAAATAATGCCAGAAATATGATTCAAGCGCAACTATCCGACGACACAATCACCTCAGCAAGCGAGGAAGCTTTCTCGCTCTACGAAAAATCACGCTGGGGCGAGAAGAAACGCTCGCACATAGAATATTCTTCAGTAGAGGCACTTGCTCTTATGCAAGGAAATAAACTCGCGCTATTTCAGCAGAGTAAGTCCATTGATATCCAAGCATTACTCAAGAAAATAAAGCACCGCGACAAAAACATTGAAACTAAGCTCGCCGTTTTTGCCGATTTAAGAAAAAAGGGTTACATCGTCAAAACAGCGCTCAAATTTGGCTCAGAATTCCGTGTGTATGAAAAAGGCGTCAAACCAAGTCAAGGTCATGCGTCCTGGCTTCTCTTTCCGCTTAGAGAGCACGAAACCCTCACTTGGTACGACTTTGCAGCCAAGAACAGGGTAGCCACCTCAACAAACAAGAAGCTGTTATTGGCAATTGTAGATGACGAAGGAGACGTAACATATTATGTTTGCCAGTGGTTTAGGTCTTGAAACACAACAATCTTTATAACAAGCCCGACTCTTAGAAAGGCATGATTGACGTTCAAAAAGTCAATGCCACAAAAGAGCGGATTCTCAACACAATTCGCACATCAGGTCCAAGTTTTCCTGCCCGCGTCTCTCGAGAGACAAACATCAGCCCCCTGTTCATAGGTGCGCTTCTCTCAGAGATGGTCGCCGAACGCAAGCTCGTAATGAGCTGTATGAAAGTCGGCAGTTCTCCGCTATACTTTATCCCAGGTCAGGAAGCAGGGCTCGAAACATTCACCTCATACCTCAACGGCAAGGAACGCGAGGCCTTCGAGCGACTCAAGCACGCCCAGCTCTTAGATGATGAGGCGCAAGACCCAGCGATTCGCGTCGCTCTCCGCAAAATCAGGGATTTTGCCATACCAATGCCGGTGCGCGTAAACACCGAAGAAAAAATCTTCTGGAAATTCTTCGCCACGCCAGAAGCACAGGCACGCGCACTCATTGAAGAACAAGTAAATCCGACCGCAACAAAACCTGCGCCTGCCGCCAAAGAAGTGCATAAGCAAGAAAAAAAGGAAACTTCCGCAATCAAAGAACAATTACCCGTTGAAAAAACAGCCCAAGAAACAATCTCAGAGTCAAAGCCCGCAAAAGAAAAAAAGACAAAAGACATATCACCAAGCGCATTCGTAAAAAACGTGCAAGAATATCTAAAAAACAAAAACATGGAAGTCATTCAGGAGCTTACCGCAAAAACAAAAGAATATCACGCCAAAATCAGGATAGACACGCCTTTTGGTCAGCAAGAGCTCTTCTTAATTGCCAAAGACAAAAAGAAAATCACAGAAGACGATTTAGTCATAATTATTCACAAATCACAGGCAGAAAAAATGCCTTCCCTTCTTCTTGTCAAGGGCGAATTGGATAAGAACGCCAAACCATATTTAGACCAGTGGAAAAACCTGCTTAAGTACGAAAAGCTAAAGCTTTAAATAACCATTTTCCGAAGCTCGATTATGGGACGAATCAAATCAACTCTTATCAAGAGAACATCCAAGCAACTCGTCAACTCAGAGTCCGCATTTAACGAGAGTTTCGATAATAATAAAAAAATCTTAGGCAGCACCATGCCAAGCAAGAAAATGCGCAACAAAATAGCTGGCTACATAGCCCGTGTCGTGCGCCTCAAGCGGGAGCACGCTGTCCGCGAACTCAGGCGCAAAGAACAGGCTCAAGAACGATTGATACAGGATATTCAACAGGTTCCACAGTACGAACAATAAATTCTATAGATAATTCGGATGATTAATCTATAATTTAGCCCGAATTCTCTAATAAGATAATTCTGTTTTTCATACGCTAATCAACAGAATTATCGATAAGTTGCCGAACAACAACCTTAAAAACCATTCAGAGTTCCTAAACTTGGTTCTGTAGCCCAGCGGTTAAGGCGCGGCTCTCATAAGGCCGAAATCGGGAGTTCGACTCTCCCCAGAACCATAAATATATCTAAAAACAGAAGAGTTCATAATAATAAATGCCTGCAGAATCAAAACAAGAAGAACCGCCCGATAGTATCAGAAGTGCAATTTCTTCCCGCAGCGATATAGAAGAATGTATCAAAGCAGCAGTCTGTGCATTGTATAAATTAAACAGGGGTGTTCAGCTTAATGGAGAACAAAGAGTAATTGGGCAATTATGCGATTATCTGGATAATATGTTTACTAAAATCGGAGAGAGATATGTTCCGCACCATTCCAGATGCATAGACCATTTATTGTTTGTAACAAGCCAGATTTACAACAAAGGTCTCCCGTTAGAAGGACAAGCATTTCCTGAAAAAGTAGCTTCGCTTTCTAATAGACTAAAAAATATGCAGGCGATGACTCCAGAAGAAAGAATTAAGTATGCGGAAGCGCTTGAGCAATTTAGCAGAAATTTTGCAATGAGAGAAGATGGACGCAGAACTTATTAAACAATAGAACGCAGACCATCTCCTTCCCTGCGCGGAATAAGATGCAAATGCGCATGCATGACAACTTGACCAGCACACGAAAGATTATTCATAAGCAGGTTAAATCCATCGCCGTATTTCTCGTCAAGCAAAGAGCCTGCAATTTTTTTAGTGAATTCAAGCATTTCACTGCCAATTTTGTTAGGAATATCCAGCAGAGTAGCATAATGCTCTTTCGGAATAATTAGTGTGTGCCCTCGCGCCTTGGGATTAGCGTCGCGAATCGCAATGAATGAATTGCTCTTGTCAACAAAGTCTGTCTTAATCTTTCCCTGCGCAATTTTGCAAAAGACACAACCAGCATTCATATATTCTTCAAGGAAATATCCCTTTTTATTTCTTACCCAAGCAACAAAAGCGCGCTCATCACAGCAACGCCTGCAATCAGACAAAGCAGCTGCATAAATGACTGCAGAAAACGAGATTCTTTATGCAATTCAGGTATCAAATCCGAGCCTGCAATATACAGGAAAGCTCCTCCTGCAAATGCAATCGCAAATGGTAAAATGCCGTCAATCCACGCCCCCAAAACAAAAACAACAATAACTCCCAAAAGAGCAGTTAACGCAAGCAGGAAATTAAGGAACAATGCCCTGCCTTTGGAAAACCCGCCATGCAATAGCACACCAAAGTCGCCAATTTCCTGCGGTATTTCGTGCAAGAACACCGCAATAGTCGTCGCAATACCAACAGGCACGCTTGCAAGGTAGCTCGCCCCAACAACAATGCCGTCAATAAAATTATGCACGCCATCGCCCACAAGATTCATCACTGCAAACGGATGCGGATGCTCCTTCGAATGAGGTATGTGGCAGTGCCTCCAATGCACGAACTTCTCAATCACAAACGAAACTCCTATGCCTCCAAGTGCTGTAAACGCCAATCCAAAGCTAAAACCAGCCTCTTCAATCAACTCAGGCAATAAATGCAGGAACACATCACCAAGAAGCGCGCCAGCAGCAAAACTTACCAAATACAGCACAACTTTCCGCAATTTATCCGTCTGCAACGATAGCATCGTCACACCAATAAGCGAAACCAGGCTTACAAGCAGCACGCTGATAAATGCATACATAAAAGCATTCATTCTCCAAACAGTTATTATTAACTTTTAAACCCTTTCTTAAAGAATAAAGGACTGACTACTTCACTCGCGTCTCAACAATCTTCCCCGCTTTATCAAACTCAACATCCCCGCTAACCAGCTCCCTCAAGATGTTGTTCAGCTCCGCAATCTTAACGCGAATCTGCTTCGTCGTATCTCTATCACGGATAGTAACTGTCTTCTTCTTTACACTATCTTCATCAATCGTAATGCAGTAAGGCGTGCCTGCTTCATCATTGCGCGCGTAGCGCCGCCCAATGCTTCCGCCCCTGTCATATAAAACATTAAACTCCTTTCTTAAATCTGCAAGTATTTCTTTTGCGAGTTTTTCATATTCCTCACCCTTAACAATCGGCAGCACCGCAGCCTTATACGGTGCAAGTTTCGGATTCAAATGCAGCACAATATTATCTCGTTTAGCGTCATGCTCATACGCAAAAGTTAGCAAAGTCTGAAAATTCCTATCAACGCCAAAACTAAGTTCCAAAACATGCGGGAGAAACTTCTGTTTAGTATCCTCGTCATAAACAGTGAGATTTTGCTTTGATATCTCTTGATGCCCTTTCAAATCGTGGTCAGTTCTGTAATGAACTCCTCCGATTTCTACCCATCCCAACGTCCCCAAGTCTGCCTCCATATCAAAGTGATATTTATTATAGAAGGCTTTCTCTTTATCATTTAGCTCATAAAACCTAAACTTGTCCTTTGGAAATTCCAAGAAGTCAAGATAAAATTGCTGGACCTTTGCCATGTGATAGACATAGAACTTTGGTATTCGCTTTGCTAGTTCGGAAGCCGATATGCTCTGCACACCTTTATTTCTATGCTCCCTGCTCACTACTCTCAATTTGTAATTTTTTATGCTGTCGAATTCAGGATGTGCGTTTATTTCTAAAGGATTAAAGAATATCTGCAATTCTGCTTGTGTGAATGCTCTCTGCCGAAGAAGCATATTGCGCGGAGATAATTCATTTCTATAAGCTCGCCCAATAAGCGCCAGCCCCAAGGGCATTTGACCGCGGGTAACTTCGTTCTGTGTCTTAAAGTTCACATACGGACTCTGCGCAGTTTCGGGTCTGAGAAAAGCAGTTGTAGTAGTGCCCGCACCCAATTGAATTGGAAACATCATGTTAATGGGTCCGACGTAATCAATTACGCCCTTGCACGTAGAACAAACTATTTTATGTTTCTGAATAAGACCCATTAGTTCCTCACTGCTCAATCCCTCAGCCCTCTCACCCACAGATTTCTCCACAATCTGGTCTGCACGCCCTATATGACCTTTTTTGCATCTAGCTGCGATATCAGTAAAGTTTTTCAGATGCCCGCTAGCAACAAACACTTTTTCAGGCATAACCTCTGCAGCCTCAATTTCATAAAAATTATCACTCAATCCAAGAAAATAGCGTCTCCAAAGATTTTCAAAGTTTTTCTTTAGTGATGTTCCAAGATGACCGTAATCCCAGAACCCAGCAAGCCCGCCATAGATTTCAGCAGAAGGATAAACAAAACCCTTGCGCTTGCAGAATGTAGCAAGCTCGTCAATCGTAATATCTTTTGCGTTTTTATTCACCATCTCCATACCATACAAACTGTATATTTAAAGAATGTGGGAAGCAGGGGATGGGAATTGAACCCATGAATACTCGGGCTGCAGCCGAGCGCGTTAACCACTTCGCCACCCCTGCGTAAGGAGGCAACAAAAAAGGTTTATTTAAACCCTGCTAAACAGATAAAGAATAAATGAAAAATAGAGAAAATCAAGGTACTTATTCCTCGTCCTTAAGCTCGGCAATCCGTTCAGCCACTCCCTTGACTTCAGCTTCGAGTTCTTTTTGGTAGCCCTCTAGCATATCAACTCTTTCAGCCTTTGTAAGAAAACCTCTGTTTGGACTGCATGACGCATTGTATGTGCAACATCCCATGTTCGTCGTACCCCCTTTCATTGCATATGTCATATCGTATATACGATACAAGAGATATTTAAATCTGTTGTTTGCCAATCCCCACCCAGACGGCGCGCGGAAGAAAGAATTAAAAGATGAATTTAACTGTATTAAACATTCGGGCTTAATAAGATGAAAATATCAAGAGAACAAATGAGAATAATTGAATCTGTTTTGAAAAAAGTTTATTCCCAATATAAAAATAAAGGACTCTTATCAATTTATTTATGGGGAACTGTATTAACTGAGGATTTTAATTCTAAGTCAAGCGATATTGATAGTATAGGGATAGTAGAAAATAAAGCAAAGGAAAAGGATTGTAAAACCATCAATGAGTGCCTTAAAGAAAGTCCCTATAAGGGTTTTAAGCTAAACTATCTTTATTTATACGAACTAAATGGTAAGAAGATAAAAAGCAGGCTTGCAAGAGTTATACATCCAAGATTGCTATTGTTAGACTTTAAAAATTGGAAGTTTATAGTTGGCAAAAGATATTCAAGAAGAGATTTTAAGCTCAGAGAAATTGATTTTAATGAAGCGGTGCAATTAAGCATTATCGCAGTTAAGAAGAATCATCTGCCATTTCTTAAAAAAGGAGATTTTAAAGTTACACAATATTTTATTAAACACCTACTTAAAATTTGTCATTATTTAAATGAAAGAGATTTTGGCGAACATGGGTTTAGATATAATAAGCTATTGGATAAATCCCCCCAAAAAAGAAAGAGGATTGTGCGTATATTGTTAAAGATAAGAAAGGCTAGATGGGATATGTCCTTAACAAAAAAGAACCTACCTCTTGTAATTAATTTTGTAAATAGTTTAGCTTAACTCTTCTTTTTATAAATATTTAAACATATCGGTTATACGATATATGGAGAATTCGGTTGATTATGTTGCAGTTCATTCGAATTATCCAGACAGAGAATTTGGGACGAAGAGCAATCCAATTATCCAAATTCTCTGTAAGACAAACAGAAGCCTTTTTATCCTATGTGTACTATAAAAGTGCATGAAAAAATCATGCTGTGATATGCGCGGCTTCCTGTCATTCCTTATACTGTTCCTGTTATCCAAGAAAGAAATGAATGGTCAACAGATATCAGACGAATTGGAAAGGCGCAAGGGGTGCCGTCCAAGTCCTGGAACAATTTACCCCGCGCTAAAATCACTCAAGGAAGACGGTTTCATAAAAGAAACCACAAACAAAAAAACTATCGCCTACACCCTCACATATGCCGGAAAAAAGGCATTTGACGACGCTAAAATACAGTTCTGCAGAACATTCACGGACGTTTTCTAATCCGTCTTGCCAGTGCGTTCACACGTTTGTCAATATCTCTAACGCGCAGCCGTATTCCGTCTTCGTCGTCCTGATTACAATCCGTTACAGCCCATCTCTCAACCTTACTTTCAGGAAAAAGTGCTGCATCGACATTGTCCGCAACAATAATAATTTTATCCGCCCAATCAATGAGTTCGGGCGTAATCATGCGCGGCGTATTATCTGCTTCAAGTCCTTGTTCTCTCAGCACTTTTTTAACTAAGGGAGCAACATAAGGCAAATCCAGATTGATGCCTGCACTTTTAACTTCCCCGCTTGAAACTTGCTTCCTGAAAAGCGC
>ERZ1292623.4602-Hain-H51-01um-R1-4602-length-11248-cov-7_pt1 | contig 11248 bp, 12 predicted proteins | sample MGYA00564398_ERZ1292623 | MGnify/ENA primary metagenome ERZ1292623 (study PRJEB36523, sample SAMEA6512633) | groundwater metagenome | collected 2019-01-07 | study: AquaDiva: Metagenomics assemblies of 32 groundwater samples
AATACGGTGGTTATTTTTTATGAACACAAAAAACAAAGAGAGTCAATTCTTATTCTGCCCTGGACCCGTCAATGTTGATGAGGCAGTAAAAAGTGCCGTTAACAATGAGATCGGGCATCGCGAGCCGGAATTTTCTACGCTTCTCGGATCGATCAATTCTAAAATTCTCCGGCTTTTCGGGGAAAACCCTGAGCGCAGTTCCTACCAACCGGTCGTCGTGACAGGATCAGGAACCGCAGCCAACGAAACCGTCTTCTCGTCAGCTGTCGGCAGCCGTACGATCCTCATCCTCTCAAATGGAGAATTCGGGGAGCGTCTCATTGAGATATCCCGCCTCCATAACCCAAATACGATGGTGCTGCAGCAACCGTGGGGTGAGCGGTTAGACCTGGCACAACTTGAAGCGTATTTGAAAAAGAATCCTGTCGACATACTTGCGCTTGTCCACCATGAGACGTCGACCGGGATGCTAAACCCGATCAAGAAAATCGGCGCTCTTGCTAAAAAATACAAGAAAACGTACATCGTCGACGCCGTATCCAGTGCCGGTGCCGAGAAAATCAACATAGCGGATTGCAACATCTCGTTTCTTACTACCTCAGCTTCCAAAGCGATCGGATCGCTGCCTGGCGTCTCAATAGTCGTCGGTAAGAAAGACGAATTCGAGAAGTTGAAAGGTATTCCTCCGCGCACGATCTACCTCAACCTGTACAAATTCTACAAGTTCGCGAAAGAAAACGTACAGACGCCAAATACGCCGGCCGTTCAAAGCTTCTTCGCGCTTGAACAGGCGCTTATTAACATGCTGAAGCGATCAGATGCGCATTACAAACATGTGGAGTACATGGCAACGTTCTGCCGTAGCGGCCTAAAGAAACTCGGCTTGGAATTCATGCTGGAAGAAAAAGACATGTGTTCCGTGCTCACCAACGTACGCGCACCTGAATACCTTGACGTCGGCGCGCTCAAGCAGGAACTTAAGAAGCGCAATATCGTTATTTACGATGGTAAGGGAGTGCTGAAGAATAAAGTCTTCCAGGTCAGCATCATCGGCAACCTTGATCGGAAAGACATCGCCATCTTCCTCAAAAACCTGAAGGAAATCTTAGAAGCTTTCCGAAAACGCGCATGAGCAAGCCCACTGTCGTCAAGCCGTTAATCACGAGCAATTGGGGCGACCAATTTGGATACCCTGCCGCACGGGCGCTTCTTCCTCTCGTGACACGCTTTCCCTTGATCACCCCGAATAAAGTGACGATTGTTTCGTTCTTGCTCTTTGCGTTCGGCAGCGTCTCCCTCTTTCTCGAATATCCATACCACCTTATTGTGGCAGCGTTCCTCATCGTCGCAGGCTACGTTGGCGACGATCTCGATGGGCAACTGGCCCGCACACGCGGTCTCTCGAGCGCGCTCGGCGATTATCTCGACAAGACACTTGATGTCCTTAAGATCTACATCATTGCCGCATCTCTCGGATACGCCGTCTACCTTGAAAGCCTGAACGCCCTTGCTATCTTTCTTGCCTTCACCGCCTGTTTCTTCTTCAACTATCGCTATTACATCAAGCTTGAGACGATGTTCTCGCGTATCAATGCGGATCCTGAATATCTCGCAAAATCATCGGAGAAACGCGCAGAAGTGCATGCGGATTTTGCGGCGAAAGAAGCACGTGCCGGAGAATCGCTTAAGAACCGACTCGAAGTCCTTTGGATCAAAAACAGGATGTTTTTTGCGGTCGATGAGGCAGAATTCGCGCTCATTATCGCATTTTTTGCGCTTATCGGCCGCCTCGACATCGCGCTTCTGGCCATTGCACTTGCGCAAGTCTGCATCGCCTTTCTACGCCTCTATCAGCGGGGATCCCAACTGCATTCCCGTCCAGGGGAATTACATTTACCATTACGCAAATAATCAAATAACACTATGAAAGCAATCATCCTTGCAGCAGGTATCGGCTCTCGCCTACGCCCCCTTACGGAAACAAGCCACAAGTCATTACTCCCGGTCGCTGAAAAGACGATGCTCGAGCGCATGCTGGAAAATATCGCAAAAAACGGGATCCGCGATGTCGCTATCGTGACCGGGTACCGCGAAAACGATATCCGTGACTTCGCACAGACGTATCCTGGCCTTGCCGTATCATTCATTCACAACGACCAATATCTCAATACCAATACTGGGTACTCTCTGTTACTGACAAAAGAATTTGCTGCAGGCGATGATTTTGTTAAGTTCGACGCTGATGTCGTTTTTGAACCAGAGGTCCTTGAAAAGCTTCTCACAAGCCCGCACGCAACGTGCCTCTGTATCGACAAGAACATCCACCTTGATAAGGAAGAAGTGAAGGTCATCGCAGACGGTACCGATGCCGTCATTGCGGTCGGCAAGAAGTTGGATCCGCATAAATCCCGTGGCGAGTCGATCGGCATTGAAAAGATCGGCGCGGAAGCAGGGATCGTTCTCTTTGAAGAACTTGAACGCCTGATGCAAGATCCGGCAAACCACCAGGAATATTACGACGACTCCTACACGACACTCGTCGAGAAAGGTATCCCGTTCCACGCCGTGGACATTACGGGCATGAAATGGGTTGAGACTGACACCCACGACGACTACGCGCGTGCGCAAGTCCTCTTCAAAAATTCCTAAAGCTTATCTTAGCGACTCAGGATGCTGTTCAGACCACTTTGCGAGAACAACAGCGGCCGAAACTGATGCATTCAGCGATTCGGTGCGCGGGTGCATCGGCACGCGCAAGAGGATGTCGCAGTGTTCGCGCGTCTTTGGGCGCAGGCCCTCGCCTTCGGAGCCGACGACGAAGCATGCTGCCGCGTCGAATTTTTCTTTTGAAATTTCATTCTTCCCTTCTCCCGCCAATCCATAAATCCAAAAGCGGCGCTTTTTCAAGTCCTCGATCGTCTGGTTTTCGTTATTGATCGCGACTATCGGCATCGCAAACACCATTCCCGCCGAAGCCTTCGCAACAGCTCCCGTAATCGGCGCCTGATTGTGCGTTGGTATGAGAACCGCCTTCGCGCCAAACGCGGCCGCAGAGCGAATGATCGCGCCCACGTTGTGAGGGTCGGTAATTTCATTCAAAAGGACGAGACACGTCGAAGCGTCAGCTGTAAACGAGTTCATAAACCGGTCGTAGTCGAGGACAAGCCCTTCCATCGCGACTTTCGCGACAACCCCCTGATGTACCGCCCCCTCAAGCTCGTTGCGGAAATCATGGTCGGCAAGCGGCTCCATGCGGATGTGCGCCGCCTTGCAGATCGGCGCAAATTCCTTCTCCGCCCCAATCGAAACAAACACCCCCTGCACCCTCTCAGGCGCATTTTCGATCAAGCTCTTCACCGCATGCCGGCCGTATATATAGGTGGATTGCATAGTTTATTCCTCCGACTCAAGAAAAAATCCAGTGACTTCGCGGATATTCTTTTTTAATTTCGACAACGTCTTTGCCTGCGTGACGGCAGGAATATCGATACCTTCAGCGGTATACCAGCTCCCTGCTTTCGTAATATTGAACTGTACGATCTGCCTCATGTCAATAGCATAGCAAAACTACCCTTAGCCCACAAGTTCCCCGTGGTCCGCGATATTACGGGGTTTTCTTGGGCACAACCGCGGAAACATGGTAATGGTCTGCTTTTGGCTCAAACGTCAGCGTGAAATCTTTCCCGTGCATTTTGACAAGGACTCCAGCAAGGATGTCCTGGAGCTTCTTTACGAACGCTGCGTCTGTCGTTCTTTCACCTTGAGTCGGACTCGTCATGAAAAATTCCCCTGTCTGCGCGTGGATGACGTCAAATTTGGACATTGAGAAATCAATGCCGATACCCACCGGGTGCGGCGAATTCCTTGAAGCCCCCACGACGCCTTTATTCGTCCCGTCGGAGCCATCTGAACGCAGGAGGCTATTCACGATGGGCCGGATGCGCCAGCCATCAGCAAGCCCGGCGTTTTTCAATGCAACCTGGAATTCGGCTGTGATTTTCTTCAAGACTGCCCCGCCCGGGCCGGTGAGACGTAAGTACCGCGCATCGTTCGCACCGGTTTGCGCAGCGCCCATCCCCACGCCGCGGCATCGCCATCCACTCCCTACCGCGCCCACGGTAAAACTAAGCGCCCGATAGGCGGCCGTCTGCTTCGCGACATCCTCCCCCGTGATGCGGTTCATCTTTTTCACTTCTTCCACCACGCCAGAAGTCGTCAGGTTCCTCAAATACGGCTTGAGGTCAGGCGTCGCGACCTGCCTTGGCAGTAATTTCGATGCTCCGCCAAACGCACTCAAACGTTCCCGTGTGGCATGGGGCCTGTATTTCGTTCCATCCTCAAAAAGCGCCATAGACGCTGGCTTCTTCTCGGCTTTCCGCCACCACATCCACGAACTAATATCGGGTAGTTGTGGCGTCGCAAGATTCCCCTTGTAGGCATGATGTGCAAGCGTTCCTCCCGCCGCAGCGGCGCCTGCTTTAAGCACCGTGCGGCGCGACAAACCGGTACCCACTCCCTGTTTTGTCGCAAGGTTACCCGCAATATGGCCAAGCGCTCCACCCACAACCCCCGCAGCAACGGGCTTCAGCGCTTCCTGCAGCAATACATGCAGCGAGTGTTTCGAATTCGCGACGACCCGCTCGGCGAGTGTCTGCTCGAATTCGAATTTTGATTCGGCATTCAACGCTTCCGCACCTGCCAACACACGGAACACGTATTCCCCCGCTTCGTGCTTATAACCGTCGCTTAACGACCCGGGCGGCCGAAGCGCGACTTCTGCGAACGATTGGAAGAGCGAGAGTGGTGTGTATTCGTATGTGGGATGCACGTGCCTCGGCGAATATTTCGCGACGAAAGCGTCGAGCATCTGCGCCATGCGCGTCGGCCCGGCGTTATACGCGTTTATCATGCAATACGTGACGAATTGCTCGAAAGCTTCCGGATGTTCCCCGAGGCCGAATGCCGTTAGCACGCGCTCGGCGGGATCTTTCACCGCCGGATACAAGACATGGTCAAAATATGCAAACGCGAGCGGCGTCGCCACTTTCAGTGATTGCGTGTCGTCAAGTTTTACGTTCGTCTTCAAAATGCGGTTCAGATGGTCGATCGCTGGCGGCGAGAGTTGCCAAATGTACTTTGCGCCAGACCGGCTGGTTGGCAAATTATTGTTGTACCGGCTTTCTTGCGCCGGGATCCCGGACGATACGACAGCAAGTTTATCGCGGATACTTTCCGACATCTTTACCGGAACGGTATTTGAAAATATATACTGCACGTATTCCGCATGTGAATACTGTTCATCTCCCTGCGTCCTTTCCGCCGCGGCGCCATGGAACGAATCGTCGGTATCAAAACCTCGCGGTCCCGTGCGGAAACGGTCTATCTTCTCACTCGGTGTCTTTAAATCGCGCCAATCAGTATCGAGTGCTGCATTCAAAGCGCCCGCGCCCGCTGCGCCTGTCGCCGCGGCAACCGCCGTAAGCAATAACTGCTTCATGCGTTCCCGCTTGCTTGCGCCACCCGGTGTCAGCCGTTCTCCCGCCATACCAATAGTATATCGCGCCAAAATGACAGACCGATGCCAAATTACATTTCTATGTCGAAAAAACCGTCCTTCTTGCGGAAATTTACCGATTGCACTTGATCGAAAAATCCCGCTTGACCAAGTATGCCATAGCCATGCTTGGAAAGTCCGCGCATAAAGCCGGCTCGAATTGGAAAACTTTTTCCTCCGAATTCTATGATGATGGGGTGTGAATATTGACGCTCCCATTTGCCTGGCACGACTCCGTATATTTTCCCAGGATCGCCTGATGCGATATCAATCCCTAACGCTTCTCCTAAATCGGCGTCGAAGAAACAGCTGTCGGAACCTGAATCGACAAGTGCATACGTACGAAATGTCCGTTTGTTGTCGGGGTTACGCAAGGTAACCCAAAGCAACGGCTTTTCTCTTCCTGTCTTTGCGAGTTTATAGGTAAATTCCATAGCCGACAAAATCTACAATTTCATCGGGTACTCGAAACAATATAGGATCGGAATTGCCCTTGGATTTGCTCGCCTCAACTACCATTTTGATTGTTTTTCCGGAAGCAATAACCGTCTCCTCGTCATCAGCCAAACCTACCCACAAACCTTTGTATTTTTCGTAGATATTTGACCAATCCTTCATACGAACCATTATATCATATTCACATGAAAAAATTCACTGTCACGGGTAAGGTTTGGCGCTACGAGGGCGCCGGGGCGTGGCATTTTGTGTATGTCCCGAAAGACCTCTCGCAAAAGATCAAAGATGGAGCGCGTAATAAACGAAAAGCCGGATTCCATTTTGTGAGGGTCAAAGCGACCATAGGCAAAACGAGTTGGAACACCTCGCTCTTCCCCACCAAAGACGGCCCCTACCTGATCGCCGTCAAAGCCGACGTGCAAAAAAAAGAAGATATAGCGGACGGCGACACCATCAAAATCGATTGCGTTTTGTCCTAATTTGACTCCTCATTCAGACGGTATAGCATTGAAACGATTATGGGAATTGAATTTTCACAAAAAGAATCTGTGGAGACATATTCGGAAGGAACAACATCAGAACAACTGACGTTACGCCCAGTTATGCTGGCACTTGTCGGAGATGTAAGTGGAAAGACCGTTCTTGATATGGGCTGCGGCGATGGACGGTACAGTTTAATATTTGCTCAAAATGGCGCACGCGTAATAGCAACGGATGCATCGGAACATCAAATCGAAATTGCTCAACAAAGACACGCACACCCAAATATTGCGTATAACATGAGCGACGTATCGGCGGCACCGGAACCGGCTTCCGTTGATGTTGCGTTTGCTAATCTTGTCGTACCAAGCTTGAGTGGAACCGACAAATTGGATGCACTTGTTTCGACTGCAAAACGCACACTAAAGCCTGGCGGAAAATTTATTTTTTCCGTGCTTCACCCTCTTTATATTGCCGCAGAACAAGATACGTATGATAAGTCGATAGATTTTAAGCCGGAGAATTATTTTATGGAAGGAAGTCCGTACAAATCAGAAGCCCTTACTAATGCTGGCAATAAGATGCGTTTTAACGAATCCCATTTCAGCCTCACGCGTATTTCCGAATCGCTACGGAGTAACGTTTTTTTGATTCGTTCTGTTGTCGAAAGTCGACAAATTCCGGAAAAGCGGATGTTTCTGCCGAAATATCTCGCATTTGAATGTGTCGTAGCTTAATACGACTTGAGCTGCTTAGCTCGTTCGTGGAACCTAATACGCTCCAGTGCTTTCGCTTCAATCTGACGGATACGTTCACGCGTGACGCCGAATTCGCGGCCGACTTCTTCAAGGGTGAAGCAGATGCCTTCGTCGGTGAGGCCGTTGCGCATTTCGAGGATTTTGCGCTCTTTCGGGGACAATTCGTCGAGGATGGCGCTCATTTGCTCGGCGAGAATGCGGCGGGAGGCGTCCATGTCGGGGCTGGCGATCGTCTCGTCGGCGATAAATGAGCCGAGCGTCGAGCGTTCGTCGTCGTCATCACCCACCGGAGACTCGAGCGAGACCGTATCCTGGTTGATTTTCTGAATAGTATAAATTTTCTCAACCTCAATACCCATTTCCGCGGCGATTTCTTCCGGCAAGGGATCACGGCCGAGGTGCTGCGAGAGCTCGCGGACCTTTTGCTTATATTTCGCGATCGTTTCCACCATGTGAACCGGGATGCGGATGGTGCGGGACTGGTCGGCCAAGGCACGCGTAATAGCCTGGCGGATCCACCAGGTCGCGTAGGTCGAGAATTTATAGCCCTTCGTGTGGTCGAACTTATCCACCGCTTTAAAAAGCCCGAGATTTCCTTCTTGGATCAAGTCGAGAAGCGTCAAATCCGGCGAACGGTTCACGTATTTCTTTGCAATGGAGACGACGAGGCGGAGGTTGGAGCGCGCGAGGATCGAGCGCGCTTCTTCGTCGCAGGCAATGATGCGCTTCGCAAGATCGCGCTCCATAGCGGCGTTCAGGAGTGGATACTGGCCGATCTCGCGCAAATACATCTGCACGCTGTCGTATGAAGAATCCGAGCGGCGATTTTGCAGCTTTTTCTTTTCCAAAACATCCTGCGCGGAGGTATCCTCGAGCATGCCCCCGCCTTCCAAAACATCAATACCGGCAGTGCTAAATTTTTCGTAAATCTCTTCGAGCAAGAAAACGTCGTCTTCGATCGTCGGAAATTCGCGCAAAATTTCGTCGTAGGTGATGTAGCCGCGCTCGCGGCCGAGCGTGATGAGCGCCGCGACTTTCTGTTCCTGCTTCATCACCACCTTTGTTTTGTTGAGTTTTGGCGCCGCCTTTTTCGAGACGAATTTCTTCTTACGCACCGGGCGCACCTTTTTTACGGCGGCGCGCGCTTTCGGCTTTGCTTTCTTTGTCTTTTTGTTCGTCTTCTTTGCCATGGGGTGTGATTGTGTGAATTTCGCGTGAAAATGCGGTGAAGTAGTGATCCTCGTGCAATACAAGAGACGCCTATTCCTAGGCGATCTTTCACGGCAAATATACCCCAAATGGCCTAATTTGTCCAGTTAGATTTCGATACTGCCACGACATAAAGCGACGATGCTTTTCAAAACCGCAAACGGCGCCGATAAGGAGCGAGACGGCAGCGCGGCGTCGTGCTTTGACGGGGTCTGCGCAGGAGCGACGGCGACGAGCCCGAGCGCTGGGCGAGCACGCCCAGATAGCGACCCCGGAGAAGCATGCGCCGCGGTGTCGCGAGCGGATTTTCGGCGGCGTCGGTTTTGAAAAGGATCTAGCCCGTCATTTTTGCAATGACCGTTGTCAAGGTACGGGCTTCTTCGGCAAGCCTCTCGACATCTTTTTTGTCCCCCCTCGCCTCGGCTTCCCGCATTGCCTCGGTCGTGGCCTGCAGCTCGATCTGCAGCCGGTCGCGCCGCAGGACGGCAAGGAGTGTATTTGCCGAGCGCTGCAGATTGCTGTTTTTCGCATGGAGGTGTTCGGAGAAGAAGCGCAGCGTCTCTTTGTCTGGAAGCGGCATGCGGCGCAGCTCGGCCGCGACTTCACTTCCAATCGCACCTTCCAACTCGCGCGTAAAGGTCTCGGTATCTATGAGCGGCTTCTTCAGGGACTCCTGCCACAAAAGAAAGCCGTACGCCTGCTTGATGCGGCCAGGCGCAGCACTGACCCCGTTAGAGGCCGCAGGCTCTCTAATGGGGTCGGCCGGTCGAACTGGTTGCGGTACTTTTGAAGCAGACGCGCGCACCGCTGCTTCGGAGACGCCGAGCCGCTTTGCAATCTCTTTTTCGTACTGTTCGCGCGCGATCGGGCTCTGCACGTCGGTTAAAAACGGTAAGACGATCGTCTCGACCGCACGCCGTAGCTGCATCGCGTCTTTCGCATGGCCTTCGAGGACGTCGAGGAGGAATGTGATGATGTCCTTCGCCCCGCGAATCACCGCGCGCCACGCCTCCGCGCCTTCTTTTGAAATCAGATCTGCCGGGTCAGAGCCTTGCGGCAGCTGCGCGACTTTCACTTGCAGGCCTGACAAGAGCGCCGCCCGGGCGCTTCGCGTTGCCGCCTTAAAGCCGGCCTGGTCGGCGTCGAGCGCGATCACCAGATTCTCGCTCATGCGCTTGATCAAAGCAGCGTGCTCGGCGGTAAAAGCCGTGCCAGAGACGGCGACGGTATTCCCCCACCCGGCCTGGTGCGAAAGCACGAGATCCACCTGCCCTTCGACTAAGACTGCAAAGTTGTGCTTCCGAATCATTTGCTTTGCGCGATCAAAGCCATAGAGGATACGTGACTTGTGATACAGAATCGTCTCGGGAGAATTCAAATACTTCGGTGCGTCGGGGTGCGCCTTCTCGCCAAACGTGCGACCGCTAAACGCCACGATGCGCCCGGCGGTATCCGCTATCGGGAACATGATGCGGTTGCGGAATTTATCCGTGAGCCCGCCTTTCTCTCCTTTCTTTGCGAGCCCCGCATCCACAATCTCTTTTTCCGAAAATTTCTTGCGCGCCAAATGGTCGGAAAGTTCGCTCCATCCATCGCCCGCGTAGCCGAGGCGGAAGGCGGTCATACTTCCCTCGCTCACGCTGCGGTCTTTCAAATACTTTTTCGCCTCATCGGTAAGTTTCGTCTGGTAGAAAATAGTCGCCGCCTCCATCGCTTCAAAAAGCCGGTCCTTATCATCTTTTTTCTCACCCTTCGAATACACCAATTCCACGCCCGCCTTTTCGGCGAGCATCTTCAGCGCCCCCTTAAAATCCACACCCTCGATCGCTTCGACAAAAGAGAAAATATCCCCGCCCACGCCGCAGCCAAAACAATGGTACGTCCCGCGGTCGGGCGAAACAATAAACGACGGCGTCTTCTCGGCATGAAAAGGGCACCGCGCGCGCATATTCTGCCCCGCCCGCTCCAATTTCACATACCCCGACACCACGTCGGTAATACCGAGTCGATCCTTAATCTGCTGCACCGTATCGGCCATAGTGGCATCATACCAAAACGCAGGCGTTCGCGTGGAAATCAGTACCCAATCTTAATTTCACTATTTTTTCGGATGCTTCACCACATCAAGAAGTACGGCTAACTCATTCATGTCACTTCTACTCAATTTCCCCTCACCTTGTGCAAGAATATTCTCCGCTTCTTGAGTTACTTGGTTGTTGTTTGGAATATCGTTGACTGAAAGATTTTTTCCAACTTTCGGTGCATGTTCAAGAACAGCCTCAGCCAGCAATCGGATGTAATTACCTGGCTTTTCGTACTGTTTTTGCCAATATTCCTTGCTCCCCTGTGTTGGTTCTGATGGGTTGTCGATAGATGACATAGTAATTCTCCTAAGCTTTTCTAATGACGAAATTGTAACATAAGGTAGCGAGACGGCAGCTTTCGTTTTAAAACCGGAAACGGGGACGGCGGCGCGTGCTTTGACGCCGTCTGCGCAGGCCCGACGGGGCCGAGCCCGAGCGCTGCGTCAGCAGACGCAGATAGCGACGGCGGAGAAGCATGCGCCGTCGGCACCGTCGGTTTTCAAAACGATTGCCGCCGCGAGCGAATTACGCTTGCGCCTTCTCTACCACCGCCGGCGCCATGAGCGCCTCGGCAGTCGCCAATTTTTCTTCGAGGTCGGCGATCATCTTTTGCTTCTTCGAGCCTTTGAATCCGGTACCTGCTGGAATGAGTCGGCCGATGATGACGTTTTCTTTAAGACCAACTAACCGGTCGATAGCGCCCGAGA
>ERZ1292623.4603-Hain-H51-01um-R1-4603-length-11248-cov-4_pt1 | contig 11248 bp, 13 predicted proteins | sample MGYA00564398_ERZ1292623 | MGnify/ENA primary metagenome ERZ1292623 (study PRJEB36523, sample SAMEA6512633) | groundwater metagenome | collected 2019-01-07 | study: AquaDiva: Metagenomics assemblies of 32 groundwater samples
TACCTGCAATTCTGGACGGCGCTCGTTGGGAAGTTGGACGGGTACAACTTCAAGGCTGGAGCCTTCGGGGATGGCCTCGTCTTCACGGAGCAGACGCGCGACGCGGGGAAGATCCTCCACAACAGCCTCGCGAAGACGGACACCTACGCCTACGTTCGGAAGAAAGCCGCGAGCGGGACGCGGGTAGGGCGCGAGCCAGGGATCGAGGTGGTGGTCGACGCGAGCGACACTACGCGCGGGCGGTTCTGCGTCGTCGACAAGGACAACCTCTCGACGCAGGTCGCCTCCATCGTAATCGACGACCCGGCGACCGTGTCGAACCCGGCCGGCTACTTCAAGGCGCCGCAGGGGAACGTCTACCTCGAGGCGGCGAGCACGACGTACGCGGCGTACGTGAAGCGCGGGACGTCTACGGCGCGGGTGCAGACGATAGGCGGCGACGAGGGGACCGCCTCGGGTACGACTACCATCTCCTCGAACGATACGTGGGACGGCATCCGTAGGTACGCGAATCTCACGATCAACACCGGGGTTACGATCTCGGTGACCGCAGGGAAGGCATTGAAGCTCCTCGTCACCGGGACGCTCACGCTGACTGGCACGGCGACGATCAGCGCCGTGGGGCGCGGAATCGCGGTCGCGGCCTCGACGTCGAAGCGGTGCGGCGCGCGCGGCGGCGCTGGCGGCTCGGGCGGGCTCGGAGGCCCAGGCGGCGGCGGTGGCGGTGGCGGCGGAAGCGATACCGTGATCGGCAGCAACGGTGTGGCCGGCACCGACAACACCTCCGACTCGAGCGCCAGCACCCCGGCCGCACACGTCGGCGTCTTCGACGCGACGACGGCGACGGCGGGGGCTGCGGCGACAACGAACACCACGGGGGGCGCGCTGGGGGCCGGCGGCGACGTGGGTCTGAGCGGCGTGGCCGGCAGCAACGGCTCGGCGAGCGGAGCCGCTGGCGGGGCTGGCGGCGCCGGCGTGGCGATCGAACTCTGGCAGACCGACCTCGGGGCGCTCGCGCTGAACGCGCTGCCGGGCGGACCTGGCGGCGCCGGCACCGCGGGGACCGCAGGGACCGCGGGAGGTAACGGCGGGGCGAGCGGCGGAGGCGTGGCTGGCGGAACTGGCCCGGCAGGGGCGGCGGGCGGAGCTGGAGGTGCTGGCGGAGCTGGCGGCGGCGTGATCTGGATCGAGTGCGGCGAACTCGCCGGAGCCGGCTCGATCCTGGCCGACGGCGCCGCGGCATCGAACGGCACCAATGGCACCGCGGGGACCGTTGGCGCCGTCGGCGGCGACTCGGCATAGAGGAGGTATTCCGTGGCGGTAACCGGAGCGGGCGGAGGAAGCGGAGGAAGTGGCGGGGGCGGTGGAGGTGGAGGCGGCGGTGGAGGTGGAGGCGGCGCTGTGATCGTGATCGCCGCGAAGACCTCGTCGTGGTCCGGGACGATCCGCGCCGACGGCGGGGCGGGCGGCACCTCGAGCGGCGGCGCGTCGAGCAACGGTGGGGCTGGCGGCACAGGAGCTGGCGGAGACGGAGGTGCCGGCGGTTCCGGGCGTGCGGGCGGAGCTGGCGGAGCTGGCGGTGCGGGCGGCGCAGGGATCGCGGCCCTGCTCATCACGGCGAAGGCGTAGCGCAACCCCACGCCCGCCATGGCGCCTTGGGCGATCCGCTCACCAGCGGTATACCTACGGCGTGACCCTCAACCTCGCGAGGACCGCGCCGTGACGACGATTGCTCCGCCACCGCAGCCGTCCCAGCCATCGCAGCCCTCCCAGCCCACCCAATCCTCGCCACCGACCGGACGCGACACCCGCATCGACAACCTCGGATCGTGGGCCCTGAACCTCGCGGCCACGATCGCCATCGCCGTCGCGGCGTGGCAGTTCAACGCGCTGACGAACGAGGTGAAGGGCGTGAGGTCGGACCTCGGCAGTATCACGACGCGGGTTGCGATCATCGAGTCGGAGCGGTTGCGCGAGCGGCAGGACAAACTCGAGGAGCGCCTGAGGGTGGTCGAAGGGAAGGTGAAGTGATGCTCGCCCTCGCCCTCGCCCTCGTCGCCCAGACCATGACCGCCCTTCCCTCCGCGCCCGACGGCGGCCCCATCGACCGCTTCACCGCCGCGATCGTGCTGCTCGCGGGCGCCGTCCTCGGGCTCGTGAAGGCGGTCAACGCGCTCCTCGCGATGCGGAAGGCCCTCGCCGCCGTCGTCCGAGGCGTCGAGGTCGCGACCACCGCGATGCGCTGCGACGAGTGCGCCGGGAAGCCTGAGCCGTGCGCGTCGTGTGCGCGCCTCCAGCGGCAGACCAAGGGGGCGATCAAGGCGGTCGCCGTGGTGGACGGCGCCGAGAGCACGCTCAAGGCCGCCGTCGAGGCGGAGATCCACGCGCATGGCAAGCCTCACACGCGCGAGATCGCCGCGCTGAAGCCAGAAGACCTCAATCCGGAGGACTCGAATTGAAGACCCGCATCTACGCCCTCGCCATGCTCCTCTTCTTCGTCGTCGTCGCCACGCCGGGCTGCCTCTCGCCCAAGGTCCACGAGGTATCCGAGCGGCTCAAGGCCGACTACGACGTGATCGAGCGGGCGACCCGGCTCAAGGACCCACCGGTGGACGAGGCGGACCCGACGGAATGGAAGGCGAAGATGCAGGCCACGCGGGCGGAGTTCCGGGCAAACCTCGGGAAGCTCGAGGAGGTCAGCCGGTAGCCCATGGCCGCTGACCCGATCACCCAGTTCAGAGAAAGAGCAGCAGGCGCCCAGCCTGCAGGTCGCAGGTTCAATTCCTGCCCCGGGCTCCACCAGCAAGGAGACACGCGGCCGATGACCCTCCCCGACGACGACGCCCCCGCGCCTTCCTCCTTCGAGGCCGACAAGGCCCTCGCCTCCCAGCAGGCCGCCGGCAAGACGCTCGACGCGCTGCTCGAGCTCAAGCTGAAGACGGCCGACCTCTTCGAGCGGGCGAAGAAGGTGCTCCTCGAGTCCGCGGGGACGATCGGAACCCTCGACATCCAGGCGCTCGCGCGCGACGCCGGGAAGGAGATGGGGCCGGCGGCTCTGAGGCTCGCGAAGGCGGCTCTGGACGTCGTGCGGTCGTGAGTTTCTACCGCGACCCATGGGCCCGCGATCCTCTCGGGTACACGCGCGCGTGGGCTATGGCGCGTTGGGCGAGTCCGCCCGGGGCGAGCCATCGCGCGAAGGACCCAGAGCGCCGCTACCCGCCGACCGGCTGGCGCGTCGTCAGACTACCGGTGAAGACGCAGTCCGGGCACTACCGCGGATCGTGGAACCCTGACCGTATCGTCCTCGAGCCGCTACCGCTGCCGAGGATGTTCGCGTCTCGTCCACCGGCCGCCCTCCCGCGTGCCCGGCAGACCGGCGTCAAGCTCCGCGAGCGCGTCCGGTGGGCAGCATGACGCCCGAGAGCCTCGCCGATCTCGCCGCGCAGGAGATCGCGACCAAGGCCCTCGTCAACGGCACCGCGCTTCACCCTGGCGCGATGCACCGGACGATCGCCACGGCGATACGGACCGCGATCGCGTTCGAGCGCCGGGACTGTGCGCGCGAGGTGCGGATCCGCCCGTTCGCGTCGATCGAGGATGCGGCGCGCGCGATCGAGGCGCGACCCGAGCCGTGAGCCGAGACGCGCGAGTCGAGGTCCCCGCCGCCGACCCGATCCGCGCTCTCGTCTCCCTCGTCCTGCTGATCGCGTTCGCTTGGGCGCTTCGTTGCGGGACCGATCCCGAGATCGCGCTCGCAGGGGACCGGCCGCGGCGGGACATTGTCATCTTCGGTCAACCCTTCCCGCCGAACCTCGTGATCCTCGTGGACGCCTCCGGCTCCATGGCGATGCAGGACGGTGCGCCCTACGCGATTGCGTGCAACGAGGCCGCCACGATCGCGCTCGGCGCCACGGACGAGGCGCGCGTCCGCTTCGCGACATTCGGGGCTCGCCTTGACTGGGAGCCGCAGGGGTTCATCCGCCTCCCCGATCTCGAGGCCGTCAAGCGGGCGCACGGCTGGCTGGGCGAGCACGGCGCCGATGGGACGACTGACCTCGTGGGCGCCATGGAGCGGGTCCTCGCGCTCGACGTGAGCCCGCTCGGAGTCGTGATCTTGTCAGACGAAGATCCAGACAGCGGGCCACAAGAGGCCGCGCGCAAGATCACGGCGATGAACGCGGAACGGAGGGGCGGGCCAGCCGTGATCGGGGTCGTCTCGGTCCTACCGACGAACCCGGCACACGAGGCGCTCGGCCGCGGGGTCGCGACGAAGACCGGCGGTAGCTATATGACGATTCAAATGCCGAAGAGCAAAGGAGCAGAGCGGTGAGCGCGACGTGCCAGACGACGGTGTACAGCGGTGCCGGGCAAACGGCAGGCGTAGGCCCATGCGGACGACCAGCGACCGAGGCCGGTCCCCACGGGGCGTGGTGTTCTGAGCACATGCCGATCGGGATGCCGTTCCCTATCAAGGGCCACGCGGAAGACTACGGGCCTGGGCTTGCCGTCGCGATCCGTGAGCGCATGGCCCGAGAGCGTGCGGCCCGCGAGCACGAGTCGAAGACCCTCCACGAGCAGCACGAGGCGCGGATCAAGCATCTCGAGATCCTCGCCGTGATGGCCGGAGCAGCGATGCGGGACTCGGTGACGTTCGATGCCACGCTGCTCGACAGGGTGGACCGCGCCGAGGAGCGCATCGCCATGCTCGTGAAGGCGAACCGCCTCGCCAAGAACGAAGCGGCGACCGTGTGTTGCTCGCAGGGCGCCGATCAACTACCCGTCAAACAGGAAGACGCGCCACCCGCCCACGTCGCCGGCCAGTTCGCCTCGTGTTCCGCGTGCGGCCACAAGTTCGCGAACGACGCCGACAAGCTGGATCACCTCGGCGACGGGCCTCCGTGGTGCCAGGCCGCGGGGCGAGCGTGCGACGACACCGTGCTCACGACGGGCGCGAACAACGCGCTCGTCTACGGCGACGCCCGCAACCTCGTCCTCGATGAACGGCGCGGTTGGCTCCCGGCTGTAGCGACCGCGGCGCGCGTCTTCGCTGGTGTCGCTGCCGCCGCCGGCCTCGTCGCCATCGGGTCGTTCGCGTGGCAGCACGCGGCGGTGCTCCGGGCGGCGGTCGGCTGGTGAGCGCCGTGGCTGGGCCGCGACCGCGATCCACGCAGTGGTGCCCGTGGTGCTTCGCAATCGGCCTGGCCCAGCCCGTCCTCGGCCGCCGTCACGTTTAGGACCGTGAAGAAGTAGGAGGGGTGCGTCATGTCGTGTCCGCTCATCCCAGGCCAGAAGTACGACGTCAGCTTCTACCGCGAGGAGACGTCGGCGACCGTCTGCGGGCTGACGTTCGTGGACTCGCTCGACGGCCTCTACATCTTCTCGGAGCCGTGCCCTGGCAACGAGACCGTATCGTCGGGCGGCGTCGGGCCGGGCGAGCGCCTCCGGCGGTTCAACCGCAACTGGATCCAGGAGATCGCGGATCACGTCGCGGTGATAGAGGAGCCCGGGGCGCGGCCTGAGCGCGGCAGCGGCAGCGGCCAGGCGGTAAAATGAGTAACCTCGGCGACGGCACCGCGGGCGACTCGGGGTACGACGATCCGCCGGCTCCCGCTGAGGACTGCGACGCCGACCAGGACCCTCGCCTAGTCCGCCTCCGCATCCTGATCGACTCGCTCATCGTCGCAACGATCGAGACGTCGGCCGCCGTCATGGCGCTCGTCCGCGAGCTCCGCGCCGAAGGATACACGATCAACGTGAAGTGGCTGTCGATGGTGAAGGTGCTGCCGCCGGCGAAGGCGACCCCGATCCGCCCCGAGGTGACAGACGCCGACCGGCGCATCCTCGATGACCTCGGTATCGCGGCGCCGTGACTTGGGGGGTGGCCCCTCGGACGGATACCTACTGGTGGAACGCTACGCCCGCCCACCTCTGGAGGACGCTCGACCATGCCCAGCCCCGGTGCCGCCGCCCCTTGGCGCTCGACCGCGCGATCCCTTATGACTCCCGGGCAGACGCCGCTGCTCGTACGGCTGACGCGCCCGGCGGCACCACGCCCCATGTCGGCCGCGCGCCCGGCGGCCTCCCTCGGCGGCTTCGGTTCGTCAAACCCCGGAGGAACGCTCACCGCCGGTTCCGGCGGGCCGGCGATGGGGTTCGGCGGGGTCCTCATGAGCGGGAGCGGATCCGACGCCGACGGCAACCCCACCGGCCGCTACGGCACCCACGTCCCTGGGACGTCGATCGACGCCGGCGCCCGGCGCGTAGGGTCGCCCAACCTCGGCGCCTTCTCCGGGATCCAGAACTTCCTCCAGAACACCGGGGCGCGCGGGGCGGAGTACCTACGCAGCCTCGGGATCATGCCGACGTACAACGGTAGCGGGCTCGACGAGATCGCGGCCGGGCGCGGGCCGGTGCAGCAGTGGACGAGCGGAAACGCCTCGCCGGCGAGCGACCACGCGGCGCGGACGTGGGGGCAGGGGACGCTCGCCGCGGGGTACAGCAACCCGGCGTTCGCGGGGATGCCCGGGTTCTCGGCGTCGGGCGCGTTCGGGGGCGGCGGCGCGGGCGGCGCGGGCGGCGGCGTGGGGGCGGGCGGCGTCTCGGCAGTCACCTCGGGCGGCGGCGGCGGTTCAGGCGCCAGCTTGGGGGGGCCGATCGGCGACGCCTACTCCCGCCTGATCGCCCAGGGCGGCTCCCCCTACAGCGCCAGCCAGCAGGCCCGCCTCGCGAACATGGCGACAGAGCCGATCGCCCGAGGCACGAACGACGCGATTCAGGCTGCGCGGATGGACGCCGTGAGGAGAGGAGACACTTCAGGCTCGAGCCTTGGCGACGTCGAGGGGCGAATCCGGACGCGCGGGGCGGCGGATGCTGGCCGGGCCCGCTTCGCGGCCGAGACGGGGATGAGCCAGCAGGCGTTAAGCAACCTCCTGGCTTCGCTCCAGGGCGCCGGCGGTTACCAGAACGACCAGATCCGCAACGAGGTGCTCGCCGGTCAGCTCCAGGCGCAGGCGCAGAGCGGGATGGCGAGCGGCCTCAACCTCTTGATGGGGATCTGATGGCCGCGACCCAGAAGACCACGCGCCCGTCCCTCGAAGGCCGCCTCGTCGAGATCCGCGAGAACCTGAAGTTCCTCCGCGCGGAGATCGTCGAGGCCGCGACGGAGTCGAAGGAGGACGCCGCGGACAAGGAGCCGCACCCGTGGTTCCAGCTCGAGGCGGCGGGCGACTGCGCGAACGGCGCTCTGAAGTTCATACTCGACATCGAGGGGTACATCGACTCGGCGCGAATCCGGGGGTGGAAGGGATGAAGGCAAGCGCTGGCGGCGGCGCGGGTGCGAAGAGGTCGTCGGCGCCAAGCGGAATCACCGACGGCACTTGTATCTGCGGGTACGTCGGCCGTGTCCACGGTCGCCCAGGCGAGGCAAGCCTTTGCGTCGCCTGCGAGATCGCGCGGCGCCGGGCGGCAGGCGGCGGCGGGCGGTAGGCGGCGGCGGCGGCGAGGAGAGAGGGCGGGGATGAGCGTCATGAGCGGCAGCGGGTTGGGCGGCCTCGGCAGCGGGATCAACTGGCGCGAGCTCGGCCGCCGCGCCGGCGAGCGCGAGCAGATGGCGCAGGGGTTGAGGCTCGCCATCGGGATGAACGGGCCCGACTACTACGGCGCCGAGAGGTCGAGGGTGCTTGGCGAGCAGGACGCCGCGGCCTCGCGCCGCTCCGCGATCGACCGCCTCATGGCGCGCCAGAGGGAGGCGCAGGCCCGGCAGACGGCCGCCCTCGAGAAGCAAAAGCAGGCGCAGGAGTTCCAGGCAGGGGAGAGCGCGTTGACGAGGGGGGCGGCGTCCACGCGGCAGGGCGTTGCCGAGGCGGGGCGCGACCGCCGATGGCAGCCCCGACCTCCACCCGCGCCGCACCCGCCGACCCGTGAATCCCGTGAGCGCGAGAGCCTGGCGCGCGAGGGCGAGTACCTGCGCGCGGAGCACGAGGGGTACGACAGCATCGAGCAGGACGACGACACGCCGGGGACGGACGAGGGCGCGTACCGGGACGCGCTCCTGACGGACATCAAGGCGGCGCCGTCGAGCGCGTGGCAGGCGCGAAGCAAGGCGGAGGCGACCGCGGGCGATCGAGAGGCGAGCGGCAAGAGGGCGGAGGCCCGCGCCAAGGCGACGGCGGATGCCCGCGAGAAAGCGGCGGCGTTCAGGGCGGAGCGCGAGGCGAAGCGGGTCGCGGAGGCCGCGGCGAAGGCGGAGGCCGCGCGGCGCAAGGCGGAGGCGGCCGTGCAGCGCAAGGCGATCGAGGCCGCCGTGGCCGACAACGATGAGGCGCACCGGCGGGCAACCGGCAAGGTTACCAAGGCGAAGACTCTCGACCTCTCAACCGGGGATCTCTCGATCGACCAATTCGACAAGCTCATCCAGGCCGAGAAGGCGAAGGAACTTGATCTCATCCGTGCAGAGCGAAAGGCAGCGGAAGAAGCGGCTCGACGAGGCGGTGCGCCCGGGCCGGGCGGGGTCGGCGGTGCAAGCCCCTTCGGAGGCCAGGCCCCGACCGGGGGCGCTGGAGGCGCAGCGCCCGTGGACGTCACGTCGCCGGACACACATCTTCCCTTCGGCCGCCCGCCGCCGGAGCGCCCGCCGAACTTCTTTCCGGACGCGAGCCGTGGCGGCAAGGGCGGGATGCCGCCGCCGCAAGCCGGCCCGCTCCTCTTCCCGCGCGGCCCGGCGAACGCCGCGACGGAGTACCCGAACACGTACGATCGCACGTGGCTCGACAACCGGGACCCGATGGATCTGTGGGCGAGTGGAGCGGAGCGCGCGCGACTCCTGGATCCTCAGAGCCTTCGAGGTGAGATCATGCCGGGCGGAGCAGGCGGCGGACCCGGGCCTCAGCCTGGACCGGGCATCCCTCGTCCGCTGCCGAACGCCGAGGTTCAGGTGGGCACGGCCGGGCGCCAGCAGGAAGACCCGACCCGCGCATGGGACCCCGAAGGACCTCTGGCGAGCGGCGCGGCCTTGCCGCCCGACCGCCTCGACGAGACGCGGGACTTCATCGGAGCGCTCCTGAACAAGCAGGAGGCGGAGCGCGAGCGCGTCTCGACCGTGCCGCCGAACCGCGAGAACGTGACGCGCAACATGGCGGGAGGGCTCAGTTCGTCGGTGAAGGTCGCCGCCGAGCGCGCAATGGCGGAACCGTTGCCGGTGAAGCCGCGCCCAGGGGAGGCCGGCAGCGAGGCGCCGGGCGCGTTCGCGGATGTTCCGGTGTCGAGGCCGCAACCGCAGGCGGCAGGCGCGTTCGTTCGCGACGAGACTTCCGGCCGCGAGATCAACGCCGAAAACGCGCGCTCGGCCAACGCGATCGCGGTGGACCGCCTCGCGGCGAAGGATCCCGCGTCGCGACAGATCGCATTGAACGAGATGCGCGCCGACCCCGAGAAGTTCAAGGCCATGGGGATCGACGTGGACATGATCCTGGCCGCCAACTGGGACTGGTGAGCGCGTGACGACCTTCTTCGACGAACTCTCCGAAGACGAAGAGATCGCCCAGCGGGCGCCGCGCGGCCAGTTCGGTGCGCGGACGCGCCCGGCGTTCGCCGACGAACTCCGCGCCGACCTCGACGCCAGCGCGGCGGAGGCAAGGGACCGCGCGGGCCTGGAACGGGCGCTGTTCGCAGGGTCGGAGGCGCGGCGTGCGGCGAACCGCACCCAGGCGCCGGCGCTCCTCGACCCGGACTCCACGGGCAAGGGCCGCCTGATCGACGCTCTCGACGCTGCGCCGGGCGCCGACGAGCAGTACCCGTACTACGAGCAGACCGCCGACTCCGACGAAGAGCGCACGCGCCGGATCGCGGACACGAGCGCCCGGCCGAACCAGAGGCTTCAAGGTATTCTCCCGTACGCCCTCCAGTCGAGCCCTGTGTTCGTGGAGGAGAAGGCGCCTCGGACGCGCGATCAGGAAGCCATCACGAAGTTCCGCGACAAGGCCAAGGCCGCAGCCGAGTTCGCGGCATCCCAGACGACATCTCCGTTCCACGTACGCGCCTCCCCCGACCGCACGGCAGAGCGGCCAGGCGTGCCCGGCGCGTCGGCTACGCCAGGCTCCATGGAGGCCGAGCGCCGGAACGCGGCCTTGTCGGACCGAGCGATTCTCGCGCGACTGGAGGAGGAGAAGCAGCGGAAGGCGGCCCAGAAGCGCAAGGACGACCGCTATCTGCCGCTGATTCCAGGCTCAACGTTCATCGAGGACCGGGCGCACGGGATCATCGACCCGATCATGTCGCCAGAGGAGGGGTCGTCGCGCGGAGCGGGGGTGATCCACGGGGCGCTGAACGTCGCCTCTCTCCCCTTCGAGGCGGCATTCAAGCTGCCGGAGGCGGCGGCCGAGGTCATGCTGCCGCGCGGGCAGCCCGGCAGCGAGGATGAGCGCGTCAAGGAGTACGTCAAGGGGAAGATGGCGGCGGGGTCGAAGGTCGCCGAGCAGACCTTGATGCTCCCGATCTCCGTGGCGAGCGCCTACACGAACCTCGCGAAGGGCAAGGACACGCCGACTTGGAACGCGGCGATGGACGCCTTGTCGGTGGTCGCTGGCGGCGCGGCGCTCCACGGCGGGATCAAGGGGGTGAAGGACATCGCGCGCGGCAAGGCGACCCCGCAGCCATTCGAGCGCCAGGCGGGCCGAGCGTTCGAGGCGTCCGTCCGCGCCTCGGAGGCTGCGAAGGCGAAGATCGCCCGCGCCGTCGAAGGGCTGACGCCGGAGCAGGTTGCTGGCCGCATCGAGGCCGCGAAGCTGAACCCTGGAGCGCCCGGCGCCCAGGCGTTCCTCGACCTCCTGGAGCAGGCGAAGGCGGACCCGCACGCCGCGGCGCGGGAAGCAGAGGGGCCTGACCTCGCCCGGTCGAAGTCCGCTATGGACGCCCGCCGCTCGCCCCTTGAGCGCACCTTCGACACCGCGGCGAACGAAGCAGCGAAGGCAGGGAAGTTCACGGAAGCCGAGATCAGCGAGCGGTTCGACGACCTCAAGAGGCAGGCGGAAGCGGCCGAGGCCAAGGGGAAGACGCCTCCGCCATCGCCTCCGCCACCGAAGCCGCCTGCCGAGCCCGCGCTCGCGCCACCGGCCCCTCCTCCATCCGCGCCCGCGCCCGCCTCCCCCTTCAAGCCCGAGGCAGCGAAGGCCGCAGCGGCGGGCAAGAAGGGGAAGGGCGGCGGGCCGCGAGAGCCCACCGAGGCCGAGATCGAGGAGATGGCCGACGCCGT
>ERZ1292623.4604-Hain-H51-01um-R1-4604-length-11247-cov-4_pt1 | contig 11247 bp, 8 predicted proteins | sample MGYA00564398_ERZ1292623 | MGnify/ENA primary metagenome ERZ1292623 (study PRJEB36523, sample SAMEA6512633) | groundwater metagenome | collected 2019-01-07 | study: AquaDiva: Metagenomics assemblies of 32 groundwater samples
TTGTTTTTGGTTTTAACTCCGTCTTTTGCCCATGCACAGTATTACGGGAATCCACTGGGTTTAGTTCGGGAGTGGCAGGATGGGATGATTTACGGCATGCAGAGTTTAATGAGACCTGGTTACGGACCCCAGTATTACGGTGGCGGATATCAGGTGAATGCTCAACAGCCCGCACCTTGCGGGTACACAGTTGTGGAGTTACCTCGGGAAAAGGTATCCACAAGAACCGAAGTTCTGAAAGCTTTAGGATCTGCTGGAGTAGGAGCTTTGCTTGGTTATGCTACTACCGGTTCCGGTCAAGGTGCCGCTCGCGGTGCCGCTGGCGGTGGAGCTCTTTATGGCAGTATTGAACTGGCCAAGAGATACCTCCGGCCGGGACAGATGGTTGTTCCAGTTCCTTGCCCGCAACAGCAACAAAGTCAGCAAGTTTTTCAACAACCCTCGCAACCGATTTTTCGTGAGGTCACTAGAGATATTCCCACCGAGATGACTTTTGTTAATGAGACGCCATATTTAGTGAGTGTTTTCATTAACAGTAGTAAAAAATTAGACTTGTTGCCTGACGGTAGACAAACAATTCTTTTAACAAAACTTTTGGGAACAAGGATTCAAGGAGTGGCCGCTAGGCCTAGGGAAAACGATCTGGTCTTGATATTTGATCGATATAACCTCAAACCTCAAAAGGAAGGCAGTGTGATAACATTCACGATGCCATCCACCTAAAAGGAGAAAACATGCTGCGACAGTTTTTAACCCAGCGCTGGAATCATCTTCGCTGGGCAGTATATAGCCTGATGGGAATCGGAGGATTGGGTTCGATTATTGGTTTTATGGAAAGATCGGCTGTAGCGTTTTGGATAGGTGCCATCCTGCTGTTCATCGGCTATCTTGCCTATCAAATTCATAGGCATGGCTGGGGAGGACTGGGACGACCAATTATTGGATTATTGGCCCTAGTTACCATCTATAATTTTTGGATGGGTCAATGGGCAGCAGGCATCAGAACAGCAACCCTCCTGTTAATTGGCTGGGGGATACTTTCAATCTTTAACCGAGGTACTCGCATAAGGGGAATTGTGATTGTGGCGGTTGGAATCATTTTGTGGGTTTATGGAGGATATGTCACTAGCCCCCAAAGCACGATCGGAGGATTTTTCAGAAATTTTCGTGGAACCTTGGCAGGAATCCCTACCCCAACCATTCCCGGGATTCCTCCAGTTTCCACTCCTCCGGTTAACATTCCGCCAGTACCTCCTAATATCCCTACCGAGGTTTCTCGAATTCTTGAGCAGATTCAGGATTCGAACGCTAATATTCGAGAGGCGGTTGGAAGAACCCAGCAATCCGCTGAACGAACTCAACAGTCGGTCACCCAAGCCCAGCAGACTGCACAAGAAACTCTCAGAGAAGTAAAAAAATTAAGAGAAGAAAGAGAAGAAACCAGCGAAGACGGGCCCAACGTCAGGCATAACAAAAAATATGCCAAAAAATGGATCGACTAGTACCTTCAAGCCACCGCCTTAGCGAATCCAACAAGGATTCACCAAGGCGGTTTTAATTTGAAAAAAAACCTAAAAAACGCTATGATTTTGTATGATTGAGGTTTCTAACAGTCTTACTGCCACTCAAAAAATCGCTTCGGATTTGGCAAAAAAAATCCGCCAGCTGGCGGATTCCAAACCGCCAGACAAATCCTTTGTCATTGGATTGGAAGGGGAATTGGGAGCCGGCAAAACCACATTTGTAAAAGATTTCGCTAAAGCCCTAGGCATTAAAGAAAAAATTACCAGCCCGACTTTTGTAATAATGAAAAGATACGAATTGCGAGATATGGATTACAAATTTTTGTACCACATTGATGCCTATAGATTAAAAGACGAAAAAGAACTGATTAAACTGGGTATTAAAGAAATTTTCTCTGACTCCCAAGATATTGTTTTAATTGAATGGGCTGATAGAGTGAAGAAAATTTTACCCAAAGGATATATCTCAATTCACATGGATCATGTAAGCGAACGAGAAAGAAAAATTAATATTAAAGAATGAAAAAACTAATTCTAATCGACGGCAACGCTCTGGTTCATCGGGCCTTTCATGCCTTGCCGGCTTTAACCTCCAATAAAGGCGTGGTAACCAATGCCGTCTATGGTTTTACTTCGATACTTTTGCGGACTATCAAAGATCTCAAGCCGGACTATATAGCGGCGGCTTTTGATTTGGCCGGGCCGACGTTTCGCCATGAACAGTTTGAGGATTATAAAATCCACCGCGTCAAAGCGCCCGATGAATTGTACAGACAAATTCCGATAGTTAAAGAAGTTGTGGCTACATTCGGCATTCCGGTTTACGAAATGAAAGGGTATGAAGCCGATGATTTGATTGGCACCTTGGCTACCCGCGGGAAAAAAGAAAAAGACCTACAAACAATTATTGCAACCGGCGATTTAGATACCTTACAGCTCGTAGATGGGAAAAAAGTTGTTGTCTTTACCTTACGCAAGGGCGTGACCGACACGGTGATTTACGATGAAGACGCAGTCATGACTCGTTATGGGTTGAAACCGGGCCAATTAAACGATTATAGAGGCCTCAAGGGCGATCCTAGCGATAACATCCCGGGTGTTCCGGGAATAGGAGAGAAAACTGCCAGCCAATTGATTCAGCAATTCGGGAGTTTAGAAAAAATGTATGAAAAACTGGAAAAAAATAAGGATATAAAGGAGGAGGAGATAATTATAAGCGAAAAACTCAAAGAAAAACTATTAACCAACAAAGAAAGCGCCTTTTTTTCCAAACAACTTTCTGAAATAGTCTGCGATTTAGACATTGATTTTTCTCTAGCTAAAGCCGATTGGCGTAAAAATTACAACTTATCCAAAATTGAGACTGCCTTCAAAGATTTGGGTTTTTTCAGTCTTCTTAAGCGTTTGCCGGAAATTGGTTTGTCGGCGCAAGGCGGACTGGATTTGGATGGCGGCCAAGAAAAGGCCATTGAACCCAAAGAAAAAATAAACATTAAAACCACCGAAATGGACGAAAAAAATATTTTTATTGTGGCAGGAAACGGCAATTCGTCGGCTAACCAGTTAACCTCAAAAATTCTAACTGATTCAAAACAAAACCTTATCGGCCACGACCTCAAAATTACATTGAAACCATTTGTTTCCGAGAGCATAGAAATTAAAAGTCATCTTTTTGATACCAAAATTGCCGCTTATCTTTTGTATCCCGATTTGCGCGATTATGATTTTCATAAAATTTATTATTCAGAATTTCATGAAGAAGCCAATAATCCCGAACAAAAAACAGCTTATTTATTGCGGTTAAAAAAACATTTAGAACAAAAAATTGAGTCAGCTCGCCTAGATGATGTTTTTGAAAAAATAGAAATGCCGTTGATTAAAGTATTGGCTGAAATGGAACTAAACGGCATTAAGATAAATGTCAAAGCCATTGCCAAATTGCTAAAATCCACAAATGCTGAACTGGAAAAACTGGAAGACAAAATATACAAACTGGCTGGGGTAAGTTTCAATATTAATTCACCCCAGCAATTAGGCGAGATTATATTTAATAAACTGGCTTTGAAAGGCAAAGTTCGCAAAACCGGCGGAGGAAAACTTTCCACTGCCGCTCCGGAACTAGAAAAACTTCGAGACGAACATCCGATTATTAATTTAATTCTTGAACAACGCGAGCTCCAAAAACTCAAGACCACATACATCGAGCCATTTCCTCAACTTGTGGCATCTGACGGACGAATTCACACAACCTACAATCAAGCCGGCGCTGCCACGGGCCGTTTGGCTTCCCAAGATCCGAATCTCCAGAATATTCCAATTAAAACCAAGCTTGGCCAGGAATTTCGCAAGGTTTTTATTGCCGAGGACGGCTACAAACTTGTATCTTTTGATTATTCCCAGCTTGAACTGCGCATTGCCGCTCATATTGCCAAAGATCAGAAAATGATCGAGATTTTCAAAAAAGGGGAAGATATCCATACTCGGACGGCATCGGAAATTTTTGAAGTCGAACCGTCAAAAGTAACCAAAGAAATGCGCCGCCAGGCTAAAGTTCTCAACTTTGGAATTATATATGGGATGGGCGCAATGGGATTTTCAAGGGCATCTGGAGTGGATCGCCAGCGCGCCCGCGAATTTATTGCCAAATATTTTGCGGAATTTTCAGGCGTGGCCAGATATATGGAGGAAATCAAAGACAAAGCCAAAAGAGATGGCTACGTGGAAACAATCTTTGGCCGCCGCCGCCAGCTTTTGGATATTTATTCAACTATGCCTCAAATCCAAGCCGCCGCCGAACGCGCCGCTATTAACCACCCGATTCAAGGAACAAATGCTGACCTGATTAAGCTAGCCATGAGTAAAATTTATGATTATATGCATTCATCATTGGAAAAAAACGTTTGCCGGATGTTGTTGCAGGTTCACGACGAATTGGTTTTTGAAATCAAAGAAGCGAAATTGAAACAAATCACCCCGGAAATCAAAAAAATCATGGAAAATATCCATCAGCTTGCCGTGCCGTTGGTAGTTGATGTAAAATCCGGCGATAATTGGCAGGACACAGAAAAGCTTAAAGTTTAAAACGTAAAATTTTTCCATGCCGGAACTTCCAGAAGTTGAAACTATTGTTAGGGATTTGAATTTAACAGTCATTGGACGAAAAATTTTGGATGCCTGGACGGATTGGCCAAAGACGATTAAAACCCACAATCTCAAATCTTTTATTCATGACATCGCAAGTCGTGAAATTTTGAAAGCCCATCGCAGAGCTAAGTATATAATGATAGATCTAACCGGAAACAAGACCTTGATTATCCATCAAAAAATTTCTGGGCATTTATTATATGGTAAGTGGCAGGTGAAGAACAAGAAAATAATCCCAGTTTTAAATGGTCCGATAAAAAGTGACCCATTTAATCGTCATATCAGGTTTATTCTCTGGCTTGATAACGGCTATCAGTTAGGACTTTCGGACTTGAGGCGGTTTGGGAAAGTGTTTTTGGGCGATACCGATAAAATTGAACAAATCAATGAAATTGGCCGGCTAGGACCGGAGCCGCTAGATCCAAAATTTACTTTTTTAAAATTTAAGGAATTAATGGCAAAAAGAAAGGGAGTAGTCAAAAAAGTGCTGATGGATCCGTTTGTGATTGCCGGCATCGGCAATATTTATTCGGATGAGATTCTTTGGTACTCGGGTATTCACCCGTTGCATCGGGTGGAGAACTTGGAAGAAAAAGAATTGAAGGTGATTTATAAGAATATAAGATTTGTGTTGAAAAAAGCCATCGCCGCCAAAGGCGACAGCCAGCAGGATTATCGGACCCTGGAAGGCAAATTCGGCACTTATCAAAATATGGAAAAGGCGTATCAAAAAACCGGCCAGCGTTGCCAAAAACGCGACGGCGGCATTATCAAACGCATCAAAGTCAATGCCAGATCGGCGCATTTTTGCGAGGCGCATCAGAAATAGTTTTAACCGTCTTTTTTTGGACTTTAGGGAATTTTTGGGGTAGATTAAGAAGTTGTTTTAATATCAATGAAGATTTCTAAAAGGAAATTATATTTTTGGGTTGGAGGGATTGTTTTGGTTGTGATTGTGGGTTTTGGGTTGTCTAGAATAGCAGTAAAAAATATTGATATAGTTAAAGAGCCCGGCGGAGCATTAGCTAATATTAGCGGCAATGGCCCCAAAAGCACACTGGCCGGTATTTCCTGTGATAACTATAACTCAAGGCCGTTTGCAGTAATGATTTCTTCGGACAAAGAAGCGCGACCACTCTCGGGAATTAGTGAAGCGGACTGGGTTTTTGAAATGCCGGTGGTGGATATTGGCTTTACCCGAATGATGGCGGTATATCAATGCGGCCGGCCGCCCGAAATTGGCTCGGTCCGGTCTTCGAGACTGGATTTTGTGCCGTTAGCTTTGGGTATTGACGCGATTTACGCTCATTTTGGCGGAGAGAAAGAGGCCTTGGCCAGATTAAACAGCAAAATTATTGACAACATAGACGGGCTCAAATACGACGAAATTTATTATTACCGGAAAAAGGGAATTCCCAAGCCTCATAATTCCTTCACTGATTTTGACTTACTCAACAAAGTATCAAAAGAGCTGGGCTACAACCTGACTGATTCGAAGGTTAGTTATATGCACGATGCTGATTTCAAAAACCAGGGGAATATCAGCCCCCAGCCGATTTTCAATGAAGAGTTCAGGGTAGTCTGGGAATTTCATCAAGATACCAATACATATTTTCGCACTCGGAGCGGAAGTCCGGAAATGGATAAAAATAACGGCAAACAAGTGTCGGCGAGTAATGTAATTATCATGAAAACCACTTGGTCCCCGATCAATAAAGACTATATCAGAATTAAAACTATTGGTTCGGGAGGATTATTGGTTTATAAAAATGGGGCGGTAATTAGCGGTACCTGGGAGAAAAAAGATGACAAGGCCAAACTAACGTTCTATGACCAGAATCATAAAGAAATTTTATTGGCGCCCGGGATTACATGGATTGAGATAGACGCTCATTAAATGCTTATATTTCTTTATGGAAAAGATGGATATCGGCTTAGGCAGAATTTGGAGAAAATAGTTGCCGAATATCATAAAAAAAACGCCAATGGGATTGGTTTTTTGAGTTTGGATCTTGGTGAATCGGCGGGGGAGATTAAAAAACTCGAAGATTCCATTAAAACCGTTTCCTTTTTTGATGAGAAGCGGTTGGTTGTAGTTAAAAATATTTTCGGAGAGGCGGAAAAATTATTAGAAATAATGAAAAATTGGGATTTAGCCGGTGATAAACAGAATATTTTTGTAATTACTGAAAATCTGTCCCAAACCGAACTTATTAAAAAAAGTAAAAAACTTTTTGGATTATTAGTTGCTAAACCGAATATTTATAAATCATTCGAACCGCTTGCCGGCAGACAGCTGGAAAATTGGATGAATAATGAAGTTAAGGCAAACGGGGCGAGTATAAATACTGCGGCGGTCAAAAAACTTATTGATTATGCGAGTGATGATTCTTGGCGGTTGAGCCAGGAGATCAGCAAATTGGCTAATTACTCACAAGGCGAAATAATTAACGAAAAAATGGTTGAGCAGCTGGTCTTGCCGTCAGCGAACTTGAGTATTTTCGAAACCATTGATGCTCTGGGGGCAAAAAATAAAGCCAAGGCGTTAACCTTATTAGCCAGACACCTGGAAAATGGCGATGATCCCTATCGTCTTTTCTCCATGTTTGTTTATGAATTCAGGAATTTATTAAGAGTTAAAAGTTTATTGGCCAAATATATGTTAAGCGCTGACATCGCCAAAAAAACCAGCCTTCATCCATTTGTCGTCCGTAAAATGTCCGAACAAGCCAGGAAATTTGAACTCGAAGAATTAAAACAAAAATTTTCAATTCTTGCTCAAAGCGACATTGCCATAAAAAACGGCCAGCTTGATATTATTGACTGTTTGTATCAGACTGTGTTGAATTGATGGATTATTCCACTTATTCAAGGGTCGGCAAATATAGTGATTTGGAAGGGGAAAAAAACCGGGCAATGTACCGGTTTTTTGAAATATTACCAGGTTTATTGACTTGGCTGACTTTAATTTTAATAGTTATTCTTTCTTTTAAGACGCCGATTTTTATCGCTATTTTTATAATTCTTTTTGATATTTATTGGCTTATCAAAACTATCTATTTGTCATTCCATGTGCGCTCTAGTTTTTTAAAAATGCGTGAAAACATGAAAAAAGATTGGCGGCAAGAGTTGGAAGGTAAAAACTGGCAGGAACTTTACCATCTTGTGATTTTACCGATGTATCGAGAACCTATATCAATAGTTCGGGAAAGTTTTAATAGTTTAGTTAAATCTGACTACCCTTTGGATAAATTAATTGTGGTTTTGGCTACGGAAGAAAGAGGAGGAGAGGCGGCTATTCAAACCTCCCAAACTATTAAAAAAGAATTTGGAGATAAGTTTTTTCGTTTTTTAGTTACTGCGCATCCAGGCGAAATTTCAGGGGAAATGGCCGGCAAGGGCTCAAACGAAACCTGGGCGATTAAAGAAGCCAAGAAAGAAGTGGTTAACCGGCTCGGACTTAATTATGAAAAAATCATTGTTTCAGTTTTTGATATTGATACGGTGATTCATCCGGGTTTTTTCAGTTGTTTGTCCTGGAATTTTTTGACAAGCGATAAGCCCCTAAGATCTTCTTTTCAGCCAATTCCGCTTTATATCAACAACATCTGGGAAGCGCCGGCGTTTGCCCGGATTTTTGCGTTTTCGACTACATTTTGGCAGATGATCCAGCAATCGCGGCCGGAACAGCTGGTCACATTTTCGTCGCAATCAATAAGTTTCAAGGCCTTGGTGGATGTCGGTTTTTGGCAGGAAAACGTGGTCTCGGAAGATTCGCGGATTTTTTGGCAATGTCTGCTTCGCTATGACGGCGATTGGCGGACAGTGCCGATGTATTTTCCGGTAAACATGGATGCCAATGTGGCGCCTACTTTCTGGCAAACGCTCAAGAACCAATACCGCCAAATCCGGCGCTGGCATTACGGCGTTGAGAATAATCCTTATTTTCAATTCGGTTTTGTAAAAAATAAAAACATTCCAAAAAGAAAAAAATGGTATTTCAATTGGACAATGGTAGAAAAAACCCATTCCAGCGCCACTAATCCGATTATAATATTTTTGCTGGGCTGGTTGCCTATATTTGTCGGCGGATCTAATTTTAATCGCACAGTTCTTTCGCTTAATCTGCCTAATATTACCAGTGCCATCATGCAGTTAGCGATGATTGGATTAATATCTTCGGCGGTAATCTCCGTTATCTTATTGCCTCCAAAGCCCCCGGAATATGGCCGTTTCAAATGGATCTGGATGGTTCTTCAGTGGTTTTTGTTTCCGGTAAACTTTATTTTATTTGGCGCCCTGCCGGCTATTGATGCCCAGACCAGACTAATGTTTGGAAGGTATCTCGGCTTTTGGGTTACACCTAAAAGCCGATCAGACATTATTCAAAATGGACCATTTTCTGCATCTCGGAAAGGCGAGCGAGAAGATTAGGGTAGTTTTGAAGACTGGGATCGCCTTTGAGGATAAGCTTGGCTTCTAACCGAGCTTTTTTAATAAGTTCCAGATCGGTTAGTGAAGTCATGGCTAGATCGGGAATGCCGGATTGCTTAGTCCCGATAAATTCTCCCGGACCCCGGATTTTCAGATCGGCTGCGGCCAATACGAAACCGTCATTAGTTTTTTCCATGGCCTTTAATCGATGGCTCGTACCTTGCTCATCAGTAGTGAAAAGCAGGCAATATGACTGATGCTGGCCACGGCCGACTCTTCCGCGGAATTGGTGAAGTTGAGCCAGTCCAAAGCGTTCGGCCGATTCAATCATCATAATCACAGCGTTGGGAATATCCACGCCTACCTCAACTACGGATGTTGAGACGAGAAGATCGTAATGGCCATTCTTGAATTTATCCATAATTTCATCTTTTTCTTTGGGTTTTAATTTGCCGTGGAGCATGGCTACATTGAGATGAGGAAATATTTGTTTGGATAACTTTTCGTACTCATCAGTAACGGCTTTAACTTCCGCCCAAACCAGTTTACTTTGTGATAGTAATTTACTTGTTTCTTGTATCTTGTCGCTTGTCGCTGATAGTTCAATTCTTGGGCATATCACAAATGCTTGCCTCCCTTTTTTAATCTCATCCCCGATAAATTTATAAGCTGATTGTCTTTTGGAATGGGGAATAACCCGAGTAACAATTTCCTGACGGCCCTTTGGTTTTTCTTTGAGAAGCGAGACGTCAAGGTCGCCGTAAATGGTTAAAGCTAAAGTGCGGGGAATAGGGGTTGCAGTCATACTAAGCAGATGAGGTACTTGTCTCTTGTCTCTTGTTTCTTGGTCGCTTTGTAGTAGTTTCATTCGCTGTTCTACGCCAAAACGGTGCTGTTCATCTATGATTACTAAACCTAAATTTTTAAATTTCACGTTTTTCTGTATCACGGCATGGGTGCCGATGATCATTTGAATTTCACCGGAAGCAATTTTTTGCTGCATAAGTTTTTTACTGATTTTTTCGTTAGTAACTTCATCAATGGGATGTTGTCTGGCTTCACTGCCAGTTAATAATCCTATTTTTAAATTTGTGGCTTTAGTGAGCGAGCATAGCGAGTCGAAGTGCTGTTTTGCCAATATTTCCGTCGGAACCATAAAAACTACTTGCAAACCTGCCATTACCGTTTGATAACCGGCAATCAAAGCCACCACAGTTTTGCCAGAACCGACGTCGCCATTGAGCAGTCTATTCATTGGATAATTTTTTTCCAGATCTTTGAGGATTTCGTAAGTCGCCAAACGCTGGTCGTTGGTCAGTTCAAAAGGCAGGCTTTTAACAAATTTGCCGACCAAATCTTTATTAAAATTTATTGGCGGCGCTTTAAGTGTTTGGAGTTGTCTTCGATCAAGGAGTGATCTCAATTGGAACGTCAATATTTCCTCAAAAGCGAATCTTTGGCGGGCGTTATCAGCGACTTGTTGGCTTTGGGGGAAGTGGATGCTATTTATAGCTTTGATAATTGGCGGAAAATTATATTTCTCAATCAGTTCTTTCGGCAGGGGATCTTGTATGTTTGGTATTTGATTTAAAGACCGACTGATTAATAATCTTAAATATTTAGACGACACTCCTTCGGTTTCAGGATAAATTGGGACAAGCCTACCGGTGTGAGTTAATTCTTCTCCGCCAGAGATTTTCTCGTAGCTGGGATTAGATAAATATAACCCCCTTTTATCGAGGGCGACTTTGCCGGATAAACTAACGTAGGTTTCAGTCAACAGAGTTCGTTCAATGTATGGTTGATTGAACCAAACCGCGTGAATAATTCCGGTATCATCTTCTATGGTGGCGTCGGTGATGGTCATTCTTTTACGCCAGCTAGATGTGGTTTTAATATCCGTAACCGTGCCGATAATACTGATCATCTCTCCTTTTTCTCTTATCTGGTCTATGGGAATTTTTTGGCTGTAGTCTTCATATCGGGCAGGAAAGTGCCAAAGTAAATTTCGGACATCTTTTATGCCAAGTTTTTTCAGGCGCGGAGCGTTTCTAGGTCCTACAAAAGCCAGCTTTTCTATTGGGGTAGTAAAATTTAACATCAGTTAATTATATATCTAATATCACTTCATTGGCCAAATTAAAAG
>ERZ1292623.4605-Hain-H51-01um-R1-4605-length-11246-cov-8_pt1 | contig 11246 bp, 13 predicted proteins | sample MGYA00564398_ERZ1292623 | MGnify/ENA primary metagenome ERZ1292623 (study PRJEB36523, sample SAMEA6512633) | groundwater metagenome | collected 2019-01-07 | study: AquaDiva: Metagenomics assemblies of 32 groundwater samples
CGATTGAGCGCCTTTTGCAGGCTCTCTTTTGCCTTTTCAAATTCTTCTTCTTCTGGCCCTTTTGCGAGGATATCTTCTGCCTTCTTCTTGGCTGCTTCTGCCCTTACTAAATCAATCTCCTCTGCCTTTTCAGCTAACTCTGCAAGTATTACTACCCTGTGGCCTGTTATCTCTGCATAGCCCCAGCTTATGGCAAGCGAGCAAAAAACATTGTTCTTTTTATAGCGCAGCTCGCCGATTGTAAGCGTAGTTAGTAAAGGCGTATGGCCCGGCAGGATGCCTAATTCACCCTCAATGCCCGGGCACACAACCTCTTCAACTTCCTCATGCATTATTAATCTATTAGGCGCAACAATCTCTAATAATATCTTATCTGCTGCCATTTAACCTCTTTTGTGTCCAAGCTTTTCTGCCTTTTCAACAACCTCTTCTATTGTACCAACCATATAAAATGCCTGCTCAGGCAAATCATCATATTTTCCTTCAACCACTTCTTTAAAACCCCTTATAGTATCAGCAGTTTTTACATATTTACCCGGTGTGCCTGTAAATGCCTCTGCTACATGGAATGGCTGTGATAGGAATCTTTGTATCTTTCTTGCCCTTGCTACTATTAGTTTATCCTCTTCAGAAAGTTCATCCATACCAAGTATGGCAATAATGTCTTGAAGGTCTTTGTATCTCTGCAATACTACCTGAACAGACCTTGCTATTTTATAATGCTCTTCACCTATAATCCTCGGGTCCATAATCCTTGATGTTGAATCAAGGGGGTCAACTGCTGGATAGATGCCGAGCTCTGCAAGGGACCTTGAAAGAACGGTTGTTGCATCAAGGTGCGCAAAGGTTGTTGCTGGCGCTGGGTCTGTTAAATCGTCAGCAGGGACATATACTGCCTGAATGGATGTTATTGAGCCTTTCTTTGTTGTTGTAATCCTCTCCTGCAAATCGCCCATCTCTGTGCCAAGATTCGGCTGATAACCAACAGCAGAAGGCATCCTTCCGAGAAGCGCAGAGACCTCTGAGCCTGCCTGTGTGAATCTGAACATATTATCAATAAAGAGCAGGACATCCTGCCCCTCTTCATCCCTGAAATATTCTGCAACAGTAAGGCCTGAAAGCCCGACGCGGAGCCTTGCGCCTGGCGGCTCATTCATCTGGCCGTAAACAAGCGCTGTCTTGCTCAGAACGCCTGATTCTGTCATCTCCATCCAGAGGTCATTTCCCTCCCTTGTCCTCTCGCCAACGCCTGAGAACACAGAGAAACCGCCATGCTCTGTAGCAATGTTATGGATAAGCTCCATAATGATAACAGTCTTTCCAACGCCAGCGCCGCCGAACAGGCCTGTCTTTCCGCCTCTTGCATAAGGTGCAAGCAAATCAACAACCTTAATGCCTGTTTCAAAGAGCTGTGTAGAGGGCTCCTGCTCAACAAATGAGGGCGCAGGTCTGTGAATAGGATATCTCTTTTTTGCGTTTACAGGCCCCTTGTTATCTACTGGCTCGCCAATAACATTCAGAAGCCTGCCGAGCGTCTCCCTTCCAACAGGCATTGATATAGGCTCACCCATGTCCTTTACCTTCATGCCCCTTACAAGGCCGTCTGTGGAGGACATTGCAATTGCCCTTACCCTGTTCTCGCCAAGATGCAGGGCAACCTCTAATGTAAGGTCTATTGCAGGGCTTCCTGCTGACTTATCCTCTTTCTCTTCAATCTTTAGGGCATTCAAAAGGGCCGGAAGTTTTCCCACTGGAAATTCTGCGTCAATTACCGGCCCGATAACCTGAATTATTTTTCCATCTGCCATTTTATGTTCTCCTTAAATAAAAATATTATTTTAGCGCCTCTGAGCCGTTTATAATATCCATCAGCTCTTTGGTAATCATTGACTGCCTTGTCCTGTTATAAACAAGGGTGAGCTTTTTAATCAGCTCCTTTGCGTTTTTGGTTGCTGACTCCATTGCAATCATCCTTGCGCCGTACTCACTGGCATTTGATTCAAGGAGGATGCGGAAGGTCTGCACCTCAATATGCTTTGGAAGGAGGCTGTGCAATATCACCTTAGCTGACGGTTCAAAAATATAGTCAGCAGTAAATGCAACTTCTGTTTCCACTGACGGCTCTATTGGTAGAAGCTTCTCAATAATTACCCTCTGCTGCATTGCGGATTTGAATTCATTATAAACAACATATAGCTCATCAAAAAGCCCCTTTTCATAAGACTCTACAATATCTATGCCTATCTCTGATGCATTTTGATAAGAGAGCCTGTCAAAGATTCCTGCATAGGTCTTTCTAATCTCAAAATCCCTGCGCCTGTAAAAATCCCTGCCCTTTCTGCCGACTGCATTTAATGTAATTTCGCAGCCCTCTGCCCTTTTCTCTCTTAAAAATTCAAAGGACTTCCTTATGATGTTTGCATTAAATGCGCCGCACAGCCCTCTGTCAGAGGTGACAATCATTACCTCTATCTTTTTATCGCCCCTCTTTGCAAGCAAAGGATGGCTCTCGCGCTCAACCCTTGCAGACAGGTTTTCAAGAACAGAAAGCATCTTCTGCGCATACGGCCTTGCCTCAAGAATCCTGTCCTGCGCGCGCTTCAACTTTGCTGCAGCCACCATCTTCATTGCCTTGGTAATCTGCTGTGTATTCTTTACGCTTCCGATCCTTCTTTTTATGTGCTGTAGACTCGGCATATTAAATCAATTATTGCTGAATGGTCTTTTTAAATTCCTCTATCATTGCCCTTAATTTTGCCTTAAGGTCGTCGTCAAGGGTTTTCTTTTCCTTAATCTCTTTCTTTATATTTTCATATTTTGCATCAACAAACTTCATCAATTCCTTTTCAAATTTTCTTATATCAGATGTGGGGATATCATCTACATATCCGTTTGTTCCTGCAAATATCGCTATAACCTGATGCTCAACAGGGCATGGCTGATACTGGTCCTGCTTTAAGAGCTCTACCATCCTCTCGCCCCTTGCAAGCTGGGCCCTTGTTGTTTTGTCAAGCTCGCTTCCGAATTGGGCAAAGGCTGCCATCTCCCTGTACTGCGCAAGGTCAAGCCTTAATGTTCCTGAAACCTGCTTCATTGCCTTAATCTGCGCGGCTCCACCGACACGGGACACTGAAAGTCCGACATTAACAGCAGGCCTTATGCCTGAGTAGAATAAATCAGTGCCAAGGTATATCTGGCCGTCTGTAATAGATATGACATTTGTTGGGATGTATGCAGAGACGTCGCCTGCCTGTGTTTCTATGATTGGAAGGGCTGTCAATGAACCGCTCCCCTTTTCCTTGCTTAATTTTGCTGCGCGCTCCAATAAACGGGAGTGGAGATAAAAGACATCGCCTGGAAAGGCCTCGCGGCCAGGGGGCCTTCTTAGCAGCAGCGAAAGCTGCCTGTATGCAACTGCCTGTTTTGAAAGGTCGTCATATATAATCAATGCGTGCTTACCATTGTCCCTGAAATATTCGCCCATTGTACAGCCTGTATACGGCGCTATAAACTGCAGCGACGCGGCCTCGCTTGCAGTTGCAGACACAACAATGGTGTATTCCATTGCCCCATAATCTTCAAGGCTCTTTACCACATTCGCAACAGTGGAGCGCTTCTGTCCAATTGCAACGTAGATGCAGACCACATTCTCTCCCTTTTGATTTAAGATGGTGTCAATTGCAATTGCAGTCTTTCCTGTCTGCCTGTCGCCTATAATCAATTCCCTCTGTCCTCTGCCAATTGGTATCATTGTATCTATTGCCTTAATGCCTGTCTGAAGAGGCTCGCGCACAGACTGTCTGTCAACAATTCCCGGCGCTATAACCTCAATTTTTCTTTTCTCCTTTGCATTGATGGGGCCCTTGCCGTCAATGGGCTGGCCAATGGCATTTACCACGCGGCCTACAATTGCATCGCCGACAGGCACCTCAACAATCCTGCCTGTTCTTTTTACTATGTCCCCTTCTTTTATATTCCTGTCCTCGCCAAGAAGAACAACGCCGACATTGTCCTCTTCAAGGTTAAGGGCAATGCCGTATACGCCGCCGGGAAATTCCAAAAGCTCGCTTGCCATGGCATTTTCAAGGCCGTAAACCTTTGCTATGCCGTCGCCGACCATCAGGACAGTGCCGACCTCTTTTACCTCAACCTCCTTTTCAAATTCGGCAAGCTGCCGTTTTATTATTTCACTAATCTCTTCTGCCTTAATCTGCATATTATCACCTCTTTAAAAGTAATCTGTTTTTTACATTCTCCAACTGCGTTTTAATGCTGCCGTTATAAACAAGGCTGCCCACCTGTATTATCACGCCGCCTATGATTGAAGCATCAACCTTTTCCTCAAGCTCAATATCCTTTTTTATAATATCGCTTAGGCGGCTCTTTATCTTTGAAAGGCTTGCATCTGGAAGCTTTGCTATTGTTGTTATCATTGCCTTTTTCTTATTCTGCTTCTCAATAATAAGTATTGAAAAGCCTTCTACAATCTCTTTTAAGTATTTTATCCTGTCCTTTTTTAAAAGAAGCCTTATAAAGTTTTTTGTAATATCCGTCCCCCCGAACTTTTGAAGCGCGCCTGTTAAAATCTTTTCTTTACCCTCTTTGCCAAATATTGGATTGAAAAGAAAATTCTTTATCTCCCTGTTTGTCTCAATTAAATTGGAGAGCGTTTCAAGCTCATTTTTTACTGCCTCTCGCTCCTTGTCATTTTTTGTTATTGAAAAGAGCGCATTTGCATAGCGTCTTGCAATTATATACTTTACCAAGGCCTTTTCTCTCCAATCTTAATTATATATTCTTCAATCAATCTGTCCTGTTCTTTGCTGCCAAAATCCCTTTTTATCTTCTTTTCCGCAAGCCCCATTGCAAGATTAACTGCCTCTATATACAGCTCCTCTTTTGCCTTTGCTAATTCCTGCTCTATCCTGCCCTTTGCATGAGTTTCAAGCCTCTGCCTTGCCTTATTGCCCTCTTCAATCAACAAAGCCTTTTCCCTTTCGCCACTCATCCTTGCATCTTCAAGTATTGCCTTTATCTCCTCTTCCTTTTTGCGTACCCTCTCCTCAATCTCTGCGAGCCTCTTTTTTGCCGCTAACTTTAACTCTTCTGCCTCCCTTAACTGCCTTTCAATTTCAATCCTTCTTTTAACAAAAATGCCCTTTCCGAATTTGAGCAGGAGAAATCCAAGGACACCTGCCAAAACCGCAAAATTTATTATCCTGAACAACCAGTCTGATATTGTAGCAGGCGCATGCCCTGCCTCTCCGCCTGTGCTTACTGCATAGGCTATTTGAGGAAATAATAAGATAGTTGTAAGCAATATCTTTTTCATTATGCCTTTGCTGTTTTCTCCTTTTTAGTCTTTGCACTGCTGAACATCTTTGAGGTAATCTCTGATGCCACCGCCTCTGCATCCTTTAATAATATCTTCTTTGCTTCAGAGGCGCTCTTCTCAATTTCTTTCACGCCCTTTTCAATAAGCAGACTGCCCTGCTCCTTTGCTGCCTCAACAATCTTCATCTGCTCTGCCATACCCTGCTGCCTTAGGTCAGAAAGTGCGGATGATGCCTTTTGTTTTGCCTGCACAAGCTCGCCTTCTATTATTTTTAAGGCAGCCTCGGCCCTATCCTGCGACTCTTTTGCTTCATTAAGATTGCCTTTGATGATTGCCTCTCTCTTTTCAAGGACGTCTTTCAAAGGTTTAAAGAAAAACCTCTGCAGGATGAACATGAGCGCCAATAAATTGATTATCTGAATAACAAGGGTTCCGTTTATTTGAATGGGCGGCATGCCTATGGAGATATAATTAGTCAGCCGTTCAATGAATGTTTCATTTGCCGCTGTCATAGTATTAGGACGCGTCCCTTTCGAATTAATTATAGTATAAATATTTTTAATAAGGCCATTAGCACAGAAAATTGTTTCAAAATTAGCATATTATTAAAAAAGATTCAAGGATTTTTTGGGATTTTCTAAGAAATTATCCCTCCGCCTATTACAATGTCATTATCATAAAACACGACCGACTGTCCTTTAGCAATTGCCCTCTGCGGCTCTTTGAATTTTACCTTAACCTTGCCCTCATCATAAGGCATGATTTCAGCAGGCACTTCAGGATTCCGGTATCGTATCTTTGCAGCAACATCCATTGGCGCAGCAAGCCTTTCAATTGCAATCAGATTTAAATCCTCTGCAATCAGCTCATCTTTAAATAATTCATCTTCATCCCCAAGTATTACCCTGTTGCTTTTTGCATCAATATCAACAACATAGAGTCTTTTGCTTGATGAAATACCTAAACCCCTTCTCTGGCCGATGGTATAGAAGGCTATGCCTTCATGCCTTCCAATCACCTTCCCTGTTGTATCTACGAATTCACCTATTTTTTTTGCCTCTGGCATCCTCTCTTCTAAGAAACCTCTGTAATCCTCTTCTTCAGCATCTGTAACAAAGCATATCTCCTGACTCTCCTTGCCTTCAGCGCCGGGAAGCCCCAGCTCTTTTGCAATCTGCACGACACTTTCTTTTTTTAATCCTCCGATAGGAAATATTACAGAGCCGAGCTGCTCCTGATTTAAACGGTACAAAAAGTATGACTGGTCTTTCTTTGAATCAACGCCTTTTTTAAGGATATATCTGTTAATGGCTGGATTAAAATCTGTTCTTGCATAGTGGCCTGTTGCAAGCCTCTCTGCGCCAAGCTCTCTTGCCTTTTTCAGAAGCAGCCCGAACTTTATCTTCTCATTGCATCTGATGCATGGATTTGGCGTTCGGCCCGAAAGATATTCTTTGCAAAAATCATCTATTATCTCTTTTTCAAATTCTTCCTGAATATTTATAACTGTAAAGGGAATGCCTATTTTTTGTGCGGCCTCCCTTGCGACATCTGCCTTGCAGCATGCGCGCTCATACCACTCAATCCCTCTCTTTGGGTCTCCCCTCCAGAGCTGGAGTATTATTCCGTGAAGCTCATGCCCTTCCTTTTTCAGAAGGGCTGCAGTAACAGAGCTGTCCACCCCTCCGCTCATTCCAATAACAATCTTCAATCAGCACCCTTGACTCCTGCTATCCTTATACCCTTTTCTGGTGTAATCTGGCTGACCTTCTTCTCTTCCTTTGCAAGCATATCGCACTTGCCGTCAAAGCGCACGCCCTCTTCAATTATCAGCACAGGCGTTTTTATCGTGCCGATTATGGTTGCCGGCGCAAGAAGATGGGCCTTATCCTTTGAACTTATATTCCCTGTTATCTTGCCGCCGCATACAAGCGTTCCAACTGCCACCTCTGCATTTATTACAGCGGACTCTCCGACAACCAATGTCCCCTTTGTGATTATCTCTCCTTCAACCTTTCCATCTATGCGCACTGTGCCTTCATAGCTTAAAACACCCTTGAACTCCGTCCCTTTGCCGAGAAAGGCAATTATCTCCTCTGTGCCTGTAAGACCAGCCTCGCCTTCTTTAATTTCTTTTTTGAACATTAATGCCTCCTTTCAGTTTACATATTTTATTGGGTTCAATAAGTCAAAAGTGTTTATTCATGCTTAGTTTGTCATTCCTGCGAAGGCAGGAATCCAGAATCTTTTTGATTTACAAGACTGGATTCCCGCTAAAAACATGCGGGAATGACATCTGTGGGCGTTTTGCATGTTTTTCAACAACCTGCGAACCCTTGAACCCTTATTTTAATATTATGTCTATAATCCTCTGCAAGTCCTCTTTTGAATAATAATCTATCTGTATCTTCCCGCCCCTCTTTGCCTCTGTAATGTGAATCTTTGTGCCCAAGGTCTTTCTCAGGCTCTCTTCAACAGCAAGAATCTCATCCCTTTTTTTGTGTTTCTTCTTTGCAGGCTGATGCGTTCTCCATTTGGCAATAAGCGCCTCTGTCTCTCTTACAGAGAGCCCTTTGTCAATTATAATGCCTTTAGCCCTTGTCTGGTCATCAGCAGAGGGCAGTCCCAACAGCGTTTTTGCATGGCCCATTGAGATAGTCCCTTTTGATATCTCATCCCTTACATCCTTTGGAAGATTAAGGAGCCTTAAAAAATTTGTTATTGTAGAGCGCTCCTTGCCAACCCTGTGTGCAACCTCTTCCTGTGTAATATTGAATTCCTTTATCAGCCTTTGATATGCAACTGCAGTTTCAATTGGATTCAGGTCCTCCCTTTGAACATTCTCAATTAAGGCAATCTCCATTGCCTCTCTGTCAGAGGCATCCTTTATTACAGCAGGTATCCTTATAAAACCTGCCATCTGTGCAGCGCGCCATCTGCGCTCGCCTGCGATCAGCTCGTAACCGCCGTCAGAAGACTTTCTAACAGTAATGGGCTGGATTACGCCATTGACCTTTATTGACTCTGAAAGCTCTGATAAGGCAGTGTCATCAAAGACCTTTCTCGGCTGATACCTGTTTGGCGTTATCCGCGCAATATCAAGTTCAGCAATGCTGCTGCTCTCTGCCCTGCTGAGTATGGATGTATCAGGTATTAATACACCCAGTCCTTTTCCTAATGCCTTTCTCTGCTGCATCTCTCCATCACTTCCTTTGCAAGTTGTAGATATGACTGTGCGCCCTTTGATGCAATATTATAAAGAACAACAGGTTTGCCAAAGCTCGGCGCCTCGCTCAATGCAATGTTTCTTGGGATAATGCTGCTGAAGACCTCTTTGCTGAAATGCTCGTTAATCTCCTTTACCACCTGATGGCAAAGGTTATTCCTGCTGTCAAACATTGTAAGGAGGATGCCTTCTACCTTTAAATTTGGATTAAAGGACTGCCTTACAAGTTTTATGGTATTTAAAAGCTGGCCTAAGCCTTCCATTGCATAATATTCGCACTGAACAGGGATAAGCACAGAATCAGAGGCATTTAAGGCATTTATTGTCAGAAGCCCTAATGACGGCGGACAGTCAATTACAATATAATCATAGTTTCCTTTTATTCCATCAAGCGCCTTTTTTAATACAAACTCCCTCTCCTTTACCTCAATCAACTCAAGCTCTGCGCCTATGAGATTTATATTTGCTGGTATAAGATCAAGCCGATTGACCTCGCTCTTTTGAATTACATCTGCAGGCCTCGTCTGATTAATTAATATATCATAGGTAGTTATAAACTGCTGGTCCTTGTCAAAACCAAGGCCGCTCGTGCTGTTGCCCTGCGGATCAATGTCAATCAATAGAACCCTCTTCTCCGCAACCGCTAATGAGGCAGAGAAATTTATTGCTGTCGTGGTCTTACCCACACCGCCTTTTTGATTAGCTATGGAAATTATCTTGCAGGACATAGTTTTTTTATTGTCATTGCGAGGGACATCTGTCCCGAAGCAATCTATAGAGATTAATAGATTCCTCGCTCTGCTCGGAATAACAGGAGCGCGAGGCTGATAAATATTAACATAGAATCTTTTTTAATGAAAGAAAAAAGTCCAATAATTGGCAAAGGGGTAACATCTAATAATATCATTGCAAATAGCAAGATAATATCTCAGCCATTTCCGATAATAACCATGAAGTCTTAATATTATTCGGGATATTAATCATTGGTGAAAGCCGTAAAGCACCGCTTTGTCAATTTCTATTTATTTTTTTCTTTGATTCTGTTAGACTACCAAAAATCGTACAATCAATTGTTATGATGAATAAAATAGATAAAACTAAAAATAACCGATATAAAAATAGAAAAGAGCGGTAAGAAATGGATAGTAAACTAATAGAGATATTCACCGATAAAATCCTTGTAGAGAAAATTAAGAAACGATTGCCCTATTTATTCCAACTTGCTGAATTAGAAAGTTCAAGGGCAGGCAAGACTGGCATAGAGGTTGGCTCTGTTCGTGAGAGGATAGTCGTTGCCCTGCTTATTTATAAATTTGGTGAAGCAAATGTTGAGACTGAAATTCCCATCATGGAATCTGAAGTAGATGTAAAGCTAATTCAAAGAAACAAAAAGGTGAAGGGGATATGAAAAAAAGAAAAAGCTGTAATCATTGTGGGAAAATATTGGACAAGATATGGTTTACTGCTTTAATGACAGAAGAATGGTCATGGAATGGCGAAGGTTATAACGAGTGTTCTGTAAGGCATAGCCTTGCTACTGACTCTGAACAATCTGTAATTTGTCCGCATTGTGAAAAGATTGTTGGTATAGGAATTGATTTCGGTTTTGGCGGAAAAGTTAATATATGAAGGGGATAATTAAAAGCAAAAGCGAGATAAATTATAGCTACGCAACAATCAGAATGACACAAAGTCGTATAGATAAAGGTCTAATAGCTATTCCAGCTTCCTTAGAAAAATGGTTTCCCGATCATATTGATACCATTCATGTATATTTAGATGATTCGCTTATCTTAAGAACCCCAAAATATACCCCTCGCACCAGTAGTAGCCGTGAATGCAGGATTTATACTATGAAGGACTGGTTTAAAAAAAACAAAATCAAGGATGGTAACGAAATAGTTATTCAGGCAATAGATAGAGAAAAATGCATTTATAGATTGACTTCCGAAATAAAATTTATAGAAAAAACTCAAATTTTACAAAAAAATCTTGATAAATCTGAAACTGAAGAAGAAGCTTCTGAAAAAATAATAACGCTTGCTCAATGGACTAACCTCGGCAGATACAAGATTATAATGAATGAGTATTATCGCTTGATTGATACAATGCCAATAAAGGAAAGACAATCTATAAGAAAACAATCAAATCGGGTGAGAGAAAACGTGCCAGCAAATATGAAAACCTTATTAGAAGGTATTTATAAAGGTCATTGCCAAGTGTGTGATTTCTGGTTTTTGAAAAAAGATAATAAGCCTTATTTTGAGATTCATCATCTCAATCCATTGAAAGATCATCATCCGAAGAATGTTGTTGCAGTATGCGGTAACTGCCATAATCAATTTGAATATGCAAATTTAAGCCAAGAATTCAATCAACATGGTTGGCTTATTAAGGTTTCCTTCAACAATATATTTTATCCTGTTAAACAGGCAATATTGACTGAACCGACAAAAGAATTTTTTAAAGAGGTTTTCATTTGAGTTTGCCCCTTTCAAGAACTACTAATATAAACGACTGGAAAAGCACAATCACATGAGATGAATTTCTTGAGTTTACAAAAAGCGTCTGGACATTTTCTGCCGAGTCTGCCCGAAAGGTCGGTCATCCGGCGCCTTTTCCTGTTGAGTTGCCACTTCGGGTGGTCAAATTATACACCTTTGAAGGTGATGTAGTGTTGGACCC
>ERZ1292623.1614-Hain-H51-01um-R1-1614-length-21314-cov-9_pt2 | contig 11245 bp, 17 predicted proteins | sample MGYA00564398_ERZ1292623 | MGnify/ENA primary metagenome ERZ1292623 (study PRJEB36523, sample SAMEA6512633) | groundwater metagenome | collected 2019-01-07 | study: AquaDiva: Metagenomics assemblies of 32 groundwater samples
GGGGTGGGGGGGGGGGGGGGGCCCGCGGGGGGGGCTATGGGCCCCCGGGGGGACGCGCCGAAATCGTCGACGCCCGCCGACGTATCGGAGCTCGCGCCACGCCGCCTCGCCGATGGGCGCTGCGGGGCCGCGCAGCGGAAGCTGACGCTCAAGGAGGTCGCGGAGAGGAAGGTTGCGTGCTCCCTGTGCGGTGCGGCCGTCAAGGTCAAGCCGCAGGAGATGGGCGGTGACTACCACGCCGTCGTGCCGGAGCACGGCGAGGCCGCCGCGAAATGCCCGCTCTGCGGCGCGGTGCTCGACGCCAGCAACACCTCGACGCTCATGGACAAGACCGTCGTCCACGTCGGGTGCTTGAAGAGCACGGGCGGTTCGCTCACCGGGGCGGCCGTCGAGTCGCCTAAGGCGCCGCTCACCGCCGACGGTGAGGCCGCCCTCGCCGCCGCCGTCGCGGAGATCGAGCGGGCCGCCCGCGCGGTCGCGGCGACGGCGCCCCTCGAGCTCTACCTCGACTGTTACCCCGACGGCGTCGCGGCCGCGCGCCTCGAGCCGTACGTCGAGGGCCTGTGCCGCGAGGTCGAGCACGCGACGGGCGCCGCCGACGTCCGGTGCGGCCCGAAGGATGGCCCCCTCGGCTTCGGCGGGTGGCGCGGGGTCCTCGCCGCGGCGGCCCGCGACCGCCCGCCCGCGCCGGGCGCCTACCTCGCGTCGTCGTCGTCCGAGCTCGCCCTCGTCGTCTTCGACGCCCTCGCGCCGCGTGCCGTGCGGGTCGTCCGGGGGTCGCGGTGACGGAGGCGGAGCTGACTTCCTGGGACGTCGTCCAGGCCAAGAAGGTCGCATGCGAGGCGGCGCGGCACGCGTTCGCCCGTGTCCGCACCCGCGCGGACGCGGACTACGCGACGCGCGAGGCGCGGGTCCTCGTCGACGCCCTCATGGACTTCCTCGAGGCGGTGGACGAGCACAGGGAGAAGTATGCCCTGCCGATCACGGTGTGGTCGCTGGTGGGGGACGCGGGGAAGTCATGGCGGTGACGGTGCGCCTCGAGAGGTGGAGTACCTGCTTCGAGGACGAGCGGGTGCGCCGCCGCCTCTGCCTCCGGGGCGACGTCGACGGGCGGCGGGTCGTCACATCGGGGATCGTCGCGGTCGACGGCCGCCGGGTCGTGACGCGGTCGGGGACCGTCTACGAGCTGGGGTCGGTCGACCCCGACTATCGGCGGTGGCTCGTCGAGACGGGGCAGCGCCTCGACGAGGTGAACCCGATCCGCCTCGTCGAAGAACTCTCGCCCGCGGCCACGGCGGCGAACGCGGACGATGAGGGGAGGAGGCCGCTCAAGTCATGAGGTTTCGCCCGCCCGACTACACGCCAGACCCGGTGCCGGAGTCGGCGGAACTCGACAGGGTCCTCGCCCTGCCGCGCCGGCCGCCTCTCGACCTCCGGTCGGCGCGCGCGGCGGCCCTCGTCGAGCTCATGACGGAGCGGCTCCGGCGTCCCGACCGCCGTCACGACGGGACAGACTGCGGGTGCCGGGTGGCGCTCGGGCGGGCCGAGTGCTTGACGACCCTTTACCCCGAGCAGGCCTGGACCCTCCACGAGGCGTCGCAGGTCGGCGGCGTGTTCGCCGGTGTGAAGGTCGGAGGAGGAAAGACCGGCGTCGACATCCTCTGCCCCATGGTCGCGCCCGGGTGTCGCCTCGCGGCCCTCTTCGTGCCGTCGGGGCTCGTCGAGCAGTTCGTCGGGGACTACCTCGCGTGGGCCGAGCACTTCGCGGTGCCCACCCTCGTCGTCGGTGACCGCCACTGGTTCAGGGAACGTGCTGACGGCTCGCCGGCGCCCGTCGTCCACGTCGTGCCGTTCGGCGTTTTCCAGCGCCACGAGTCGACGACGCTCCTCGACGACGCGCCCTACGACACCGTCGTCGTCGACGAGATCCACCGTTTCAAGAACCTCGCCTCGACGCAGACCACGCGTTTCCTCCGCCTCTTCGTCGAGAGGCCCGACACGCGCCTCTACGGCTGGACGGGCACGCCGACGTCGTCGACGATTCGGGATTTCTTCCACCTCCTCGGGCTCGCCCTCGGCGAGGGCAGCCCGATGCCCGTGGACCCCGACGTCATCGATCGCTGGGCGCCCGCGATCGATCCGTCGGACTGGCCCGCCCCGGCGGGGGCCCTGCGTCGCCTCGTCGCGGCGACGGGGGCGCGGGACCTCCTCGGGGCGGTCCGGACGCGTCTCGTCGAGACGCGCGGGGTGGTGATGGCCGTCGACGGGGCCTCGTGCGGGGCGTCGGTTCGCCTCCGCGAGTGGCGCCCGCGGCCGCCTCCGCCTGCCGTCGCCGCGGTTCTCCGCGAGTTCCGCAAGACGTGGGTCCTGCCAAACGGCGAGGAGGTGCTCCTCGCGGTGGAGGCCGCTCGGTACTTGCGCCAGATCGCCTATGGTTTCTATTACCATCGGCGTTTTCCGCCCGAGTTGTCTGACGAGCTCATCGACGAGTGGTACACCGCGCAGGCCGCGTGGTACCGTGAGGCGCGGGGCGAGATGGCGCGGGGGCGCTCGCGCCTCGACTCCCCCTTCCTACTCGAAGAGGCGGCCCGCAGGGCGCGGAGAGGCGAGCAGGGTACCCCAGAGGCCCCCGCCTGGCCCGCGCGTTCCTGGGCCCGCTGGGAGGACGTGGCGGGACTGGTGACGTTCACGCGCGAGACGGTCTGGATCGATAAGTGGCTCGCGGAGGACGTAGCGCGGTGGGCGGAGGTGGCCGAGAGGTCCGGGCGGCCGGGTGTCGTCTGGTACCGTCACGAGGCGTTCGGCCTCGCCGTCGCGGAGGCGTGCGGGCGCGTCGCGCACTATGGCCAGGCCGGCGACGAGGACCTCGTTCGCGCCGAGGCCGCGGCGGGCGGGCGGTCTCTTGTCCTCTCGGCGCAAGCGTACGGTACGGGCTTCGACGGGCTCCAGAGGAATTACTCGCGCGCCCTCGTCGCCAACCCGCCCGCTTCGAGCGAGGGGTGGGAACAACTCTTCGGTCGCCTCCACCGGCGGCACCAGCTCGCCGACGAGGTGGTCTACGAGACGCCGCGGCACACGCCGGAGGTCGCCCGCGCGATCGACCGGGCGGTCGCCCTGGCGAAATACGTGGAAGGGGTGACGGGTGGGACGCCGATCCTCCTCGCCGCCGGGGTCGAGTGGGTGCTCGACTCGCGCGCGGCGAGGTGGCGTGACGAAGACTTGACGCCACCGGCCGGTGGTCGGCCGGCGGCGAGGCAAGACGCGGCGTAGAGCTGCGAACGCGAACGCGAACGCGAACGACAAGGAGAAAGCACATGGGACTCAGCCCCGCATTGCTCAAGAAATTGAAGGAGGCCAAGGCCACGGCCGGCGGCAACAACATCACGGACGGCAGTTACATCTTCGAGGTGGCCGAGCTCATCCTCGACGCGAAGCGTAAGGGGACGATGTTCATTCCGCGGCTGCTCGTCGTCGAGAGCGAGAAGATCCTCGTCGACGTCGAGCCCAACCAGGTCGGATCGACGTGCTCGAACGCCCTGAACCTCGACACGAACGTCTCGGCGCCCGGCAACGCCAAGGCCTTCTTCATGGGCCTCCTCAACATGACCGAGAGCGAGGCGGACGAGGTCGTCGAGAAGCGCAAGGTCGACGGCGAGGAGGTCGAGTTCAAGCGCTGGATGGTGAAGATGGACGAGTACACGCGGCCTTCGCAGCTCGCCCGCGGGATGCTCGTCGGCGACGAGACGTACCGGAAGACGATCCAGACGGGACCGAACGCGGGAAAACCGTTCACGGCCCACAACTGGGTCTACATCGCCCAGACGTCGGCGGAGGTCGCCGCTCGCCGGAAGGCGCAGGACGGCACGGCGGCGAGCGCGGCGGCGAAGTAGGTACGGCGAGGGGCGGGTCGCCGCCGTCGGCGTGACCTGCGCGGAGTCGAGTGGTCAAACTCTCGACGGACAAGTAGGCGCGGTCGCCATCGTGGGTTGGGCGACCGGCGACCCGCCCCGATCTTTCATGATGGAGCGTGCTGCGTGACCTTCGACCCCGCCCGCGCGTTTCCGCCCGAGAGGGCGGCGACGCTGGACCTGGAGACCTTCCTCGTCGAGGATGGCCTCTTGACGCCGCCGATCGTCTGCGCGTCGACGGCGCGCCTCGCGGCGGGCGGGGTCGCGGCGCGCCTCGTCGCGCCGGGGGTGAGCCGCGTCGAGAAAGCGGCGGGGGTCGCCCGTCTCGCCCGCGAGCTCCTCGCGGAGGACGGCCTCGTCATCGTCGGCGCCAACCTCCCGTACGACTTCGGGTGCCTCCTCGCGGAGGACCCGTCGCTCCTCGAGCTCGTGTTCCAGGCGTACGCGGAAGGGCGCGTGTTTGACGTCCTCATCGGGCAGGGCCTCCACGCGATCGCGGAGGGGAACCACGGCCAGGACCCTCGCACGGGGCGGGACCTCGATGGCGGGTACTCGCTCGAGCTCGTGGTGGCGCTCGTCCTCGGCCGCGTCGACGCCAAGGAGCACGCGTGGTGGCGGCGGCGGTACGCCCTCCTCGCCGAGCTACCCGTCGAGGAGTGGCCCGAGGACGCGCGCTTGTACCCGGTCGACGACGCGCGGAACCCGCTCGACGTCATGGTGGCGATGGTGCGCGGTGGCGGGGGCGGCGTGACGCCCGGCCCGCACCGGAACCTCGAGGACATGGCGGCGCAGGCCGAATCGGCTTTCGCCCTCCACCTCGGAGCGGCCTGGGGCGTCCGCGCCGACGGCGAGCGGGTGCACGAGCTGCGCGCCCGCGTCGAGGTCGACCACGCGGAGTTCGTCCGGCGGCACGCGCGCTTCTTCAAGTGCGCGGCGTGCGGGCGACCGGCGACCGCCGGGTGCGCGTGTCAGGGTCGCGCGGACCTCAAGGAGGACCGTCGGGAGAGGAAGCGGGCCGTCGTCCTCGCGTACGGCGGCGGGGCGCCGTGCGTCGCGCCGGGGTGCGTCGACGGCAAGGCCTTGTCCATGAAGACGGGCAACAGGATCAACTGCGCGGCGTGCTCGGGGACGGGGCTCTACCCGGCGGGCGCGCCGCGGACGCCGACGGGTGGTATCAAGGCGGACCGGGACGCCCTCGTCGAGTCGGGCGACCCCGAACTCGTGCCGTACGGCGACAACGAGCCCGAGAAGATTCGGGGGACGTACCTGCCGTGGCTCGAACGGGGCATCATAAGACCCCTCGTTCTTCGCCCTAACGTCCTCGTCGCGTCTGGGCGGACGTCGTACTACGACATCGTCCAGACCATGTCACGCGAGGGTGGAGTGCGGGAGTGCCTTCGCGCGCGCGGGGCGTGGTGCGGGGCACCCGTCGAGTACTGCTTCTGCTCCGTCGACTACGCGGCCATCGAGCTGTGCACGCTCGCACAAGCGTGCTTGTGGACCGTCGGCTGGTCGCGCATGGCGGACGTCCTCGTCGAGACGGGGAGCCCGGGTGCCCTCCACACCGCCCTCGCCGCCCGCCTCCGCGGGTGGTCCTTCGATGACATGAAGAAAGCCGTCAAGGCAGAGGACCCTGTCGCGCTCAACTTCAGGTGGACTAGCAAATCTCTCAATTTCGGACTTGCCGGAGGTATGGGATCTGTCAAGTTCGTCCTCGCGCAGCGTCGGAAGGCAGCCGGCAAGACCACGTCACCGGACGGTCAGGTGACGTACCCGGGCCTCCGGTTCTGCGTCCTCCTCGAGGGTGCGGCGCGCTGCGGCGCTCAGGTGGTCACGGAGTGGAGGGGGCGACCGACGCCGGCACCCGTATGTCGCCGGTGCGTAGAGATCGTGGATCGCGACCTCCGCCCCGCGTGGTTCCGTGAGTGGCCGGAGGTCGAATCATATCACGCGTGGGTCTCGTCGATGGTGGACGCGGGTGGCGAGGCGCCGTGCTTCGTTCCGGACGGCGATGGTGGGTGGACGGCCCGTCGCGTCCGTGGCGGGCTCGAGTTCACTAGCATGGCAAATGGGTCCTTTCAGAGTCTCGCCGCCGACGGGGCGAAGGCGGCTCTTCGCGCCCTCACGCGGGAGGCCTACCTCGACTCGTCATCGCCTCTTTACGGGTCGCGGGTCATCTTCTTCGTCCACGACGAGTGCGTGGCCGAGGTACCGCTCGATCGCGCGGACGCGGCGGCGCGGCGGATGGTGGAGGTCATGGTGCGCGAGATGAAGAGGTACGTCCCCGACGTGCCCGTGGTCGCCGAGCCCGCGCTCATGTATTACTGGAGCAAGGTGGCGAAGGACAGGTACGTCGATGACCCGGCCGCGCCGGGCGGGCGACGACTCGTGCCGTGGGACGAACCCGGCGAGGCGAGGAGGGCCGCGTGAACGCGCATGACGAGGCGCTCGTCCGTGACGCCGCGAACGCGTATGACGCGGAGGGAATCATGCTGTGGATCTGCGGCCGGTCTGGGCGCGACCTCGAGTGGGAATGGGGCCTTCAGGTGTCCGAGGACGATGAGCGCCGCGTCGCCGACAAGGAGCGCGAGGCCGACCGGGCGGCTGCGTGCCCCACCTGCGGCGGGCGGGAGTTCGTCGAGTGCCCCGACGCCGAGTTCGACGACCACGACGAGGCAGGGTGCCGGTACGGGTGCGACGGCGGCGAGGTGGCGTGCGATCTCTGTGAGAAAAGCCTCGCGGACGATCGTAGTAACGAGGTTCATGACGAGGAGGCGATCATGCGACTCGAGGACATCGGCGACGAGGACGACGAGGACGACGAGGACGAGGACGACGAGGACGACGAGGACGACGAGGACGACGAGGACGACGAGTGACGCGAACGCTTCGAGCGGCCCGCCTCGCGCTCCGCTGCCTGCACCTCTTCATCGTCGACGTGGCGCTACTGGACTGGCGACTTTTCTGGCGCGTTTACGAGGTCGCGCGGCGCGAGGGCGTCGTCACGATCCCGTGGGCCAAGCCCCACGTGCGCACCTGCGCGGCGCGCACCGTCCTCGGAGACTACGACGCGCGCCATGACGTGGTCCGCATGTTCCCCGGGCATCACCGCGACCCGTGGGTCCTCGCCCACGAGTTCGGCCATCGGGTCGCGATCCGCGCCCGCAGCGACTACTCGGAGGCGGCGGCCGACGGGGAGGGGAGGAAGATCCTCCTCTCGACCCTCTCCCCGACGGAGCGCCGGGCGGTCCTCTGGCGCGTCGACGCCGTCCTGCCCGAGAACCCCATGCCGGCCCTCGAGCGCATCCTGTGCCGGGCGAGGAAGATCCGCGCCTTGGCCACGGGGTCGACCAACGTCTACGAGCGGGCCATCGCCCACGTCCGTCTACGCGAGATCGAACCGGCGGAGGCCCGCGCCCAGGCAATGATCGGACAGCGCCCTCGTCGCGATCCAGGGCTGTTCGTCACGCGGCGGACAGACCTCTTCACGATCGGGATCCAGGTGGCGTTCCTCGTGCCGATGTTGCGATCGAGATCGTGGTGGTGGATGTTCGTGCCGATCGTGATATTGGCGTTCCTTTTGGCCATGTACTCATTGAGAGCGAAATGGACGAGACCATGAGTCTACGCGAGGGTCGTCGAGAGGTCGTGAGAGTACCACTGACCGCGCACGCCCTCGCGCGCGAGCTACTCGCCGGCCCCGACCTCCCCGTCCTCACCGACGGCTACGAGGGCGGGCTGACGGCGGTCCGACTGCCGCGATGCGGCACGTTCGTCCGCGTCGACGGGCGCGCTTACTTCGGCGAGTACGAGGACATCAACGACACCGAGTGGGTGCCTTCGAGCGACCCGTTCGAGGCCGTGGTCCTCTCTCGTAAGGACGAGGGGATCTGATGAGATCTTCGATCGTCGCGACGGTCCTCGTCGTCCGCGGGGCGGGGCGACGCTACGCGGCGGCCGTCCGGGCGCGGGGCACCTTGCCCGGGCGCGGGGAAGGGCGGTCGATCCTGGAGGCCGCCCGCGCCGCCGTCGCGGCATGGCGCGCGGCGAACGGGAGGGCGACGTGAAGAGTAGCAAGCAGAGGACGACGGCGGCTGGACATCTCATGTGGGACGTGATGGTGCCGGTCGAGCGTGACGACGGCGAGACGGTGTGGATCAAGGTCGGTCACGTGTTCCAGGACGACGAGAAGATCGCGGTGAAGGTCCAAGCCCTCCCGCTCCCACCGTGGAACGGGACCGTTTACCTGTACCCGTCGAGGAAGTGAGAAGGGCCGTTCGCGGGTGCGTCGCGCGTTTCGCGGGGAAGGTCGCGACGCACCCGCGGGTGGACCCGACGTCCGCGGGTGCGGCGGCGGGCACGGAAGTGGCATCGCCGGGTCCGGCTCGGCAGAAAAGGAATAACCGATGAGGTTCTACGTGGCGACGAGGCTCGAGAACGCGGCGGCGGCGCGGGCCCTCGCCGGCGAGCTCCGCCGGAGGGGGCACCACCAGACGTATGACTGGACCGTCCACGGCTCCGTCAGAGGCGACGCGGGGGCCCTCGTCCGCGTCGCGACGGCTGAGGTCCTCGGGGTCCTCGCGGCGGAGCTGTTCGTCGCCCTCCTTCCCGGCGGGAGGGGGACGCACGCCGAGCTCGGTATAGCCCTCGCGGCCGGGGCGTCCGCCGACCTCGCGAGCGGGGCGCGACGCCTCGTCATCCTCGTCGGCGACCACGGCGGGGTCGGCGAGGGGACGTGCGCGTTCTACCACCACTCGCGCGTCTCGCGGGTGGCGACCGACGAGGAGGCCTTGGCCCTCGTCGACACGTGGTCCGCCGCGGAGGAGGTGCCGGACGTCGCGGAGGTCACGCGCCGTCATGGTTTAGTAGGTGAGCGACCGTGACGCGCATCTCGAAAGCGGGGCTCCACCGCTGTGTCAAGTTGAAGAGGGCCATCAAGGAGGGAGCGGTCGTCGTGAACATCCTTAAGCAAGAGCAAGTCTTCACCTCGGGCAAGCCGCACGTGCTGCTCGAGTTCTGCCCGTGGTGCGGCGCGAGCCTCTCCGCGGCGGGTGATTGACGTGCTGACCGTCCGCGACGTCGAGGCGGCGGGCGGGTACGACGTCCTCTACGCCGACTTCCCGTGGGGCTTCAATAACACGGCGCGGGGGGCGGCGGAGGACCACTACCGCACGATCCCGTTCAAAACGCTCGTCGGCGAGGCGGCGCCCCTCGTCCGGCGGCTCGGCGCGGCGAACTCTGTTCTGTTCGCGTGGGCGCCGTGGCCGTTCGTCGTCGAGCGGCACCAAGCTCATGACCTCATGAGGGCGTGCGGTTACGAACCCAAGACGGTGGCCTTCGTGTGGGTGAAGAGGATAAAGGACGGGGGTGACGCCGTCGGCAATGGGTGGTGGACGCGGGCGAACACGGAGGTGTGTCTTCTCGGCACGCGCGGGAGGGTTCGGCGGCACGACTCGACCGAGGCGCGGTCGGTGCGGCAACTCCTCGTCGAGGATGCGTCCGTCGAGGACCTCGCGTTGGAGGTCCTCGCGTCGGTCCGCGGGCGGCACTCGCAGAAGCCCGTCGAGTTCCGCCGGCGGGTCGAGGTCCTCATGGGGCCGTCGGCGACGCGGCTCGAGCTTTACGCGCGCGAGCGCGCCGACGGGTGGGACGCGCACGGCGACCAGGTGCCGGGCGGGGCGGACGTCGTCCTCGTCGACGGCGGGGACGGGCGGCAACTTGCCATCGCGGGGGTGGCGCCGTGAGCGCGGCCGCGCGCTTGGAGCCGGCGAGGTACCGGCTCCCCGACGAGCGGGAGTCCGTGACCCGGCGCTTTCGCGTCGGCCGGCTTCACGGGTACTTGACGGTCGGGGTCTACCCGGGCGGCGCGCCCGGCGAGCTCTTCGTCCGCCTCGCGAAGAGTCCTGGCATGTTCGGGGCCTCCGACGAGGAGAGCGCCCTCTACGCCATGACGGCGGGCCTCCTCGACGCCGTCGCGATCGCCACCTCACTCCTCCTCCAATACGGGGTGCCCCTCCGCGTGGTCGCCGCCAAGTACGTGGGTGGGCGCTTCGCGCCGGCGGGCTTCACGGGCGACCCGGCGACGCCGTCGGCGTCGTCGATCCTCGACTACGCTTTTCGCTGGATGCTGCGCGAGTTCGACCCGGAGGCCTACCTCGCCGATGGCAGCGTCCTTGGCGTCGAGGACGACCCGGCGCTCGAGCTCGAGGAGTACATCGCGGCGATCGGCATGTCGGCGCCCGCACCGGGTGAAGTCCGCGTCCTCGCCGCCGACGTCGTCGCGGCGGCGGCGGAAGTTGTTGGCGTCCCTCGCGAGGGAGTCACGGGCCTTGGACGGACGGCGGACCTCGTCCGCGCGCGGCGGGTCGTGTCGTACGTCCTCCGCGAGGATCTCGGGCGCTCGTACCCCGACATCGGGCGGCGTACGCGCCGCCACCACACAACTGCGATGGCAGCATGTGGCGAGGTGGCGGCCCGCCTCGCCGCCGGCGACGCGCAGGAGGCGGACGACGTCGCGGCGGTGCGCGCGGCGGCGGCGCGGCACGCGGCCGCCAGGGTCGCTGCGCGAGTGCGCGCGGCCGAGGTCCTCGCGTGATCGCCGTCGAAGAACTCGCCGCGGTCCTCCGCGGTCGGGTGATCGCCGTCGAAGAGCTCGCCGCGATCCTCCGCGGTCGGGAAAAGTACCACGCGGACCACTACGTCCCGGTGCGCCTCGGGGTCCTCCGCGAGGTCCTGGCGGCCGCCGGCGAGGTCAGGGTCGCGCGCGCTGAACTCCTCGTCGCCGTCGACCCCGGGCTCGAGGGCTGCGGCGTCGCGACGTTCGCCGACGCGGTCCTCGAGCGGGCGAGCTTCGTGCGCAGTTCGCGGGTGCGGCACGACCCACGGCTCAGGGCCGCCGACGCGGCGACGGCCGCGATCGCCGTCGGTAAGTGGGTCGCGGCCGCGCCGGGCGACCTCGCCGTCGAGTGGCCGCGGGTCTATGCCACCGCGATCCGGCGCGGCGAGAGGGGGGCCGACCCGAACGACCTCCTCGCCCTCGCCGGCGTCGCCGCGGCCGTCGTCACGACCCTTCCGGACGCGCGGGCGTGGTCTTATGCGCCGTCGGAGTGGAAAGGGCAGCTCCCGAAGGCGGCGTGTCACGTCCGCGTCCGGTCGCGTCTGTCTCCCGCGGAGCTCGCGGTCGCCGCCGCGGCCGCGGCGGCGGCGGGCCGGCTCGGCCACAACGTCCTCGACGCCGTCGGCGTCGGGCTCCACCACCTGGGCCGCCTCGCGCGGCGGAGGGCGAGATGAAATCCACCGTGAGCGAGCTGCGCCTCAAGGCGCTTCAGAAGGCGGCG
>ERZ1292623.2748-Hain-H51-01um-R1-2748-length-15474-cov-13_pt1 | contig 11245 bp, 15 predicted proteins | sample MGYA00564398_ERZ1292623 | MGnify/ENA primary metagenome ERZ1292623 (study PRJEB36523, sample SAMEA6512633) | groundwater metagenome | collected 2019-01-07 | study: AquaDiva: Metagenomics assemblies of 32 groundwater samples
ATGTTTTTGTTAAGCATGAAATCCAAATAATGATTGACTATTTAAAAATTCCTATGGTATAGTTAAAGAATTGGGTTTATTGATTTAGTTATCTCATTAGTTAAAGATTATTACTATATCGACAAATTTACTAAGCGAAAAATATGGAGAATGTCTATTTTGAGCATCTCACAAATATTTACATTACATAAAGATTTATATATCTGGTGTGTCTTTAATAGACATGTTAAAATCCCTGGTTAACCTAATTAAGGATTCTAAACATAAGATTAAGCATAGTTTGATAGGTTTAACAGCAGGAGCAATGCTTTATTCTGGAACATTTGGTTTGCAAAATAAAATAAATGCTGAAAATGTTAATTCTATATCAACAGAACAAGTTGAGTTTAAAAAGTCAATAATAACCTCAAATTTTGATGGTGCATCTTCTGTGAGTGCAGCTGATTTGGACAATGATGGTGATTTGGATGTGCTTGGAACAGCTTATTATGCAAATGAAGTCGCATATTGGGAGAATAATAATACACAATCATGGACTAAGCATACAATTGATGCGAATTTTGTTTACCCGCATTATGTTCTTGCAGCAAACATCGACGCTGATAGTGATTTAGATATTATTGGTGCAGGAGGTTCTCCAAATATTATTTGGTGGGAAAATATTCGAAGTACTTCTAACTGGGTAAAACGTATTGTAAATGATAATTTTGCAGGAGCAATCTCTTTAGATGTTAAGGATATAGACAAAGATGGCGATTTAGATATTGTCGGAGCTGCCAGCACAGCTGATAGAGTTTCTTGGTTTGAGAACATTGATGGAAAGGGTTTATCATGGACAGAACATATAATTGGCAACAACGTTAATGGAGCTTTTTCAACGTATGCTGTTGATATTGACAATGATGGTGATTTGGATGTTCTTGGAGCAGCACAAGTTACTCATAATATCATTTTATGGGAAAATACAACAGGAAATGGAAATAATTGGCTAGAAAAAATAGTTGATACAAATCTTGGTTGGGCGCGTTGTGTGAGTGCAGCTGATATAAACAATGACGGGCTTGTTGAAATTTTAGGTGCAAGCGGGAGAGATAATATGATTGCTTGGTATAAAAAGGTTGGAGAAAATTGGGTTAAAAATATTGTAGTTAATAATTTCGTAGGTGCAAATTATATTTATCCTGCTGATTTGGATAGAGATGGTGATATTGACATTATTGGTACAGCTAATGAAGGCAATAAAATATCCTGGTTTGAAAATATGAATAATGGTTCATCATGGACAGAGCATAATTTAGATGATAACTTTAGTCGTGCTTATTCACCTTATGTAACAGACATAGATGGAGACAGAGATTTAGATGTGTTGGGGGCAGCACATTATGGTGATCAAATTGCTTTGTGGGAAAATCAGAGTTTAAATCCAACTCCTACACCAACTCCAATACCTCCTTTAAAATACCCTATAGAGATTCTCTCTCCAGAATCAGGAGATACATGGGAAGTAAAAACTCTACAGCCAATCCATTGGAGAACAGAAACAAACTATGCTGGAACAGCAGTCAGGTTTGAGTTATGGGGAACAAATGAAAGAGGATATGATGAAAGAGTTGGCGATCTTGGCTATTCATGGGAACCAGATGGAGACGCAATAGATTATGTTTTAGCTCCACTAACATGGCCTGAGACAAATTATAATGTTAGAGTTTATAGCTTATGGAACCCTTCTCTCTCAGCAAGAAGTGATAATTTTACAATTACTGGGAATGCTGTTAAGGTTGTTTCTCCAAGGGGAAATGAAGTTTGGCCAATAGGTTCATTACAATATATTCACTGGGAAGCAAATAGAGAAATAGCTGGAACAGGGGTTAGATTTGAATTATGGGGAGGAAAAAGCCCGAATGGAAAACCAAGAAAAGTTTCGGATTTAGAACTTTATGCTGGTGATGAGAATAATAATCTTGGCATTGGCTGGGATTTAGATGGAGAAGATGTTAATACATTTGTTGTTCCTCAAGTTCCTGCTGGAAATTACAAAATTAGGGCAGTCAGCACATGGGATGAACAATATTATGACGAAAGTGGCCCTATTAAAATTGTAAAATAAATGATTCCATAAAGAAATAAAATATCGTTTTTTAGCGAAGTTAAAATCTTAACCTCTGTGCTATCTTGTCTAACATTAATGTCATTTTCCCAGTCATCATTTTGCAATCATCAATTGTTTCTTTGATGGATTCTTTAGGATAAAATCTTTCTAAGCCAGCTTCAATATATTTAATCTCTCTTCTAACATCTTTCCATCCAAAATCACTCTCTGTTGCAATTGATTTAATCCCTTGTTTCATATCAAACTCTTTATCATAAACATCATCTGCCCTGCTCATAAAAACTCCTAAGTTAAAAATTGCCTCCCCTTTTGTTTTAGGAAGAGTCCAATTTTGCGAATCATAATTAGGGGAGAAATTTACAGATAAATCTCTTTCTTCTGGATTCATTAAATTATAAAGCAGTAGAATAGGATACCCGCCTGTTTTGTCTTTTACTTCCTTAATTCTCTGAAAATCATAGTCTCCACTTAAACAACTGCCCTCTCTTTGAGCATCATTGTATAATTTTATAATATCGCTAAATTTCTCCATAAAATCTTTAGGCAGCAATTCTATGGTTCTGTCATTAAAAGCATAAAATAATAATTGTTTGCTGTTTTTACTCTCTTTTTTATTATCTCCTAAAAAATAAACCTCTTCAGCACTGACAATTCTATCATCGATTAAATCATCAGAAATTCTTCCAGCAGCACCTGCAAAGAAAGATACATTTCTCTTGTTTAAATCAAAAACTCTTTTTTCCAGCTCACAAAGCCTTTCTCCCAATAAACTTGTAAGAGCAGGACAATTTATATTTCTTTTAATAGAAGCCCATTCATCATAAACTGAAATTAATGCAGGATTATTTGTTTTAATATATCTGCTAAATATCTCGTCTGCTTTTCTTGCTCTTATTGAATATTTATCCATCATTCGATATAATCTCAACAAACCCATAGAAAAATAGTTCTTTGATATTTTATAAATATTTATGCAGAAAAGGTTGTATAATCAAGAAGATTTTAGATTTGGAAAATAGTCTTTTAAACAAATGTTCAAATCAATTAATCTTAGTCTGTCATATCCCATTACTTCTTCTCTTTCAGGAAGATCTTCTGCTCCAGAATTCATTATAGATAAAGATTTTAAATTTTCAATAACATCTGCTAATCCTCTTCTGAATCTTTCAACATCTCCTGATCCGAGGCATTCAAATACCAAAGAGCGATAAAAATTTTGTAATTCTTTATATTTCATTCTTTAAAAATTAATTTTTCCTCTTAGTAATCTCTATGCACATTCCTGCTGCTACAGTTGCACCAGCATCCCTAACAGCAAATCTTGATGTAAAAGGATTGTCCTTTTGTGTTTCTAAGCAGAGATTTCCCTGCGGTTTGATTCTAACTTTTGCAACATCTCCGTTCTTCAAAAAGTCAGGATGTTCTTTTATAACTTGTCCTGATTTCGGGTCAATTTGTGAAATAAGCTCTATAAACTGGCAAGGAACTTGTGCAGTATGAACATGGAATACAGGCGTGTATCCTTTAGCTAAAACAGTTGGATGATTAATTACAGCAATTTGGGCAATAAATTCTTCAACAACAGGAATTGGCTTTGCAGCGTCGCAAATAACATCTCCTCTTGCAATATCTTTCTTTCCAACACCTCTGATATTTATTCCAACATTATCTCCGGCAATAGCTTCTGAAAGTGATTCATGGTGCATTTCTATTGTTTTTACCTCTCCCTCAACACCTTCACCAGTTCTTCCAGGCAAGATTTTAATTCTCATACCAATTTTCATAATACCTGTCTCAATTTTTCCAACAGGGACTGTTCCAATACCAGTAATTTCATAAACATCTTGAACCGGCATTCTCATTGGCAATCCAGTAGGAAGTTCAGGCTGGGGAAATAAATCAAACTGCTCTAGAACAGTGGGCCCTTTGTACCAAGGCATATTAGTTGATTTCTTAGCAACATTATCTCCTTTTAATCCTGCGCAGGCAACAAAAGTAGTTTTCTCAAGATTTATTCCAACCTGCTGAAGCAATTTAGAAACATCCTCTTTAACTTGCTTGAATTTAGCTTCATCATAATTAACAGCATCCATTTTATTCACTGCAACACAAATATTTTTGACACCCATTGTTCTCAATAGCCATAAATGTTCAGTTGTCTGTGGCTGGACGCCTGCTGGAGCTGCGATTACAAGGAAAGCAGCGTCTGCCTGGCTCGCTCCTGTAATCATGTTCTTAACAAAGTCTCTGTGTCCTGGAGCATCAATGATTGTGATTTGGAATTTTTGAGTGATAACTTTTCTATAAGCAAGGTCAATTGTAACTCCTCTTTCCCTTTCTTCTTTAATCTTATCCATAACATAAGCAAATTCAAAACCTAATTTCCCATGCTTTTCAGCTTCTTCTCTAAGCTTTTTCATTTCCTGTTCAGAAACAGCACCAGTATCAAACAAAAGTCTTCCAACTATCGTTGATTTTCCTGCATCAACATGCCCTACAAACACGATGTTCATATTTGGTTTTTCTTTTGCCATGTTTGATTATAAAATTCTTATCAGAATTTTCAATAAAGATTAATAAAAAATTTAGTTTAAAAACCTTTCTATTTATAAAAAAATCTTATCTTTTTTATTCCATATTTAGCATCTAAATTAATCAATTCTTTAATTTTTTCTTCATTGCTAAAATTATTTATATCTTTTAGGTTGTTTATGTCCATATCATAAAAATTTAATTTGTCATTTGGCGTTTTGTTAATTTTTGATTCTAATTCAGAATATCTTTTCTCCATATTAGATAATTCTTTTTCTAACTTACTCTTTTGATCAGCCAATTTAAAATAATTAAAAATTCTTTTTTCAGAATAAAAACCACCAAATCCCAGAACAGCAATCAACAATCCACTGCTAATCCACCTGGCAATTCTTTTCTTTTTTATTTTCCTTGCGTCAATTTCTAGACGTGGAATTGCAGCATTTGTTACATATACTTCACTTGGATTTGCTTTCTTTAATGCAATTAAAATGTCTCTTCTAATTCCAACAGGAGAATTTATTACTGAATGCAAAACCTTTCCATCTTGCATCCTTTTATTTTCCACAATATACAATGCAGCATAATCTATGATTTCATCAAGTTTTTTTCCAGATGACATCATGTTTTCTATCTCATTTTTTTCATGATCGTTTAATTTTCCTAAAAATTCATCTATTATAAGTATTCTCTTTACCTCACCCTCATTTTTAGCTCTTACAAGTCTCTTTTCAACCTCATCGTCATTTAGCTGTCTTTTAAGCAATGCAACCAACGCTTCAACAATAGGATGAACATATCCAATTTCATTGGAAAAGTTAGAACTCCTCTCCTCATACAACCCTTTAATTAATGTAACTAAATTATCACTTTCCATTTTCTATCTCTTACATGAATCCAAGCAAGATTCCAATGTAGCAATTTTTTTAATTGAACTATTTGAGTCATATTTTACACTGTCAAAATTATTATTCAACACTCTGGAAATTTTATTTAAAAGAATCCCACCTATAATTTGGTTTGATATAATCATAGAAGGCTCATAGCAACTCCCTTCTTTTTTCTCGTTTTTTCTTTGAGTTAAGCCACCAAACATCTGGCAATCTAAACAAGCTGTTTTCCCATAAACTACTGGCATAACACTTCCACCAAATAAGCTTGTCCCGGAATTTATTAATGGAATTTTATTTTTCCATGCTATTAAATCCAAAAAATATCTTGCATCTAAATTATCAACGCAGCTTAAAATAAAATCATATTTTCTATCAAAAGAATAATTTTTGTCTATTTTTCCAACAAGTCCTCTGAAATTTCCATTTTTAGATAATTTAGCTGCCATAACTTCAGCCTTGTAACCTCCAATTGAATCATAAAATAATATCTGCCTGTTTAAATTACTCTCTTCAACTTTATCAAAATCAATCACATCGACCGTCGCATTTTTACTTGCAAGACCAATACCAGCAAAAGTTCCGATACCACCAGCTCCGACAAGAAATATTTTTTGATTTATATCATGTTCTTGCTCGTGAACAGACAATTTTTTTAATCTTTTGTCGTCTTTTAAAGGCATTAATCTTTTTCTTAGCTCATCAACAATTATTCCGCTTGCAACAATAGCATTAGCCACCCCATCTTCTTGGCTTGATTCATTTTTGTGATAATCTATTATTTCATCAATTTTATCATATTTCTCCAAGAACTTTATGGAATAAGATTTATTGCAACATCTTGCTGAAACTGTTGGAATTTGTTCTCTTGCTGCATATTGTAAACAGATTCTTTTTTGTTTACCTGAACCAGACAGTTCTAAAATATAATTGGGTTTTTGAATATAATCCGAAGCAAGTTCCAGGTTTATCACCTCTCCAGGAATTTCAACAATCTCAACATCTGGATTTATTTTTTTTAAATCAAGAAAATCAAGGGAGTTCTCACCGATTTGAGTAATATTTCCAAAACCCATTGCAATTAAATCAGCTAAAACAAAAGAAGCGAGATTATTTGAGCCAACAACAGCTATTTTAGAATCTTTTAATCTTTTTTGGTCCCATCCTTCTATTATTTCCTGCCTTGAATAGCGCATTTTAAATCCTCCAGTAGTCCGGCTTTTCTGACTTTTGCCTTAATTTCTGCCCTCAATTCTTCTTCGTTAAACTCAATATCACTATCAACATCAATTATTTTTGCTTTTACCTGTTTTTTTGTAACAGAACTCTTCCTGCATATATTGCAGGTTTCTTTTATCGCTAACTCTTCATAATGATTGTCTCCGCTAAAAACACTAGAATAAGCAAAACCTACTGAAAATAATTTTTCTCTTTCTATCTTTCTATACTCTATTGCATGGTTTTCTGATTCATCAATAAAAATCACTCTGCCGTTATAGTTAACAAATATTTTTCCATCTTTGGTATATCCATATGAACAATCTGCATTATAACTTCCACTTCTTGAACTGAATTTTATCTCATTTGCAGACCTTATTTCTATTTCATCATCCTCTCTCCGGATTAATATTGAGTTTTTTTCAGGAAATATTCCAGATGGCTTTTTTCTTGTGCTAGAGACTTCTCTATTGCAGGCTATTGATGCTATTAACTTTTCTAAATTTATGTTGTCTATTCCAGAATGCCATGCGCCCATATCATTATGGCTATGCCAGCATCCTATTGCACTGCATTTCATATTTTCAATTTCAGCTTTAGTTTCAAGAGCTCCAATTGGATCTAGACGAGCAGAGGCTCCACCAACAACCTGCCCTGATGCAAGAATTGCATTATATGCAACCAAATCATTTTTCTCCAACAGATTCAGCAAAAATCCATAACACTCTAAATTTTCTTTCTCACAAATAAGCTTAGAATAACACTTTATTTTCTCAAATGTATTTCTTGTCATTACCAATTCATTAGTGTTTGCATTTTGTTTTTCCATTTTATGTATGAAATCTTTTATTAACCCCTATATTAACTGAAGCTTTTTTCAAAAATGAGACCACCTTTTCAGTGGAATTTCCATTGATTCCAAATCCAAGGCACAAATAACTTTCATCAACAGAAAAATCAGATTCCCTGTTTTTTCTGAATAGGACTACAGATTTATTTGTTAATGTTAAATTTCCTTCATTAATATCAACAGCTATTGCAGCTTGTCCTTCCCCATAGTGTTTTAATTTAGTTTTATTGAAGTGCGGAGGTAAAAGGTGATATATCTTGTTAAGTTTAGAGTCATATCCAACATCACCATACTCATAAAAATTACCATCACTATTTAGATGTCTTCTGACAACAAGGTCCCTCACAAAACCTTCAAGACTAATTAGCTTGTTTTTAATCTCTTCAGCTCCATTCATCTCTTTTATTGCTTCTTTTTTAAGTTTTTCTTCTAATCTGTTTTGGAATTCTTCTTCTAACCTATCAATTGTTTTTTCACTTTTTTTAATCCAAAAATGTCTTCCAGAAATCCGAACGACAGAAGAAATATCAATTTCAGCCAAAGAATAAACCCTTTTGTTTAATACAGCAACATTTCCATGAACAATTTCTTCCAAAATAGCTTCATCATTCTTTGCTTCCTTGCTTTCTTCTCTTATTTTCTCTTCGATATAAGAAGGTATTATTTTGGTAATAAAAAAATAAAGACTCTTATTATTTTTAATCTCCCGGTCTAAATTTTTTACAAAATCATCTCCGGCCCTCAATGTTGCAAGATAATTTCTTTTAAATTCTTCAAACACATCAGAGTTTCTTTTTATATATCTTGTTTCAATGTTCTGAATTGTTTCTGATTTTTTTAATGGAAAAAATAAACCAAAAAAAGAAAGATAATTTTCATTTGGCATGCCTGCGTTTTCGGTATGGTAAATAGTATTGTTAAAAATAACAAACATTAAATTTTCTTTCCCAAATTTGTGAAATGGTGTTTCAGGCAACATTTTACTCTCATTTAAAACCTACTTCATGGATTCCTGCAACATCAAATTTAACTACAGGATATTGTTCTCCATCAGTCTCTTCATATTTTCTTATTGGCTGGTCCAATGAAATTTTTTCGTATTTCACTTGTTGATTTCCGCCGCCAGTTCTTTTCGCAACTTTATATCCTCCGCTTGCACCCATTTCTGCTCTTATGCCGTCTACAACAACAGTGTCTTTTCCTTCCCAATTTTCCCTGACCATTTTCTCTAAAACTTGTTTGACACTTTTGCCTTCTAACTCTGTTGTATCAAAGACTCTTGTTAGTGCTTTGTCGCCAAATGCTCCAAAACTTACTTTAACATTTCCCATTTTACCTCCTGAGATTTAATTAAGATTTTCATAAGTTTATTATAAGAATATTATATATATCCTTTGTCCATATATTTCTCTGTCAAAATATTTTGAGATATAAACTATATTTTAAATAGGGTTATAGTCATCAATTTCAGATTACAAGAAAGTCATTTAAATCTATTTGTCCGATTGTAATCATCAAGAGCATATAATTCTAAAATTCCCTTAGAGAATAAATTTTACTAAGAATTATAGCAACTCATATCACAATAATACTCATCGTCACACACCAAGAAAAGCCTATTAAAACCAGTATATTGTATAGGTCTAAATGATTCTGGTGCATTTGCAATTTCTTTATGAATCTCTATTGGAACTTCTATTAGCCTATTGCATTCATGACATATCTCAACAATTCTCCCTTCATTCTCTTGCCTTTTAATTGAAATAACATTTATCATAAAAACGCAATACAAGGAAGCCATATATCTTTTGTCAATATAAACTATATTCACCAATATTTTCAATAGTGTATATAGTGAATAAAGATTTAAATATAGTGAGATACTAAATTAGTAAAGGATAAATATATTCAATGAAACGAAAAATTATTAAACAAGGCCATAATACTCTAACAGTAACGCTTCCTTCTGATTGGGTTAAAAAGTTAAATCTTAAATCCGGAGATGAAATTGATGTTCTTGAAAATGAAAATTCTCTTATACTGAATGGTTTTGAAAAGAACAAAGAGAAATGTGCTATAATAAACATTTCTGATTTTACAATCCCATTATTATGGAGATATTTTCAAGGTACATATAGGGCAGGTTGCACTGAAATCAAAGTTGTTTTTGATCCACACAAAAAAACCTATGAAGATGCCTATCACTATTACACAACATATTTTGATTATTCTAAACTTGGAGAAAAAATTCCCCCAAAGCCGGCAATTGCCATGATTCAAGGATTTGTTGATAGATTTATAGGAATGGGAATTATTGAAACTGGGAAAGATTACTGTATTATTAAAGAAATGGGTGAAACTTCAATAAAAGAGTTTGACAGTTCTCTTAGGCGTATTTTTCTTGTCATTCTTCAAATGTTTGAGAGATTACTAGAAGCAATTGAGAAAGATGAGATAAAAGATCCTGGTTTATGCAAAGAGATTCAGACAATTGATTTGAATGTTGATAGGCTTGTTGACTATTGCTGCAGAATTTTAAATAAAACAAATTCTATTTCAGAAAACAAGAAAATCTTGTTATTCTCAACTTTATACATCCTTGAGTTACTCGGAGATGAGTTTAAGTACATTGGAAAACATCTTGCACTCTCAAAGAAATCTGTTAAAGAAACACTATCACTAACAGAAAAGGTAAAGGAACATTTTGAGATATACTATAAATTATTTTATAAATTTGATAGAGAACTATCTATTCAATTCGGTAAAAAGGATTTTGAAGTTTATGCTTATCATTTTGGGATTAAAGAAAAACTTTCTGAAGAAAATAGAAGTATTGCTAGTCATCTAAGAATGATCAGCAAGTTTATTCTTGTACTATTCGAATTAAGAGTTGAAATGGAATATTAATCCTCACAAAATTTTGCCCAGCATTCACTGTTACAATAAAGGTTTTTATCAGGACTTAAAAAAGCCCCAACCAACCTTCCTGCGTTAATGTGCTCTCCAGCTACATATTTCTCAGGCACATAATAAATTTTTTTGCAAAATCCGCACTCAACTGCAACACTCTTTCTTCTCGGTTGAGGCGATACCCCTAACATTTCAACTTCTAATTCTGTCATAAAAAATCAATATGTCTATAGAATATAAACTTTATCAATATGGAGAATATACAATGGGATGAGAATTATTTATCTTATAAATTCATAGCTTCAATTATCTTCCCTAATTTGATAGTATATTTATTATCCATAATGGAAACTCCTAAAAACTCTACAATCATTTTCCTGCAGTCTTTTGAATATCCATTTCTAAAGATGATTCTTTTATAATTTATTGGTTTTCCAGTCTCGTCAAAAAGCCTTTTTGTCCAATAGGGTTTTATGTCTCTATATTCAAATTTCTTTTTTCCGCTAAGTATTTCATCAAACCATTTTTTATGAAGTGTAAGATGCAAATTTTCTCTATCCATTTTTAAAATTTTTTATTTTTATTCTTTATTTAGTGATTTAGTCAGAATAGTTTCAAGGTTATTATCATACAAAAGAGCCTCTCTTTCAGCAACAAAACCGCTTTTCCTTAAAACATTCATCATCTCATCATTATTGGAGTGAGTGTCACACATCATCTTTCTAAATCTATTTT
>ERZ1292623.4606-Hain-H51-01um-R1-4606-length-11245-cov-4_pt1 | contig 11245 bp, 13 predicted proteins | sample MGYA00564398_ERZ1292623 | MGnify/ENA primary metagenome ERZ1292623 (study PRJEB36523, sample SAMEA6512633) | groundwater metagenome | collected 2019-01-07 | study: AquaDiva: Metagenomics assemblies of 32 groundwater samples
TGATTGTAAGTCGAGATGTTGATCTTGAAATTATTGAAAAAAGTCATTCATTTAACGGAAAATATTTTGTGCTAGGTGGAACGGTACCGATTCTTGATAAAAATCCTGAAACAAGAATTCGTTCACGAGAATTGCTAAAAAGGATTGAAGTTTTAGACGGCACGCTTAAAGAAATAATTTTGGCGCTCAACGCCAACTCTGAAGGAGAAAATACTACCGATTATTTAAAATCCATTCTTTCTCCGGTTGTAACAAAACATTCCATAAAAATCTCAATTCTCGGTCGTGGTCTTTCCACCGGCACTGAACTTGAATATTCGGATTCTGACACCATCAAAAACGCCCTCAAAAACAGACAATAATGTACGTACAGAGGAGTTTCCTATGTACATAGGAAACTCCTCATTTTATGTTATACTTAAAATATGGCTTTAAGAAAACAATCTTTCTCTATAGACGAATACTATCATTTATATAACCGTGGTACCGAAAAAAGAATAATATTTTTAGACGAACAAGATTATCGTCATTTCTTATTCTTGATGTATATTTGCAACTCAGAAAAAAGTATCACATTAAGAAATGTTGGTAAATTTTTTGAAAGAGAAAGAACTATTGTTGATATTGGGGTGTTTTGTTTAATGCCTAATCATTTCCATATGCTTGTGCGCGAAAAAATAGAAAATGGTATTTCTACATACATGCGTAAACTACTGACTGGATATTCAATGTATTTCAATAAAAAATATAAACGAACCGGAAAATTGTATGAGGGTGTTTTTAAATCAATTTATGTAGATAAAGACACATATCTAAAATATCTCTATTCATATATACATTTAAATCCAGCAAAATTGATTGATAAAAAATGGAAAGAAAATAAAAATAGAAATGCAACTAATTTATTAAAATATGTTTTTTCTTATCCATATTCAAGCATTCAAGAATATCAAATTAGTAAATTTAAAATAGTAAATCCTTCTCAATTCCCTACTTATTTTAAAAATCCAATTAATCATAAAAAAGAACTACTCGAATGGCTTGATTTTGACAATACATAGGAAACTCCTATGTTTGCAAACTTACTTATTTTGTGCTAATATTTTAGTAGATATGAAGACATTCTTAGTCCTACTGGCCTTGATTATTCAAGGGTTATTCACTGATTCTACTTTCGGGCAAATACCAATCAAGTATATTTAGAATTTGTTGTCATAACACCGAAAACTGGCGTCATCTTTATACACAATGCGATTATCGGATGGATGTATGGAATTGATGTCTCAATAGATTTGGACGACAATAGATGGGGTAATTGGGTGATGATTGGTCGTCCAGTTATAGCTACATCTAAAGATTTCAAAATTATTGATGTGCCAATAAACCAAGCTTTTCAATTCTACCGCCTTTGGGAAATACGCCAACCTAGCTCAGACCCACCATTTAAGTAAAGAGTCAAATCTTTAAGAGTTTCGCTTTGCGAGATTCTTTTTTTATTTACCAAACAGGAGTTTCCTATGTACATAGGAAACTCCTATGTATTAGTTTAACGACTCAATTTTAACTTTGAAAAAAGGTTGGCGATGACCGTTTTTTTTGAAATAACGAGACTTTTGTTTATATTTAATAACAGTAACTTTTGGTAATCTACCGATTTCAGTAAGAGTGGCGGTTACTTTTGCGTTTTCAATAAAAGGGGTGCCGATAGTAGTATCTTTACCATTATCAACAAGAAGTACTTTATCAAAAGTGATTTTTTCACCTTCTTTTATTACGCCTGGAATTTTCTCAACTTTAAGAATATCCCCTGCTGCAACCTTATATTGCTTGCCTCCTGTTTCTATTATTGCAAATTCCATAATGTCTTCATTCTATACAAAGCGTCATAAAAAGCAAGTTTTTAATAGAAATGAAAAGCGGGTCGTTCACAAAGAAATCGACCCGCCGATGCTGAATATTTTGCTCACAACCTGTGTATCCTAGGTTGAACGGGTACTTTTAGTAACCAAGAACACGTGTAAACGGTGGTTGTGGCACACCGGGTGCCTAAAGCAAAACCTCAGCAAAATCACTGTAATTAAGTTATCATATACGCTATCTTTTTGCAAGTATACTCTTTTTATAAGTATCAAGATGTTCAAGAGCAATACCAGTTCCCTTTGCCACACAAAATAATGCATCCTCTGCCAAAACTGCCTTAACACCCATTCTGCGATAAACAAGTTCCGGAAAATTTCTAAGCATAGATGAACCACCAGTCATTGTGATTCCCATATCTATTATGTCTGAAGCGAGTTCTGGCGGGGTCTCTTGCAAAACAGTTTTAATGGCATTCAACATTTCTCGCAATTCTTTGCCTATTGCTTTGACAATTTCATTTGTTTTTATTTCCGCTCCACGAGGCAATCCAGAAATAAAATCCCTGCCTTTTACGGTCATTGAAAGTTCATCTTCAATAGGTACTGCCGAACCAATTTTAATTTTAATATCCTCCGCCATTTTATCTCCTATAGCTAAGTTAAATGTTTTTTTAATATAATCAGCAATAGCGTAATCAATTTTATTTCCAGCGCATTTCACAGATGTTGAAGCTACAATTCCTCCAAGTGATATTACTGCCACATCAGTAGTACCTCCGCCTATGTCAACAATCATATGCCCCACCGCTTCGTGAATCGGAATTCCAGCACCGATAGCAGCCAAAATGGGCTCTTTAACAACATAAGCGTTCCTGGCACCAGCTTTTATAGTCGCTTCAATAACCGCTCGCCTTTCAGTGGAAGTTACTCCGGCTGGCACTGATACCATTACCTCCGGTTTCCAGATATTCCATTTACCCATCGCTTTACCAATAAAATATCTCAACATAGCTTCGGTAACCCGATAGTCGGCAATCACTCCATCTTTCATTGGACGATAAGCAATAATACTTTCCGGCGTCTTGCCTATCATATTTTTTGCTTCAATTCCCACCGCAATAATTTTATTATCCTGTTCAGAAACAGCTACGACAGAAGGTTCATTTAAAACAATTCCCTTCCCAGGTACAAACACCAGAGTGTTCGCCGTTCCCAAATCAATCCCTAATTTTTTAGAAAAGAAAGCCATATTCCTTATATAATACGGTATATGCTATAGTATGCAAATGAAAATGAATAATGACACGGTTGCGCTAAATCTCAAAATAGAAGGTGGTCATAAACTTTCTGGCGAAGTGGTCACCAAAAGCTCCAAAAATGCTGCCGTTGGACTTCTTTGCGCTTCCCTTCTTAATAAAAATAAAACTGTCCTAAAAAATATGCCTCACATTGAGGAAGTAAATAGAATTATGGAAGTGTTAAATAGCATTGACGCACAAGCAAAATGGATTGGTAATGATGTAGAAATAAATCCAAAAAATATAAATCTTAATAATATCAATATTGATTCGGCCATAAAAACTAGAAGTATTATTATGCTCATTAGTCCGCTTATTCATCTTTTTAAAAAATTTGAATTGCCACAAGCCGGCGGATGTAAACTCGGTTCGCGAACTGTCAAACCGCATTTTTTCGCTTTGGAAAAACTGGGAATAAATATTATCGCCAAACAAAAAACTTATCAGATTTCTGTAAAAAATTTTAAAGCGAATGAAGTGGTAATGTATGAATCAGGCGATACTGTTACAGAAAATACAATTATGGCTGCCTCGCGAATTCCTGGAAAAACTGTAATTAAATTCGCTTCGGCAAATTACATGGTGCAAGATTTATGTTTCTTTTTGCGTTCATTGGGAGTAAAAATTGAAGGTATTGGCACAACAACCCTTACAATTGAAGGCAAACCAGAAATTAACACTCCTATTTCCTATTCAATAAGCGAAGATCCAATAGAATCAATGTTTTTTATAGCAGTTGCCATTGTTACAAAATCCTCAATTACAATCAAGCGATGTCCGATTGATTTTTTGGAAATTGAACTTTTGAAATTGGAAAAAATGGGATTTAAATACAAGATTATAAAAAGATACAAAGCTGATAATGGCCAAACAAATCTTGTTGATATTAAAACCTTTCCATCAAAATTAATAGCACTTGAAGAAAAAATTGAAGCTCGTCCTTATCCCGGGTTAAATATTGACAATCTTCCTTTTTTTGCCGTAATTGGAACCCAAGCAAAAGGTCAAACATTCATTCACGATTGGGTTTATGAAAAGCGTGCAATTTATTACAAAGAATTAGATAAACTTGGCGCTGATACCATTCTTGCCGACCCACATCGTTTTTATGTTACAGGGCCAACAAAACTCAAAGCAACAGAAGCCATTTGTCCTCCTGCCCTTCGTCCAGCAGTGCTTCTTTTGATCGGTATGTTGGGAGCGGAAGGCACTTCTATTTTGAGAAATGTTTACAATATCAATCGCGGTTATGAAGACCTCGCCAATCGTCTCAACTCCCTCGGCGCCAAAATTGAGATATTATTATGAATATAATCAAAGTTATTCCTATTTCTCGTGGAATTGGAAAAGAAACACTTTCCTATTTTACTGGCGCGGAAGTAAATCTAGGAGATATTGTTGAAGTGCCTTTACGCAATAAAAAAATAAATGCTCTAGTTGTGGATATAGAAGATGTTGCTAATGTAAAATCGGATATTAAAAATGCTGATTTTGTTACTAGAAAAGCTAGTATAGTAAAAGTTAGAAATCTTTTATCTCCAGAATTTATAGAAGCATCATATGACACGGCTAGATATTTCGCTTCCAATACAGGAGGTATTTTAAACTCGTTAATTCCAAAAATAATATTGGAAAAAAATATACCCGCCGATGAGGCGGGCAAAAAATCCACTGAAATAATATCTGTAACAAAAAAAACCTCAGAAAAATACGCAATGCAAGGAGATGATGAGGAGAGATTTGCAAGTTATAGAAGTCACATAAGACAACAATTTGCCAAAAAACAATCTGTATTTTTTTGTGTGCCGACAGTAGAAGATGCTAAAAATTCGGTTAAACAACTAGAAAAAGGAATTGAGGATTATACTTTTATATTGCATAGTAAATTAAAAGTAAAAGAAATCACTTCATTGTGGAAAAAAATAGTGGAAGAAAAACATCCAGTACTTATAATCAGCACGCCTAGTTTTATCGCAATACCTAGAAATGATATTGGAACAATTATTATTGAAAAAGAAAATGCAAAAAATTATAGAACATTAGCTCGCCCCTATTTTGACATTAGATATTTTATGGAAAAATACGCCGAAAAAATAGGGGCTCAACTTATTTTAGGAGATATTCTTTTAAGAACCGAGACATTGTGGCGAGAAGAAGAAGGTGAACTGATAAAAGCCACACCATTTAAATTTCGTTCGCTTTTTACTTCAGAAGAAACATTGGTTGATATGCGAACATACAAAACCAGCAGAAGTGGTTTCAAAATAGCTAGTGAAGAAGTTGAACAGCTTATAAAAAATACTAAAAATAATAATGATCATTTATTTATTTTTGCCACAAGGCGAGGTATTGCACCGAGCACTCTCTGCGCCGACTGTCAAAATATCGTAATGTGTAATTATTGCAGTTCGCCGGTAATACTTCATAGTTCCAAAACCGATAATGAAGATGAAAATTATTTTTTATGTCATCGTTGTGGTGAAAAACGAAGTGCTAATGAAGTATGCAAAACTTGTGGTAGTTGGAAATTAGCAACTATTGGAATTGGCATTGAACTTGTGGAAGAAAAAATAAAACAAAGATTTCCGAACATTAAAATATTTCGAATTGACTCTGATTCTATAAAAACAGAAAAACAATTAAACACAACAGTTCAATCATTTTATAACTCTCCTGGTAGTATTCTTATCGGCACTGAAATGACACTTTCATATCTTAATGAAAAAATTGAAAACTCCGCCATTATTTCAATTGATTCTCTTTTTTCCATTCCTGATTTCAAAATAAATGAGAAAATTCTTTACATTTTACTTAAAATAAGAAATATTACTTCTCAATCATTCGTTATTCAAACACGCAATCCAGATGAAAAAGTTTTGGAATATGCCCTTAAAGGAAACTTGATAGATTTTTATAGAAACGAAATTATTGATAGAAAATCATTTGATTATCCTCCATTTTCAATTCTTATAAAAATAACTATTGAAGGAGAAAAAAATAAAATTATAAAAGAAATGGAAAATGTTAAAAATATCCTTTTGCCGTTTACAATTGATATATTTCAAGCATTTACTCATACAATCAAAGGTAAATTTGTTCTTCATTCGCTTCTAAAAATTCCTCGCAACAAATGGCCAGACAAAGAACTTCTTGACAAACTCTATTCTCTCCCGCTTAATATAACAATTAAGGTAGATCCAGAAAGTTTGTTATAATGTCCATAATGACTGAAATTGTCCAACAAAATAACCTTGTTTTGCGAAAAATCGCTCAAAAAGTGCCAATTGAGGATATTTCGTCTGCCAAAATTCAAAAGATTATAAAAGAAATGAAAGAAGCGTTGGCTTCACAAAAAGACGGAGTGGCAATCGCCGCGCCTCAAATCGGCGTGGCACTCAGAATTTTTGTGGTTTCAGGATTAGTATTGAAACATATAGATGAAAAATATCAAGATATAGAAAATGACCTCGTTTTTATCAATCCAGAAATTTCAAAACTTTCACGCAAAAAAGAAGTTGTGGAAGAAGGATGTCTTTCTGTGCGATGGCTTTACGGCAAAATTTCTCGTTCTTCAAAAGCCACAATCAAAGCATATAATGAAAAAGAAATTTTATTTGAAAGAGGAGCATCTGGACTTTTAGCTCAAGTATTTCAACACGAAACAGATCATCTAAATGGAATACTTTTTATTGATAACGCTGAAGATATTCACGAAATAAAACCAGAAGAAAATGAAAAAACAACCAATTAATTTCGCCTTTTTTGGAACACCAGACCGAGCAGTGTGGGCACTTGATGTGCTTCACGCTTCAGGCTTCACGCCAAGCGTAATTATTACTCAACCAGACAGACCACAAGGCAGGAAACTTATTTTGACTCCCCCACCAGCAAAAGTTTGGGCGTTTGCTTATAATATTCCAGTGCTTCAACCGGAAAAATTGGACTCTGAATTCGTTAATAAGCTATCCGCCCGGACAATCCGTTCGGACGGGATTCCTAATTCCTATGACTTGTTCATCGTTGTTGCTTATGGAAAAATAATGCCGACAGAAATATTTACTATACCTAAATATGGCACCTTAAATATTCATGGCTCGCTTTTGCCAAAATATCGCGGAGCATCACCTATAGAAACTGCAATTTTAAATGACGATAAAAAAACTGGTGTCAGTATAATTATTATGGACGAAAAGATGGATCATGGACCTATTGTAGCGGAAGAAAAAGTTGAAATAGCAAATTGGCCACCAACTGCAGATGAACTAGCAGAAGTTATTGTAAAAAAGGGGGCAGAATTGCTTGTAAAAATTATTCCAAAATGGATAGACGGTGAAATTAAACCTGTAGAACAAGATCACGATAAAACAACTTTCACTAAAAAAATTACAAAAGAAGACGGATTGATTGATTTAAAAGATGACCAATACAAAAACTTTCTTAAAATTCAGGCCCATAAAAGCTGGCCTGGTACTTATTTTTTCGCTGGAGAAAAAAGAATTATAATAAGATCTGCAGAATATAAAGATGGTGTTTTAAAAATACTTCGTATTGTGCCAGAAGGAAAAAAAGAAATGGATTACGAAAAATTTCTTAAAAATCAATAATCGCTTGTAGAAAGTCCTTGTGCATTCACCCAAGCAGTTCCTATAACATCAGCTCTATATGCAACATACCAAATTCCAGTGGTAATAAGTACTAAACCAAGCAACATAAAAATTGAAACATTTGGACTAAATCTTTTTTGAACAATGTTCATAAATTATTCTATATTTTTTATACTTTTTTTAATTTCTGCTCCCACTTTTCTAGATGTTTTAATTATTTTCTTTTTTACCGAAACAAGTCCTCTCTCTATTTCTTTTCTAACATCATCAATAGCTGAATATAAATCTTCTTTTTCCGATGAAGCGTATATACTTTTTGGTTTAACATAAAGATTCGCTTCGGCTCGAAAAATATCACCGTGCTTGTGGTGATGAGTTGTTTTACCAATTTCAATAGCACATACAAGATCATTACTTTCTCCTTTTACAAATTATTCAAGCGTTCCAAAATATTTACGGACATACTCTTCAATAGTAGTTGTAAGCACTATATTTGTTGCTTTAATTGTTATATTCATATAATCATATTATAACATACTAATCCCCCGCACTTATAATTTTACTAGGACTATGATGTCCGCTTATGATTTTGATTTTACCCGTATTAAAATATTCTTTCATTATCTCAATAACTCGCCTGTTCGCCATATTTCTCTCTGCTTTTTCTTTTACCCATATTTCAAAATGGTCTTCAGAAATCTTTTCAATCTTTTCTTTTTTAGCATTAGTGATAACTCGAAGCTTTATGTACATAAATAGATTATTTCACTTTTTTATCAAAAATGCTATGATACCAGACAGACAAAATGATTTTTGAGCTCCGGTGTAGCTCAGCGGTAGAGCAGTCGCCTGTTAAGCGATTGGTCGCAGGTTCGATCCCTGCCGCCGGAGCTCAGTAATTATTTTAGGGTCAGTTTGCCCTTTTTGTGTTTGTGCAGAAAGATTTTTAAGTTATCCACTTTTCTATTGACTTTTAATATATGTAGGTATATTATAGTAGATACATTATGCTTCCGTAAGGAAGTTCCGAGAAAGCCATCCGCAAGGGTGGCTTTCGTTTTTATATTAATTTTCTTATTTTATTTTTAATATTCATAAAATCTACATTTGTTACTTCCCCAACTTTTCTTATTAGTCTTTTACTACTGATTGACTTCAATTGAGATAAAACTACAACATTATCTTTGCTTTCTATATTTTTAAAAATATAATAATATTTACCTTCTTTTTTTGTACTAGATATGGAAACAACTAAAATAAAATCATTGTTATAGACTTTCAAAATCAATACTGGCCTTTCAAAATTTTCATTTTTGCCATTTATTTCTACTCCAATATTCTGACCGATAGATGTCCACCAGATTTCTCTAACTTTCGGATAAACCTCTCTTTCAGATAAATGAATTTTAACTTTTAGTTTAGTCCAAGATACAAATATTTTTAATATTTCTTTAAATACATCCATAATAATCCTATTATTTCACATTTTTTATGTTTTTCCCATACCATTTGTAATAAAAAATGGAGAATCTTTCAAGGACTCTCCATTTGCTTTTAAGCCATAGCTTCTGCACACAATGTGTGACAAAGCTTTGCCCAACCGACGATTCTTTCAAGCGACACTGTCGCTCCAAACATACGAAACTCTATTGTACCGTGCTTCGAGATTCGAATGAGCGTCCAACATTTGCGTGGATCTTTATTGAAACCCTTTGCTAACGCGATATGGTAGAATTGATTCCAATCCGTGTAAGGTTGTGGATCACAATCTGGTGACACGATTCTATAGATATCCAACCTCTCACCAAACGATCCGTTACCACGCGAACATAACCAATCAGACTTTTTGATCACTGTGTTATAGACTTTAAGTGCGGTCTCATGATCTGGCATACCGATGTGAACGTGTGTGCCGATTACCCGACAAGCTGCCAACAAGACTTCTCTTGGCATTGTTTCGACAATTTCTTGATATCTACCAGACGGATCTGGATAAACATCAAGTGGCATGTCAGCCGGACCAACTTCTGAAAAAAGGCGTGTGAATTTAAGAGATTCTTCCTTCTTTATTAATTCTTTTTCACACCTTAGAAGTTCTTTCTTTAGCAAACGCAGGTCACATGGCCCAACCCTGCACTCAAGCTGACAGGCTGAAAGTTCATAGGTGTATTCATGTGGCCATGCATATTCCGGAGTGCCAGACCAAAAGTTCCCATAAACCGTCATCATACTGTTTAAGACTTCTGATGCGATGGGAACAATTGATCCTTGCATATCAGTCAGGAAGCATTCCCGCTCGACTCCAACAAACAATGCTTTAGTCGCATCGAAGTTGAACAATTTTCTAAACTTATTCATTTCTGTTTTCATAGGATTATTTGACTGTCTGAAGAAACCAATAGGTACGTGTTGGGTGCGCAGCATCATGAATTTCGAACTCTCGAAAACCCAACTTTTCATATACATGACGCGCCGCGACTGCTTGTGTATCAGTACGTAATGTAACCGAACTGATACCGTTTTTGATAGACCCCTGAATAAGGGCTTGTGTAAGCCTTGTGGCTATGTTTTTTCCTCGATAATTGATAGCTACTCCCAATTCATCGACGTAATAAATCCGCTCGCACTCAACAAAGAGCTCGTCAAGCAGATCGTTTCCCGATATGAGCCGAAGCTCATCTTTTGAGACCGAGTATCCATGGGTGAAGCCAACTACCCTTTCTTCGTGAATGGCAAGAAACGCCAGAGCGTGCGTGTTATTCATCTCTTTGCGAAAATCTTCGGCAACACTTTCAGGCTGCCAAAAATCTTCATTCCATGGCGGTTCTTTCCAGAGTTCACAATAAAGTCCCGCCCATTGTTTCAACATGTTAGATGCGATGGTACGCATTTGTACTTCTACAATAGATATATTCATATATTTGTATTCGGTTGTTAAAGAACTACGACAGATACCACCAACACAAATGTGCGGGCAGTAGCCTATCGCCAACGAGTGTTGGGATAGCTGTTATTTATTTATGCCAAGAAATAGTAGTTTTTTTCTGTTCCAATTCTTTAAGAAAGTTTGAAGTACCATCATAGAATGTTAGGCATGAATCAATATCAATATTTTCACTGTCTCCGTGTATATCTCCTCCGTTTGGTTTAATCATTAGAACTAGAGTATCGATATCAGCAAAGTGTCGAGCGTCAGAAGCACCGTATGTTGGTTTAATTTCAATCTTTCTGCCAATAGAGTTTTCCATATTCTTGATGAACATTTTTACAATCTGATTATTTTTATCAACAGATGTTGGCACACCAATAGAATATGTAGATATTTTAAGCGAAGTATCAATCTTTTTTGCTAAAATTGAAATTTCATCAAAAATAGTTTGGAATTTTGTTGTTTCGGGAAATCTAAAATCAAGAATACAAAAAGCTTCTGGACAAACCTGATTTGCTGATATTCCACCTTGCATTTTGCCAATGTTTACAGTTG
>ERZ1292623.4608-Hain-H51-01um-R1-4608-length-11242-cov-9_pt1 | contig 11242 bp, 19 predicted proteins | sample MGYA00564398_ERZ1292623 | MGnify/ENA primary metagenome ERZ1292623 (study PRJEB36523, sample SAMEA6512633) | groundwater metagenome | collected 2019-01-07 | study: AquaDiva: Metagenomics assemblies of 32 groundwater samples
TAAAATCAGGGCATTTACCTGCTATAATAACTTCCCCATCTCCTACATATTTAAATTCATTAGGATAAAGTTCATTTAAGATGGATTGAAGATAACGTTCGGGTTTATTAGGTTTAGTTTTATTTCCTTTCAGCACATTTTTAACAGTTCTTTCTTTAAATTGTGGGTTTTGCCAATTGTTTTTACTAATTATACTCCGTTTTACATAATATCCAAGAGTTTGCCGAGTTTTCTTTTGTTTTTCTCTGTATTCAAACTCCCCCCATTTTTTTATTCCTGCAATTCGTTTCTTCTCTTTAACTTCAGGTCTATTTTGAACCTCATGCATCTTAGCACTGTGTTTTGCTCTAATTTCAGGTTTACTCCATACAGATTTGTGTTTTTTTCTGAACTCAGGTTTACTCCAACGTTCTTTGGTTATATTACGAAGTTTCTCCTTAACTTCAGGTCTATTCAGTGCTTCTTTAGATGCAACACTTCGTTTTTCCTTAAATCCAGGTCTATTCCATACTTCTTTACATAACATTTTTTGTTTTTCCTTAAATCCAGGTCTATCCCATACTTTCTTAGATGCCACACTATTTTTTCTACGAGTTTCTTCTGTAATAATCCTTTCTTTATTTGATTTCGTAATTTTTTGGCGGATTTTTTCTGTTTTAAATTGATGCCCTGGGAGATACTCAGGAACACCATAGTATTTATGATGCAATTTAATTGCTACACATTTCCCACATCCACATTTACAATATATAACCTGGTTTAAATCTACATCGGAATATTCTTTAGGTCGTCCAATCTTTTTTCTTACTTTATTAACCATTCGTGTTCCCTTGTTCAAATTTATTAAAAATACTGTCAGCCATATATCCCGCTGAAAATGAGGCAAAAATATTCATCTGGTGGGTTTCATACAAAACAAAAAAACTTATAATATAACCAATAAAAGTTAATAGAGTATTTAAGATTTCTTTTCTAAAAAAATAATCTATCATTGTATCCTTGAACCCCTTATTTCCAGTGAACTGTTTTCGTTGGTATTTCTTTACAGCATGTGAAAACATCCCTAAAAATCCTATGAAAAACAGAAAAATCGGATTAGTAATAAGTTTAGACATATCTAAAATAGCATACAGTTGTTCCATAATAACCTCCTTTGGATATAAGTATCCAATTTATAGTTTTATAAGTAATTTTAAAGGATTAAAAATGCAAAAACAGAGGAAATGCTAAAATTTTCAGATATAACTGATTAGATTATTTAAGAAAAAAACCTGTTTGAAAAGATAGTTGAAATGACTTATCTGCTTTTTAACAAGAAAAATCCATTGCCGTGTTCAAAATTTGACCACGAGTCTTTAATGCCTGGAACATAATACGAGAATTTTACCACTTTCCAACCATTCTTTTTAAATTTCGCTGTCCACCAATCTTTATTCTGAATCGTTCTATGTGTTATATCCATATTATATGCAGGAACAACAAATTTTCCATTATCACCAAGAGGTTGGCACGCAAATAGATACTTCCCTTTTTCCCGTAATGCTTGAAGAACTATATCCAATTCTTCTTCGTCAATATGTTCAAAAACATCTTTTGCTAAGATATAGTCAAAACATTTCTTCTTTCCAATGAAAAATGGAACAATATTATGGCTAGGTTTAAGAGAAGAAACTTTAAGATACTGTCTTGTGTCATTATCAGCCGAATTAATGGCGTATTCAGATATATCACAACCCCACGCCTGTCTGTATAAAATTCTTAGTGCTTTAACCATGAAACCCCCCTTACCACAACCGTAATCCAGAACTTTATCTTTTCGTGTTATTCCCAAATAATCAATATAACTCATAGACAAAGCAATCGTTAATTCTGGGAGCCACCTGTAGTTAGTATAAAGAGATTTTCCAGTCTCTATCCCTCGGTCAAAATAATCAATATCGTAAAACTTTCCGTTTATCATTTTATCCAACCTCCAATTCTTTCTGATGCCATAAATCTTCTATTTCTTCTCTTGTTAAGTCTTCATAGTGTAAAAAACAAATATTAATCATTAGCTTTGCTCCACTGTTTAAACGCTCCAATGAGTATCTCTTTCATCATATCTTTACGATAATTAATACATAATACAAATTCAAAATCACAATTTACTTGTGAGCATTCTACAGCCATTCCTTCTTCGGGATAACAATTAGAACCTGATATAATTACTTGGCTGTTACATTTAGGACAATGCGGCAAAAACCTATAATCTATTCTTCTATTATAAACCATATCTTTAATATGCCACTTCCAAAAATGTAACACCATTTTATCCAAATTCCATAAATTATCTATAAGTTCACTTGAATTATGATGGTGTATAATCCGTTTTATAAAACGGATTTGAGCATAAACTACCCACACAAATCGTATAGTTACGAATAATAAAATCAATTTCCAAAGGTAACCGAATAATTCCAACTCTATTTCTCCCTCCTCGCAAACAAAGTTCTATGACATTTATTACACGGTGCAATATTTATCCTATACTCATTGAAATCTTTCCTTATCTGTTCTAACTTTTCTCCATGCCAAATCCTTCTTAAATCTCCTTTTTCTTTTACTTCGCATAAGACACACTCCTCATTTACATCATCTGTGCAACAGATAATTACTTTTCCATCCCAACCAACATGAAACAAAATAAAAGGATAATCACATATTGTAGGAGAACTACATCCAGGGTCATACCCGTTATTGCCAGCCATATCTTTTACTAAATCAAACCAGGGATTTAATTGTCTAATAGTATGGATATTTTCTGGCAATAGAAAATTTCTGAAATGCGTATGGAATTTTGCAATAACATCTTCTGTATGATATTTTGTATCAATCATAGAAATATGAGTATGCACATTAGGTTTATTGCCTATCAAATCCATAATAATACCAAAATTTTTGTCAAAATTAGCCTCAGTTGGTTTATGTAAATTTCCTGAATCATCATATAAATGCATGGATATTGCTAAAGTAACATCCATTGGAGTTTCACTCATAGCTTTAAATACATTATGAACACTATTTGAATTAACTGCGAGGTTGGTAAATAAATCGTAATGTTTCACCCCTTTCTCCGCCATGTAATAAATTAAATCGGAAAGAGAGGGATATAGTAAGGGTTCACCAATACCGTTTAAGTTAAATCCCATGTCCCTTTTATAGTCTAACCCTTCGTCCACAAGCAACTTTGCAAGTTCAAAGTCCATATTGCCAACTTGTCTTGTCATAAATCTACGAGGACATTCTGCACAGGATAGTTGACATTTATTAGTTAATTCCATCTGAATTGCTACTAAATTGGTCTGCATCAAATTCTCCTTTTTTACAACGTTAAAATTCAAAGTCCATATTGCCAACTTGTCTATGCATGAACCTACGGGGACATTCAGCAGTTGACATGCGTTTGTGAACACTCCACCCACTAAAGTAGGTGGCTTCTTGCTTCATCGGGAAGATTTAATACTCTATCCCTCAGCAAAGGCTCATTCCAAGCCTTTTTTAGAATGTTAATAGATGCATTATGGTCTCTATCTAATTCTAAACCACAATGTGGACATTTATGTATTCTATCTGCAAGAGTTTTAAAAACAGGATTACCACAATTACTACATTCAATGCTTGTTCTGTATGGATTTACAGGAATATTATAATTACCAGCTTCTTCCGCTTTGTAAATAACAAATCCTATGAATTGACTCCATCCAGCATCATGTATACTCTTAGCTAAATGATGATTCTTTACCATTCCTTTTACATTCAAGTCTTCAAATGCTATTAAATCATATGTATTAACTAATTGTCTTGATACTTTATGCTGAAAATCTAATCTTTGATTCTTAATTTTTCTATGTTGTTTTGCTACTAGCATTCTTTGTTTCTTTCTATTCTTTGAACCTTTCTTCTTTCTTGATAATAATTTTTGCGCCTTAATTAATCTTTCTTCACTCTTTCTTAAATACTTAGGATTTTCTATAGTGTCTCCATCACTTAATACTGCAAAATTCTTAATGCCTACATCTATTCCTATAGGATTACTCACTGCTTTCTTAACAATATCTAATTCTTTTTCTACAGTTATACATGCATACCATCTGTCTATTTCTTTTGTTATAGTGCAAGTTTTAATTTTACCTTCTAACGCTCTATGCATCTTTAATCTAATAGAGCCTATCTTTGATAAAGATAATTTATTATTCTCTACTTCAAACCCATATTGTGGATATGTAAATGAATGTAATCTACCTTCTTTTTTTAATCTTGGAAAACCTGCTTTCTTATCTTTATTCTTTAATCTTCTAAAGAAATTCTTAAATGCCTTATCTACTCTCTTTAATGTATCCTGTAATACTTGACTATGTATCGTATTTAAACAATCATGCTTGTTTTTATCACTAGTTAGTATTCTACACTGCTCATTGTATGTTAATCCTTTACCTGTATTCTTATAGGTGTTAATTCTATCAATTAAAGCTGAATTATACAATATCCTGCATATATCTATAGTATTTTCTAACTTAGAAGATTGATTTTTAGTAGGATATAACCTATATTTGTGTGTTCTTAACATAGTGTCAATTCATCCTCCACATCTATAAATGAGCGCAAATATACTTGCTACAATTAAACTCCCTATTAATACGAATCCTACTAATATTGGAAATTCTGCTAATTTACCAATTACACCGTTTTCTAAACTTGTTTCAATTTTTTGTAACCTACTTATACGACCACATTGTGTTTTCATTTAATTTTCCTCCTTTTTATTTTAATAATCTTCGTTCCTTTCTACTAACAATTTAGCTAACCAAGAATCAATGGATAATAGTTTGGCATTAGGAATAATACAATGCCCACCAATTCCCCCTTTAACATGCCTTAAAATAGGTCGTAATACTTCAGGAACACCTAACTTTTTATACCCTTCATTGTAAGTTTCATTTGCATCTGTGTAAACAAAACCAAACTCAACTCTTTTTCGCTTACAATATCTATGGATTTCCTTCTCCAACATTATCATTACCCCGTATTGAAGGGTATCCCATAACTTAATCGCTTCAGTCGTTTCTGGTCTTTCAAGACATTGGGTAGGTACACCAATATCGGAGAAAATTTTAGATGCTTCTTCTGCCTTCTTACCCCCAAAATATTTGACAAAAGTTTTAATACCATCTTCTAAATTAGGGTGTGTTCCTCGTATTGGACTATGAACCGCTATTGAAGATATTTTTCTTGTTATTCCTACAGGAACAGTAGAATGAATTATAACTAATTTTGGGTTGTATTGTTTAATATACTCTTTAGTAATCCATATAAAATGATTAACAAAAGGGTAACAAATATGCATAACACCAAATTTTTGTGCGAAACTTTGGTCTTTATCGTGCATAGCAACATAACTATAGTGTGGTGAAAGAACATTAAATAAGGATTGTCCTACTTCTCCTTGCCCAATAATCAAATGTTTTTTATTCTTATCCATTCCCACTCTACTCACCTTTAACGCTGTTATTCAACACATCTGCCACCCATTTTGCATAATTAATTTTTTCCAAATCATCTGCAAAATCCCCTCGTAGATGCAAACAAACATCATGTTTAAGGTCATCAGAACAAATATAGTAATCGTTACCAGATATTACGTATTGCCATGGACGACCTCTATCCACTTAATTTCTCACCACAGTCAGGACAATAGTTAAAGATACTATCTATTGCCCAATAGGAACATTCTTTACTTAAATATTTTTCCTTAGTTTCTTCTGCCTCGTCTTTGGATATTAGTCTATCTAAAAGCTGACAAAAACCAATTGTGTGATTGCATTCTCGCTTATCTTCTAAATTCAGGGAATGGCCATTATCCATTTAATTTCTCCCCACACTCTGGGCAATAGTTAAAAATAGTATCCAGTGACCGATAAGAACATTCCTCACTTAAATAGGTTTTAAGCATTTCAGGGTCTCTTTCAACATCACTTTTCCAAATCAAGTGGTCAATTCCTTGACAAAATCCAATTATGTGGTCACAGTATTCACTCATTCTTTCTCCTCTCTTTTTTCCTCATACACTTGATTTTCGTCTCGCAACCATTAGAAATAGCCTCTAACTTTCCACCACTATTTAAACATGCGTTTATGACATCCGCAGGAATTATCAATTCTTTCGGTTTCTTATTCCAACACTCATAATGTGAAATAATGTATAGAAATAATAACGCAACACCGCCTATTGCTACTACAGGTATAAATATTTTCATTTTCATCTGTATCTACATCCCTATAGATTTGCAATATGATTTCCTGACTCTATTCCGCAGTAGTCGCAAATCTCTTTTAGCATCTTAACCTCCCGTCTATATTGCTAAACTCCTAAATTAGTTTTCCTCCAATATTCCTCATTTATCTCTTTCTCTATCTCATATACTATTTCCCTATATTTTTCTGGAACAGTTTCCTTCCAAATTTTGTCCTCTCTTTCAAGCCATTGTGGTGCACATGATTTAACGAAATTATCGGTAACTGGATGTTTAAGGAAGTCCCTCGCCCTCGTGCCTCCCCAAAAATGGCAAAACTTGCAATCATTCTTTCCCCCATAGTAAGTTCCTTCAGGAGCAACATGTCCAGGATATTGCATATAAATATGGTCAACAGGAACTCTAACTTCTTTCCATTCTCCTTGCAACCTACAATACAACCATTGTCCTGGTTCAAACCAAGATGTATTAGGAACACCTCTTTTGATATACTCTTCTTGTGCAGGTGTAGGATTCTTAATACCACGAGTTTCTGAGAATACACCAACTACATTTTTAATACTTGGGTCCATCCCTTCTTCGGTATCTAATTTATTTCCCTTCCAATGATAGAACATACCTTCTTTATTAGCTCTTACCTCTTGATGGTATTGTTTCAACATATCAATACGATATAATGTAGCGGATGGATTTATATTCTGATGATTACCGCCCTCATCCCAATAAAACCCTGCTATACCTATTTTTGGGTCATCTTTCATAAAATTATAATACCATTCTAACCATCCTGGTTGCATTGCTTTGCAATCAGTTTCTGTAGTAAACATATACTCATAACCCTTATCCCAAATAAGCTCTAAAATTTCATCTAACCCTGTAGCATGGGAGTTCTTTCTTCTTTGACATTCATGTATTGTTACATTATCTCCCAAATCGTTCTCTGTTATAGCTTTGATTGTTGAGTATGCGGGTGCTATTGTAGGATTATGTTTATCCCAAGTGCAAGCCACATAAATATCAAACTCCACTCCTGCTGGAACATTTTTTAATGAATACATACAAGTTTGTAACCATTTTGATGCATGACCATGTGCTAATGCTACTGCTACTTTTTTCATTTGTCTTCTCTCCTTCTCTTTCTTTCGTTAAAATCGGTTATTTTTTTTAAATCTTTTTTTCCTATTCTTTTTTCTAATTCCTGATAATCGTCTTCAAAATGGTGTTTTCTTTCTATAGAATAACATCCTGACCAAGAAAATATATGCGGTACTAATAAAACATATCCCATCTTTTCCAGTTCTCCAACTGATAAATCAACAAGATGGTCTAAACTAGCATAAAATCCTGTTGTTTTTAAATATTTATTTATGCAGTTTTTTACTGCTTGTATAGAGTCTTTTTCCCATTCTTCTTGAGATTTTGTTTCATGCATAAAAACATAATGTGTTGAAGAATCCTCATCTCCCCATCTTATCTCAAAAAACACTACTTATCCTCCTTCCTTTTTTAGCATCGCTTGGAAGTATTGTGTGCCGAAAGTTGTATTCACAATATGGATGCCCCCCAAACAAAGCCAACCATCTTTGATGCGGTTATTTACTGCATCAATAAAATTATTTAAACCATTTTCTCCTACTACTACAGTGTATCTCATACCACATTCACCAATTTTGATTCATCTAAAGTTTTATTTCCTATCCAATACCAACTCCAAGCTTTTTGCAATGGATAACCAACTTCTTTTACAAATTTATTTACAGCATTATATACATCAGGATTATTTGGGTGATAATCATCCCAAGCTATGCACCAATCTGTATTCTGATTTCTATTCTCCCAAGCTTTCCAGCTATCTAAATATGGAGCATCACCACAATGGTCTCCGTCTATAAAACAAAAATCAACTTGTCCTTCCATATCAAATTCCCAAGAATTTTTTATTACATATTCCACATTAGATAATTGCTGTAATTTAGCAACATACCCAATTGGAAGTTCAAAATTAGGTGTAAGATGTTTTTCAAACTTATCTATTCCATATACCTTAGCTGTGGGATTTAATTTAGCTAAAAGCATAGTCGTAGAACCTGCATATACACCAAACTCCACAATTATTTTCGGTTTAAACAACATACTTAAAGTTGTTACCGCTATGGCTCCATTATTAACAAGAGTATCATGTAATAAGTCATAATAAGTGCCAAACCGAAACACTCCAGCCCCCTTATCTGTTCTCATTTCTATAGGAGTATCAACAAATTCTTCGGATTTAAAGTGATTCAGTAAATATTCTTGCCAAGGGAAACAAATCCCTACCTTTACGATTATTCCATTATTAAATAATGTGAACATTCTATCATTTCCATAAGAATATATTCTTACTAAATCTTTACCATCTTTATCTTTTATTTCCACGCTCACCCTCTCATATCCATATTATACAACCATCCCTCCATTAACTAACAAACCCAAAATATCTTAATAATACTACGACTACAAAAACGATTGTAACCGTAATAAATACTCCTGCTAAAATAGAAAGTTGCTTACCCATAATTCTATTTTCTTTTCAATAACTTCACACTGTCGTATCCAATACAGTCTATTATTTCCCAATCAACATTTTTCTCTATCCACTCTTTAATAGCTCTTTTAACACCTCCTGGTTCTGGGTCAAAATCGTTGCCCTCAAAGGTAGCATCATCCATAAGCATAAGATTAGTTATTTTTGATGCAAAATTAAGTTCCTTCATAGTGTGTGTATAGCTGTGTATTGTATCTATGAAAATCATTTCCCACCAAGTATCTTTCTCTACAAAATCATTTAAAACATTGACACTATCGCCTTGAATAAACTTCCAGAAAAAATATCTGTTATATCTTAACCAAGTCGTGTCTAAAGGATTTCTATCCACTGAAAGTAACCTTGCACCTTCGTTCCTCTCTCCATATATGCCATCACTTCGTTTCTCCCGTATCCACGTGCCGTCTGCTATACTTTCATCTACCCATGCCAAAAATATCGCTGTAGATATGGCAGAATCTCCCCCTACGCCTAATTCCAGAATCGTTTTAGGTTTGTATTGTCTAACCATGTTATCATAAGCAAAACCATAAGGAACTCGTAAAAGATTAACTAACCGATGAACATATAATTCAGATGGGTATTCTTTTCCTATCATATCTAAGCATTTATCTACTATATCATTTGTATTAACTTGGTACTCCGAAAGATGCTTCCAGTTAGACCATTCGTCTAATTTATGCTCAGGAACGTCTTTTCCATACTTTAATAGCCATTCTTTTGTTTGTTCTTTTTGACCCTCTTTACGTGAACCATAGTTTTGAAATAACCACTCCTGCGTAAGTAGAAAGCTCATTGTTTAATCCCCTTTTCCTATATTTTTAATATTTTCATCTATAACAACCCACCAATCGCCTGTTTCTACATATACAAATGTATTCCCAAATACATTACGAACAGCCTTCGCAACACCACCAGCTAATTCTTCACATGCAACACCATAATCATGCCCTGCTAAAATGCCACCTATTTTTAATAAAGGGATTGAATTTAATATGTCCTTTTTACACATAACAACACTATGGTCGCCATCTATATAAATATAATCAAATAAATCCGTTTCAAGTTTTGGTAAAGCAATTTGAGAATAATCCTTTATCACAATTACATTTTTTTCTTTTCCTATAGTGTCAGACACGTATTTATAATTATCAGACGAACCACTATAATCTTCTCCCCGTTCTTTCCAATTTATATTTTCCCAACAATCTATCAAATATAACCATTTAGGATTCGCCACACGCAATATTCTATAAGCATTATCTCCTCTTTGAACACCAATCTCAGCACAAACTAAATCATATTTATTTAATTTATCAAAATAATTTTTGGCAAACGCAAGAGATGGTCTCACCCATAATACATCTCCAATAGTATACTGACCACTGCTATCTTTAAACAAATTGAACCTCCTTTTTTAGTAGTTTGAACCAATGCCGTATGAAGCCTAATACTTGAAATTGAATCCTACACATATCACCTACATCTAAACCTAAAAAGTGTTTACAAAGCACTATATTCTATATTTACATCAATAGTAGAAACATACGGAACTCCTTCTATAAATTTTAAATCTATGTTAATTTCTCTGCAAAACCTATCCACACCTTTTTTAACAGTATCTAAAGGATAATCATCCCAACATATCAAATAACTATTTTCATCTTTATTATTCCATGCCCACCAACTATCTTTGTAAACAGCTTCTTCACTATGGTCAGCGTCTATAAAACATAGATTTAACTTTCCATCTATTTTTGTTTCCCACGAATTTCCACAATAAAAAGTAAACGGAATATTGTGTAATCTTGCTAAATAACCCATTTCAATATTAGCACCTAACGATTGATATTTCTGATTATCGGTAGAATAAATTGTAGCTTTCGGATTTAATTTTCCTAACATACATGTCCTAATTCCAAAAGCAGTCCCTAACTCTACAACAACAGCAGGTTTCAGAACCATACTAATAATCGTCCAAACTTGTGCCCCATAATTTTTATAACAATAATAATCTAAATAAGCATTCAAGGAACAATGGGCTTGTGTTTCTGGGGCACCAATATCCCAAGTTGAATTATATACAACAAAAGGTTGTTCTTTTACAATCTTTTCAAAATACTCCTGCCATTTTTCCATATCTTTTAACATGTGTTCTCTTCCTTTCTAAATGTCATCAAATACTACAGGGACTAATTTCTTAAACTCTACCAAAATCATCTTTGCGACTTCCTGCATTTGAGGGTGCGCTTTAGACGATGTTCTAAGCGTGAAAAAGTGCTTCCATTCACGAAGGTTCATTGTCATTACTAGTTCAGTCTTCAAACTATTGGGCAATACAGAACGAGCTTCTTGCGGAGATGCGCCT
>ERZ1292623.1246-Hain-H51-01um-R1-1246-length-24937-cov-9_pt2 | contig 11241 bp, 12 predicted proteins | sample MGYA00564398_ERZ1292623 | MGnify/ENA primary metagenome ERZ1292623 (study PRJEB36523, sample SAMEA6512633) | groundwater metagenome | collected 2019-01-07 | study: AquaDiva: Metagenomics assemblies of 32 groundwater samples
ACGCGGTTGCGATAAAATTATTTTATTTTTTCTGCAATAATTTCTAACACCATCGGCGTCATCATTATTGTTGATGGATTTTTTTCTGCTTCGTTTAATTCTCTCGCAACTTTGTTTCTCCACGCCTTGCTAACTCTTCCAAGTTTTAAAAGATAGTCGATATGGATTTTTATAAACGATGCTGGCCATTGCCATGTTTTACTTTTTGGATTTACAGAAAATATTATTGGCTTTGTGTGTGTGATTTTAAAACCATGTTTTTTTAAAAGTGTTGGCAACACTAAAGCAACATTTGGTTCTCCGCCAGATTCGTTCCAATTTTTTACCACTTCATCAACAAACGATTTCATAATTTGTCTCTCGGGAATTAATCCAAACGATCGATAATTTACATACTCATGAAATATTGCTTTGCCTCCAATTTTTAACGCGCCAGATAAATCTGAAATTAATTTTTCGGGATTCGAAACAAATGCCGCAACCCATCTGCACCACGATGCGTCAAAGTTTTTTTCTTCGATTGAACCAGTCATCAAATCCATCTCTTGAAAAATAATATTTTTAATTTTTTTGGATTTTATTATTCCCTCGGCATAATTTACAAATCTGTTTGAGCGTTCGATGGCGACAACTTTCCCTTTCTTTCCAACTATTTCCGCTAAATCAAACGATGCGTAGCCCGGTCCTGCGCCAACATCTAAAACTTTAAATCCTTTTTTAATCCGAGCAACCTTCCAACATTCTAAAACGGTTTCCCTCCACACTTCGTTTTGAAGCCCAAGTCGATTTATTTCTTGGTCGTGTGTGCCGAGCGCATAATTTTTTTCTATCTTTTTCATAAAATTAATTTAAGTGATTTTTCTTTTAAATAATATAACTTGCCATAACAAATATCTTTTGTGGAAAATATTTTCAAATCCTTTTAACTTTAAAATCTCCTCAATCTTTTCGGTTGAATGAATAAACACTCGCATCGAGTTTCTTTCGAACACAAATCCTAAATTAAAAATTTTGTGAAGTTTTTTTATAATCCATTTATCTATCGGGAAAATAATTCCGTAAAATACTTTTGCCTTATCTGCTGAAAGATTTACAAGTTTTTCCATTTCATCGTAACAGCAAATTACTCTATCAAGTGTAACAATGTCGGCTTCGGCAATCGTATTTGCGATTTCAACAAAATCGCCAAAATAAAATTTTGTTTTCTCCGCTGTCCCTTGCCTAAAAGATTCTTCTTTTGCTTTTTCCAAATACGCCGAAGAGGCATCAACATCGGTTGAAAGCAAAACTCCTTTTTTTAAAAGCTCGTGCTGAATTGCGCCAATTCCTCCGCCAATATCCAACAAGGAAAAACTATTGATATTATGCGACGAAATTGCGTTGATGAGAGTTTTTGTAGCTTTTTGTGCTCCGTTTTTTCGGTATTTTTTTAAATCTTTTTTGGCTTGTTTGACATCAAAAAATCGCTCGATTCCAATACATTGGCAGTTGCTCATGATTTTCAAAAATGGTAATTACAATTTATAAAAGCAAGTGGCGAAATTAATAATCTGTGTTGGTTTTATTTTTCGTTAATTAATTTTTACTTTCCATTATGAGGTGGATAAAATTATTTTCTTTTCTTTGTTTTTGTCAGATTTCTTTCGCGCAAGAATTATCTATTCACAAACAACACAAACAAGAGTTCGGTTTAAAAGAAAAACATGAAAGCTTGTTCGATAAATCTGGCGCCGACATTATTCCTCTTCAAAAAACTAGAGCGCTTAAAAAAGCAATCTTCGGCTACTTGCCCGATTGGGAATATATTAGTGGAAGAAATAATTTAAAATACGATTTGCTCTCACATATTGCCGCGTTCGATTTTTCTGTTTCAAAAGAAGGAAATATTTCAAACCCAAGTTACTGGCCTTGGACTGATGTAATAAATTTGGCGCATCAAAATGGTGTTAAAATAATTTTATGTGCAGTAAATTTTAATCAAAGCGAACTAACTTATCTTTTATCAAACGATACTGCAAAACAAAATTTCTTCAATCAATTAAAAATTAAACTTGCTCAATATAAACTCGATGGAGTAAATATAGATTTTGAAGATTTAAAAACTGCCGACCGCGGAGAAGTTTTAAATAAGTTTATGTTGGATCTTTCTCAATTTTTAAAAATTCAAAATCCTAATTACGAAATATCTTTTGCTGGTCCGCCGGTGAATTGGGGTGGTTGGAATTTAAGCGGCCTCGCCTCATCTTGCGATTATATTTTTATAATGGGTTATAATTTTTACGGAAGTTGGAGCTTAACCACTGGCGCATCTTCGCCACTGCTTGGAGGAAATTATAATATTTCAAATACCGTCAACACGCAGTACGGCGCGTTATCAAATAATTTAAAACAAAAATTAATTCTCGGCATTCCTTATTACGGTTCAAAGTGGATTGCCAAAACTCAAAATTCGCACGCGTCGGTTTTAAGTTATGTTTCATCAACTCGCTACCGAACCGATTACGATTTGGCGCGACAGCTCGGCGTTTTGTGGGCTGATGACAACAAAACCCCTTGGTATCGTTGGCAAATATCAGATACGAGTTGGGGGCAAGTTTGGTTTGATAACGATACAAGTTTGGGTTTAAAATATTCTTTGGCTGATGCAAATAATTATTTTGGTGTGGGAATGTGGGCGCTAAATTACGACGGCGCGCTTCCTCAACTTTGGAATGAGTTAAAAAAAAGATATTTTACGACATCGGTTGATGAGGTTGCCGAAATAAAAAATGATGATTTTATTTTGTATCAAAATTTTCCAAACCCATTTAATGGTTCAACGATGATTAATTATAAATTGTCTTCGGGCGGAAAAATAACTTTAAAAGTTTTTGATCTTCTTGGTCGCGAAAAATTTATTTTGATAAATAATGTTTCGCACATTACTGGAAGTTATAAGTTTAATTTTGATGCAAATCAGTTTGGGTTAAGTTCTGGAAATTATTTTTTTCAACTTTTATTTGATAACAGAAAATCTGTTCGAATAAAAAAATTTATTTATCTTAAATAATCTTTTGAAAGGAGATTTAAAATGGTATTCTTATTTTCTTTAATTATTGCGCTTGCGGTTTTGTTTTTGTATTTATCTATGAAGCGAAGTGGTGAGCTCGGTTCTCGTGGTTCAATTTTAGCGGGTGTTGGTGGGTTGTTCGGATTGATTGCTTTAATGCAATGCTTTACGGTTGTCCCTGCTGGTAATGTTGGCGTTGTAGATTTTTTTGGTGTGGTTTCTCAAAACACTTTAAAATCTGGAATAAATTTTATTAATCCTTTTGCTAGGATTATAAAGTTTTCAGTAAAAACTCAAGAGTTGAAAGAGTCAATGGATGTTCCATCGCGAGAAGGTTTGACTGTTCAATTAGAGGTTAGCGTGCTTTATCATTTAGACCCAGAAAAAGCCGCCGATGTTTACAGAACTGTTGGAGAAAATTATGTTGATGTAATTTTAGAACCACAATTTCGTTCTGTCTCTCGTGGTGTAACTGCAAGTTTTGATGCGCGCGCGCTCTATACTTCCGAAAGAGAATTGTTAAGTTACGCAATTACAAAAGAATTGGATAAAGCCACATCTGTGCGAGGAATTGTTATTGAATCAACTCCGCTTCGTCGTGTTGGTTTGCCTGCTGGGCTAACGCAATCGATTGAAGAAAAACTTAAAAGCGAACAGGAGAGTCAACGAATGCAATTTATTTTGCAAAAAGAAACTCAGGAAGCTGAGAGAAAAAGAATTGAAGCAAAGGGTATTTCTGATTTCCAAACAATTGTTGCGCGAGGAATTAGCGAACAGTTATTAAGATGGAAAGGAATTGAAGCAACCGAAAAAATTGCTCAATCGCCAAATGCAAAAGTTATTATTATTGGTGCCGGTAAAGATGGTTTGCCGCTAATTTTAGATACGAAGTAAAATGAAAATTAGATTATTTGTCCAAGCGTCCAAGCGTTAACTGGGTTTACTAAAAAGGCGTATTTTTATGGCAGAAGACATTTCATTAAAAATCAGCATAATTGGCAGCGGAAGGCTTGGGCTGACTTTAGCGTATGCTATTGCTAAAGAAAACAGCCCGGGGGTGTCAATTGTTTCTGTTTCAAGCCGCAGTGATAAATCATTAAATAATGCAAAAGAAATTTTACAGAAGTCCCGTGAAAATATCTTGTTTACCAAAAATAATTTAATTGCGGCAAATGTCTCAAACTGTATTTTTATATGTACCCCGGATGATGAAATTGAAAAAGTCTGCCAGGAAATTTTCGAAGCCGGAACCCCTGGCAATACCGGACACTTTGGGAATTCATTTACTTGTTCATGCAAAACAACCAGCAGCAGCAATTTCAAAATTTTTAGCCCTGAAACGATGTCGGTAATCCATTTCAGCGGTTCAAAAAAAATTGATATTTTAAATTCTGCAAAAAAGGCAGGGGCATCAATTGCAAGTATGCATCCACTGAAATCATTTGCTCCGGCTCCGGAGTCTGCAAAAAGTCTTGAAAATACCTTGTATGGGGTAACTTATGAAAAAAATGATATAAAAATCCAAAAAATAATCAGCACATTATCGGCTATCCTGAAAGGAAGGACGTTATTTGTTGAAAACGATAAAAAAACTCTGTATCATGCCAGTGCATGTATTGCCTCAAACTATTTAGTGAGCCTGATTGATTTTGCAATTGAAACAGGTGCGGAAATAGGGCTTAATCCGGAGATATTTTTAGGCGGGATAATTAAACTTTCTGAAGGTACACTTGGAAATGTAAAGAAATTAGGCACAAAAAAGGCTTTAACCGGACCGATTGCAAGAGGGGATTTAAGCACCATAAAGGAGCACGTAAAAGTCTTAAAAAACCTTAACAGGGAAGACATAAAAAAGGCATACGAAATTATGGGGGGAAAAGCGGCAAAGATAGCTCTTGAAAATACCTGGATTAATGATAAAACTTATAACGAATTAATAAAAATTTTAAAAAGCTAAAAAGAAATATTAAAAATTACCTGGAGCTGATAAAAATGGATAATCAAAAAGTTACAATTAAAATTCTTCTTGATATGAAAGCCGCGGGTGAGAAAATAACAATGTTAACCTGCTACGATTATCTGATGGCTTCGCTGCTTGACCAGTCCGGAATAGATATGATGCTTGTCGGCGATTCTGTGGGGAATGTTTTGCTTGGATATGACAATACAATCCCCGTTACAATGGAAGAGATGCTTCATCACTGCAAAACTGTTACAAGGGCGGCAAAAAGGGCATTAGTAGTGGGAGATATGCCGTTTATGTCTTATCAGGTCAGCAGGGAAGAAGCTGTAAAAAATGCCGGTAGATTTCTGAAGGAAGCTAATGTCAGCGCAGTTAAGCTTGAGGGCGGGGAGGAAATACTTGATATAATAGAAAAACTTGTTATAACAGGCATTCCGGTAATGGGGCACCTTGGCCTTACGCCCCAATCAGTAAATGTTTTTGGCGGTTACGGGCTTAGAGGAGGAAGCAACGAAGAGTCAGTAAAAATGTTAAATGATGCTAAAAAAATTGAAGAAGCGGGGGCATTTGCAATCGTTCTTGAAAAAATTCCGGCAGTTCTGGCAAAGCAAATTACTTCCAGCCTCAAAATACCTACAATCGGAATAGGTGCAGGAGTAAATTGCGATGGCCAGGTCCTGGTTACCCATGACATGCTTGGGCTGTTTGAAAAATTTACGCCTAAATTTTCAAAAAGATATGCAGAAATGGCTAAAGAAATGAAGGAGTGCTTTCGAAATTATGTACAGGAAGTAAAAGATAAAAAATTCCCATCTGAGGAGCATTCATATTAAATGAAAGTAATTAAAACAAAACCTGAAATGCAGGCCGTTTCAGAAAAAATAAAAAAAGACGGCAAATCCATAGGGCTTGTTCCAACGATGGGGTATTTGCATGACGGCCATGTTTCGCTAATTAAACGGTCAAAAAAAGATTGTGATTACACAGTATTGACCGTATTTGTAAACCCCACGCAATTTGGCCCTGATGAAGACTTTAATAAATATCCCAGAGATTTTAACAGGGACAGCAAAATTGCAGAAAATGAAGGAGTGGATTATATATTTAATCCTGATACAGGCGAAATGTATTCAGAAAACCACAGCACCTATGTAAATGTTGAAAAACTGGATAAAATAATGTGCGGCAAGTTCAGGCCTCTTCATTTTAAAGGAGTCTGCACCATAGTATTAAAATTATTTAATATAATAAATCCCGATGCTGTTTTTTTTGGGGAAAAAGATGCGCAACAGCTTGCAATTATTAAAAGAATGGTTCGGGATTTGGATTTTGACATTGAAATAGTGCCATGTCCGATAGTTCGTGAGCCGGATGGACTGGCTATGAGTTCAAGAAACATGTATCTTTCTGCACAGGAAAGACAGGCAGCGCTTGTGATTTCAAAAAGCCTTGAATTAGCTAAACAGATGTTTTTTTGTGGCGAGAGAAACGCAGAGGTAATAAGGAAATTGATTACAGATAAAATAACAAGTGAGCCGCTTGCTCATATTAATTATATATCCGTTGTTGATTCGAGTACACTAAAACCTGTAAACGAAATTGTTGCCCCTGTGCTTATTGCTGTGGCGATATATATAGGAAAGACAAGATTGATTGATAATATTTTATTTAATGAGGTATCAAAATGATTATTAATATGCTAAAATCCAAAATACACAGAGCAGTTGTAACCGAAGCTAATATAAATTATATTGGGAGTATTACTATTGATAAGGATATTATCGACGCAGCAGGATTACATGAATATGAGTTAGTTCATGTGGTTGATATTAATAACGGCAACAGACTTGAGACATATATAATCGCCGGACCAAGAGGAAAGGGAGATATATGTTTAAATGGTGCAGCGGCAAGACTGGTACACGTAGGTGACAATGTGATTATTATGTCATATTGCAAAATTGATGATAAAAAAGTATCAGAGCACAAGCCGAAGATTATTTTTGTCGATAAAAATAATTCAATATTAGAAGGGATCAAGTTTATATATGAAAGTCAAGTGTGAAATATAATGAAAAATCATGAATATTATATGAGAAAAACTTTGGAACTTGCAAAATGTGGCTGGGGAAGAACTAATCCAAACCCGCTTGTAGGAGCAACAATTGTAAAAAACAACAAAATTATTTCTCAGGGATATCACAAGGCGTTAGGTTTGGCTCATGCAGAAGTGGATGCCATAATGAATGCAAAAGAAAATGTGGAAGGTAGTACACTTTATGTAAATCTTGAACCATGTTCTCATTTTTGGAAAACCCCTCCGTGTGCAAAAGCTATTATTGAGGCAGGAATCAAGAATGTTATTGTTGCTATGGTAGATCCAAATCCAAAAGTTCAAGGCAATGGAATAAAAATGCTCAGAGAGGCAGGAGTAAATGTTACTCTCGGAGTGCTTGAGAATGAAGCAAGAAAGTTAAATGAGATATTTATTAAGTATATTACTAAAAATATGCCGTTTGTTATTATGAAATCAGCTATGACTTTGGATGGTAAAACAGCATCAGTTTGTGGAAATTCAAAATGGATATCTTGTGAAGGTTCTAGAAATTACGTTCATGAAATGCGGAGCAGAGTATCTGCAATAATGGTAGGTATTAATACTGTTATAATTGATAATCCAAGTTTGACAACCAGATTATCTGCAAAAGAATGTAAAGACCCCATCCGAGTGATTATAGATAGCAAAGGAAGATTACCTCTTGATAGTAATGTATTAAAAAGTAGTAATAACGTTGGTGTTATCTTAGCCACTACATCTCAAATTGACAGCGAAAAGGAAAAGCATCTAATTGATAAAGGTGTAACGATTATCAAGTCAGATAATGAGGATGGAAGTGTAAATCTGAAAATAGTGATGAAGAAACTATATAAGTTAGGGATAGATAGTGTGCTTTTAGAGGGGGGCGGAACTATTAACGCTTCTGCATTATCAGCCGGAATTGTTGATAAAGTCATAATGTTTATTGCACCTAAAATCATTGGTGGAAAATCTGCTTTAACTCCAGTTGAGGGTGAAGGTATTAAGCTTGTTGAAGATGCAATAAAATTACATGATATTACTATTAATAGAATAGATGATGATATTGTATTTGAGGGGTACATTTAATTTTCAACTTTATTGGAAAAGAAGGTGAATTAATGTTTACAGGTATTATTGAGGAGATAGGCGAAGTAAAAAGAATAGTTCAAGGAAATAACTTAATTAATCTTACTGTTAAATGTAGCAGTATACTGGGGGATGTGAAAATTGGTGACAGTATTTCAGTTAACGGCATATGTCTTACTGTAACCAAGAAGGAAACGGATTGTTTCACTGTTGACGTAATGCCGGAAACAATTCGCAATTCAAATATTGGAAAGCTTAAATTATCCGACAAGGTAAATCTTGAAAGAGCTGTAAGGGTTTCGGACAGACTGGGGGGACATATTGTCAGCGGACACATTGATGGGACGGGTGTTATTTCGGATATAAAGAGAGATGATAATGCCATATGGCTTACCGTTGAAGTGTCTGAAAACATACTAAAATACATCATATATAAAGGTTCTGTAACTGTGGATGGTGTTAGTCTTACTGTTGCTTACATTGACGAAAGATGCTTTAAGGTTTCACTTATTCCACATACACGAGAAATTACTATCCTTGATGGTATTAGCCGGGGTGATATTGTTAATATAGAATGTGATGTTATTGGAAAATATGTTGAAAAACTAATTTTTTTTCAAGACACAAAAGAAACTAAGCCGTCAAGTGTTTCGGTTGAATTTTTAAAAGAACATGGCTTTGCGTAAAAAAATTAGGAGGATTAAAATGAAATTCAATTCAATTGAGGAAGCAATAAAGGATATAAGACTTGGTAAAATGATAGTTGTTGTTGATGATGAAGACAGAGAAAATGAAGGAGATTTGCTTATGGCGGCTGAAAAAATTACGCCGGAAAGCCTGAATTTCATGGCTACATACGGAAGAGGGCTAATATGTGTTCCACTTACTCAAGAACGCAGCACAGAATTAGAACTGCCTTTAATGATTGAACATAACACTGAACATTTTGGTACAGCATTTACAGTATCTGTAGATCATAAAAATTCAACTACTGGCATTTCAGCTTTTGAAAGAGCAAATACAATAAAAGAACTTGCAAACCCAAATGCCACAAAGTCAGACTTTTTAAAACCCGGGCATGTTTTTCCGCTTATAGCAAAAGAAGGAGGCGTTTTAAAACGTGCCGGGCATACAGAGGCGGCAGTGGATTTGGCAAGAATGGCAGGATTAATCCCTGCCGGAGTAATATGCGAAATTATGAATGATGATGGAACAATGGCAAGAACACCGCAACTTTTACAGTTTATAAAAAAACACGGCTTGAAAATAATTACAGTTGCAGATTTAATACAATATCGCAAAAAAAATGAAAAACTAATAAAACGTGCAACAGAAGCATTTCTGCCAACAGAATATGGGGAATTTAAAATTGTAGGATATGAGGATTCTATTAATGGTAGTCACCATGTTGCATTAATAAAAGGCGATATATCAAATTGTGACGATTCTGTTTTAGTAAGAGTACATTCCGAATGCCTTACTGGTGATGCCTTTCACTCTTTAAGATGTGACTGTGGCGAGCAATTAGGCTCTGCTCTTCAACAAATTAACAAAGAAGGCAAAGGCGTTTTATTATATATGCGTCAAGAAGGAAGAGGAATAGGTCTAATTAACAAAATACGAGCTTACAATTTGCAGGATATGGGCGCAGATACTGTAGAAGCAAATATAAAATTGGGTTTTGCACCGGATTTAAGGGATTATGGGATTGGGGCACAAATACTATGCGATTTAGGCTTGGAAAAAATTAGGCTTTTAACTAACAATCCCAAAAAGATAATAGGACTCGAAGGATATGGGCTTGAGATAGTAGAAAGAGTTCCTTTGCAAATCGAGCATAATGAAGTAAATGAATTCTATTTGAAAACAAAAAAAGATAAAATGGAACATCTTATTTAAAAACAGAAATGGAGAAAAGTATATGTCTGTAAAAACTTATGAAGGTAATCTTATAGCAACGGATTTAAAGGTTGGAATTGTAGTGGCGAGATTTAATGAGTTTATCGGTGGTAAATTATTAGCAGGAGCAATCGATGGACTTGTCCGTCATGGTGTAAATCAAGATGATATTGAAGTGTCATGGGTGCCAGGTGCGTTTGAGATTCCTCTTATTGCACAAAAAATGGCAAGTTTAAAAAAGTATGACGCAGTCATATGTATCGGGGCGGTTATCAGAGGTTCAACGCCGCATTTTGACTATGTGGCAAATGAAATGTCAAAAGGTATTGGAAAAGTTTCTTTAGATACAGGGTTACCTATAATTTTTGGTGTGCTTACCACTGATACTATCGAACAGGCTATTGAAAGAGCTGGTACAAAAGCTGGAAATAAGGGATATGATGCAGCTGTAACAGCTATTGAGATGGCAAATTTATTGAAGATGCTATAAGATAAAAAAGCTCAAAAGAAAAAGAATTGAAGCAAAGGGTATTTCTGATTTCCAAACAATTGTTGCGCGAGGAATTAGCGAACAGTTATTAAGATGGAAAGGAATTGAAGCAACCGAAAAAATTGCTCAATCGCCAAATGCAAAAGTTATTATTATTGGTGCCGGTAAAGATGGTTTGCCGCTAATTTTAGATACAAAGTAAAATTTAGGGTCAAATATATGAAAATGTTTTTAAGGTGGGTTTTATTCTTCCTTTTGACAAATCCTATCTTTAGCCAAGAGAATGATCACGATTTAATTCTCGGTTTAGGGTCTGGTGGTGGCGTTACTTTTTGGCAATTACATCAATTAGGTGCTGTTCCTTATTACGAAAACGGTGGCCAAAGTGTGCCGATTCAATTGGAAACCTTTTACAGATATAATTGGTTAAGAGTCGGGATGGGTGTTTCTTTTGAACAATTGTTTATTGACTCATTAAAATCTTGGCAACCATATCAAACAGGCTTTAGATTTAAGGATAAGAAAGTAGGATTTTCAAAGATTTATCTGCAGTTGGAAGCTTATCCGATTTATAATTCACATTTTACTCTCGGTCTTATGGGAAATGTTGGTGTTTATCGTTTGGATAATCAGTTTAAACAAGATGAGGTAATAAAATCAATTTTATTTTCTGG
>ERZ1292623.4610-Hain-H51-01um-R1-4610-length-11239-cov-7_pt1 | contig 11239 bp, 12 predicted proteins | sample MGYA00564398_ERZ1292623 | MGnify/ENA primary metagenome ERZ1292623 (study PRJEB36523, sample SAMEA6512633) | groundwater metagenome | collected 2019-01-07 | study: AquaDiva: Metagenomics assemblies of 32 groundwater samples
TGCTACGGAATCATATCCGCTACTCTAATTAGCGCTTCCCCTCGGAGCAGCTGCGCTCATTGGGCATCCGTTTGGAATGTTTGGAGGCTTTGGATATAACCCATTTTTATTTACTTCGACACTACTCCTTATTGTTGCAACACTTATCACGTTTATGACAGGATGGGTTGTCCGTAAAAAAATTCCTCCAGAATTTAAAGACTACTACTAAGGTATGTATATTTTTTTCGCAATTCTATCAATGCTATTTTGGCCAGCACTGATTATTGGAATCATCGCGTATTTTATGCGACGCAGGCGGGGATCGTCTCATCCAAAGGATGACGCGGAGTGGTATTTACAGTTTGCATTTTCAAGAGAAGATGCCGTAAGTCAATTATTTTTACTCCTCGCATTCTTTTTTCTTGGTGTTACGTTGCTGTCGCTCAACAGCGATATGGGTGATCCCGCATCGTGGCAAACTATTCTCTTTATTACCTCAGCAGTCGGGATTGTTGGTGCATATGTGCTCCGTACCGTATATACACTTGCATTCAGTCTCGTAGGACTTACTGGTTGGTGGGTCGCTGAGGCGGCAACATGGATTGATGGGAAGGATATCAAAGTGTCTGCACTATTTAGCGGCTGCATGCTGATTGCGCTCCTCCTCTATACGGTCGGGCATATACATGAGAAAGACATCAAGCTGAAGCGCTTTTCGGCGGTATATCTCGTATTTGGAATTATGGCCGTAACATTTGCGCTGTTCCTTTTTTCCACGAAGCCGGGCATTGGTATAATCGCATCAATGACGAAAGGTAATTCGATATTGGGGTCGTGGCAACTCATTGTATCACTCGTCGTGTTTTCTCTCGCGCTCATTGGAGCGGCATTGTACGCCGCATCACAAAGACTACTATCTGTTGTTGAACTGCTCGTTGTATTCGCACTGTTTCTATTGTTTGTATCAACGGTATTTTTACCACCACAAGTGGTATTCGAGCGGGGTGTGCGCAGTTATGATATTTTTTCTTCTGGCGGGGCGCTTTCGAGTACGGGAGTGTTGTGGGCTGTAGTGTATAATATCGCAATATTTTTGGAACTGCTGGGACTGATACTTTCCGGATATGTACGAAGAGAAACATGGTTAGTCAACATTGGTGCGTTGTTTCTATTTTTGCTCATTGTTGTGAAATATTTTGACTGGTTCTTTACATTTCTCGACAAGAGCTTATTTTTCATCGGAGCCGGCATTTTACTCTTTGTAGTGGGATGGTTTATGGAGCGGGGACGCCGCTACATGATTGCAAATATAAAGGGGCGGGCATCACTGACACAGGCACAATAATTGTATGCCCAGTAAACAAACTAAATTTATTCTCGCCATTGCGCTTCAGATCGTCGTGATTGTTTCTATTATCATTTTTAAGTTATCGGTACTTACGGGGGGTACTGATATCATGCTGAAAATTGTTCCCGTTGACCCACGTGATGTACTCAGGGGTGATTATGTAACATTTGAATACGAAATTTCTAGCGTCGAATCGTATTACGCGCGGAGCGAGCGCATTAAGAATGGAGACATGGTGTATGTAGTGCTATCCCCTGATGGAAAATATTACGGAGTGAGCAATATTCAGAAAAACAAACCAGTGAATGGACAGTTATTTATAAAAGGTCGTGTTGACCGTGGCGCCGAGGAAAGTCAAGCCGATGTCGGGGTATATCGGACCTTTGGGGGAGTTGACCTACATATTGTCTACGGTATAGAGGAATATTATATTCCGGAAGGAAAAGGGAGAAATATGAGTTTTTGGAACACCGATGCAGCCGCGCGAGTTTCTGTTGATGAAAACGGAAACGCCGCACTAAAGAGTATTTACGTGAACGACAAAGTGTGGCCGTAGCAGAGCTGTGTTGCTGATGAATACGAAAACACGCTCTTTAGCACCAGAGCGTGTTTTCTTTTCCACAAAGGGGTGTGGGGGTCTGGTATACTTAAAGTATGAAAGAAGGGTTGGAAGACGACAAAAATACTGCGGACGGCGCGAATGAATCGCACCAGTTTCCAAGCGGAAATGGAAGCGAGAATAGCTCGGACCTTACTCCCGAGGCGTTGTCGGCGATGTCCGAACTAAAAAGGCGCAGTCAGGAGCGTGGTGACCAACAAGATCTTGGATGGTCTGCCGGCCCAAACCTAACCGAGCTGAAAAAGGCAAACCGAGAGGCACAGGAACTCCTTGAGGAGCAAAAAGCGGCAACACATCGACTGCGGCCAGATGAAAGTACAACGGTTGCGTCCACAGGGGAAGCGGCAGCGCACACAGAAGATCTAGAACTTCGAGGTGACGCAGCACGCGCGAACGATGGGGCACGTGTATCGCCCGAATTCGACGCGCACGAGCAGACTCAAGCAGAAGAGCCGCATTGGATGACCGAAGAAGATCTGGAAGCAAGGCGACCCAAAAAGAAAGAATCAGCGATTAAGAAAATCGTGCAGTCCGCCGCAAGCGCTTCAGCAGCTGCAGTTATTGCGGGTGGGCGAACTGCAGGGAAAGGAGCAAAGAAAGAAGCAGCGACGGGCGCGCGGGCATTTGCCGATACAACAGACTTTTATGCTGACACTGCGAAACGATTAGGAAAAGCGGTTGCGGAGCAGGCGCGAACAGACGCAAAAAAGTCTGAAGCGTTTATCCGCGCGAAATACGCCGAGGATTCCGCGCAAGAAAATCAATCAGAGGCGGAACCACGACAGCGGCTTGATTACGCAGAGTTTGCAGTTGGGGATGGGATTGATGGGCGCGTCGAAGGCGCCGCGCATGAGACGTCCGACACTCTACCTGCGCCCGAAGCACCACCAGCGGATATTCCTCTGGAGGAGTTAGAGCACCAACTTGCCGATGGGGTTGTAGCAGAGACGCAACGTCAAACGCTTGAGGAAATACTGAACTCACCAGATGGCGCGGCGTTCGCCGATTTGCTTGATCGTAAAGGAATTTCTCCGGATGAAATAGACACTAATCCGGAACGCCTACATGCGCAGTTTTCAGCATTTCAGGCGCGTGAGCGCATTTCTACAGAGACAAGTGCACTGTTTGAAGAAATGCTCACACAGGAAAGTGCAGTGGTTGGGCCAAAGCAAAAAGAAGCGGTATCCCAGTATATTGAACATGCGGTTGCGTATTATCCTGAAGAAATCGTACAAATTCAAGAAACGTTTTCTGTGCTGGACAAGCATAAAGCGCAAGTGGAAGAGTATCGAAAACAACTCGCGAGCACCGAGAGCGACATTCTTTCAAAAATGTCCATCTATGTCGCTCCAGAAACGCCGTTGCCTGCAAATGTACATGATATCTTTGACCCCGGGTATTATAAACAAGTCTCCGACATATCGTACGCAGATCTTGACGATCGCGAGCGAACATTTTCACTCGCTCTTTCCGGAAGCAAGGGGCATAAGGGTTGGAAAGAGCCAGTATTAAGTTGGGTTGCTTCTACCATCACGCGCGATTGGCCAACCCCAGAGGAAAAAAAAGCAATTGAACGTCTTGCGTATGAATTTAAAGCTGATCACAAATATCCCACGATCCAGGAGCGTTGCAAAGAGGAGTTACGCAATATTACTGCGTTACGTTCGCTGAAGCAGCAACATGACGCGCTTGTGAAAGAACGTGAAGGCACCGCGTCGCTGGTGCGCGAACAAATTGCGAGGCACATGAAAGGAACAGAGGTGTGGCAAGTAGCACTTGCTGAATCTGCAAAAGAAACAGCGAACATAGCAATGGCAATTCTCACAAAAGAGCCTTCTGATGCTAAAGGGGCAGGCAAACAAGCGGAGATACTACGAATACTTGACGCGACGTCTACAAATCTTGCATTTCACTTAGGTTCAGAAATGCCAATAAATGAATTGCGCGAAAAAGTTGCGGAGCGCATGAGGTTAATGCGAGCAGCAGAACTCCGAAAAGTGCTCATCGAAACACCTATTACTGCTGGCGGATTTGACGCCATGTTTGCGTCAGTTGATGCACTCATAGCTTCTCCCGAAATTGGTAAGCACGATACTGCGCAGGCGGTGGCGCATATCTACCAGTCAGTGGACAACATTATTCCCGAACTTCCGGAAGGCCGAGCCTTTTATGCGCGCACGGTGCTACTCAAGCTCCGCGCAAAATACGGAGATATGGTGGACACTACATTAGTGCAACCATTTTCTACAACGACGCGAGAGGGCGAAAAAGCTCAGACTTCTGCACCTTCAGAACAGGTGCATGTTGCGGAATCTCCAGATGAAATCATTCCGGGATATATGCCACCTGGGATGATGGATGAGGAGGAAGTTGTGCCTTCGCGAGTGGAGGAGTCAGTTGAGATGCCCCCAGTGCGCGAGCCAGATGAAGTTATTGCACCGGAAACATTACGATCGAACACACCCGCGCATCTCCCTGCAACTATAGAGGTTCCCCATACGCAAGTGGAAGAGTTTGGAGAAGTGGAGGGATCTGAAATGACCGCCCAGGAGGGAGTCACTCCGGCGCCGGAGGTTAACGCGGAGGAGGATACGAATGCCGTACGCACACAGGTAGCAGTAGAGCGTACCACTCCAAGACCAGAAGCAGAAGTTTCAGTTGGCGAGCGCATGAAAATACTTGGCCCTACGGGCATCATTGAATCAGGATGGGTGGTGGAAAAAGTGGACGGTGAGTTGAACATCGTGACCCTCGCGAAAGAAGGGGCAAAAAAACGCAACAAACATTCAGTGAAAGAAGTACCACTTGAAACACTCCAGTCTTGGCAGGAATTTGCCGATCGCGATACGCTTGATCGTGAATTTGCAAACGCAAAAACGATTACCGAATTATTTGATGTATTTCTGAAACTGCGAGGAGTGTGGGAGGGAGGAATATTTTATTCGAGCGATGAGCTTGTTGATAAAGTAGAGCGAGCTCGCTTGGATCATACCAATATCAATCAGGTACCCAACATTGGGAAGTTGCGCGGTATCGTAAAAGCGCTGTTTGCCGAAGAGACGGCGAATGCTCCAGTATTGCGAGCGACTACGGAAGATGCTGTGGATAGTAAAGAAACATCAGAGACCGTAGAGAAAGAGCATGTGCCGCAGGGGAAGAGAAAGTCTCGCGACACAAAATCAATAGACGCGCGCAGGGAAGAGGCCGGGAGAGAATACGCACCTCCGCCAGGAAAAGAAGTAATTAAGGATGTGTACGCCAACGCAGCATTTGAGCAATATTTGGTAGATATTGAATCATTTGAAGCATTACGGAAGTTATTAGAATCAACGGATCATGTGATCGCTGGGAAAAATGAGTTTAGTGGTAAGTATCTTCTTGAGCAACTCGCGCGCGCAGAGAAGAGTGGTGCAACAGATTGGATGCCAGGGAGTATCGATGGACTACAAGAATGTGTGAAGAAACTTCTTCATAATCGAGTAGCACAACATTAATAATATGAGAAGAACACAAAAATCAGATTCAGAAATTGGTGCGGAGATAGTGCTCAATGCCGCAAAGGGAAAGGAGGCGACGCTCACGCGCCTTATTAAGACGGAACTGAAGCATGCATCGGAAAACAGCGCAGTGGGGGCGCAGCAATATTTTGCAGTGGCTACGTATGCCAAGCTCCTGAACGCGATGTATATGGAGTACGAACTGGTGCTCAAACAGGCCGTGGATGACATGAAACGCCTACAGGCCACCATCAAGTAGTTTGTACACAGAGCGCGCAGGTGCGGGTGATACAATAGAAGAATGAAGACTGTCGGCGTCCTCATGGGAGGGCCATCTTCGGAGCATGATATTTCGCTCATGTCGGGCACAAATGTCATGCGCGCGCTTGAAGGCACATTCAACGTTGTGCCGATTTTTGTTTCGCTCACGGGAGAGTGGTTCTTGGGGAAAAATCGAGTGCATACCACTCCACACCAGGCAGTTGCCCAATTAGATGCAGTGTTTAATGCGATGCACGGGGAGTACGGAGAGGACGGGCAAGTGCAGACGGTGCTCTCGCATTCGCGTGTGCCGTATACTGGACCCTCCGCCATTACCGCAGCACTCGCTATGGATAAGGTGCGGAGCGCCGAACTGCTACGAAAAGCGGGACTGACTGTGCCGAATTTTTTTGTCGCAACCGTTGCGTCGCTTGAAGAAAACATTAAGGAGATCACACGTTTGAAATTTGCTCCTCCGTGGATGGTAAAGCCCGCACGGCGAGGATCATCGGTAGGAACACACCTCGTGCATACTGGACCAGAATTAAAACCCGCGCTTGCAGACGCGCTTCAATTTGATGAGGAAGCCATCATTCAAGAATGGATACAAGGAAGAGAGCTCACGGTCGGAGTGGTATCTGATATGCGCGGAGAGGAGGCATTTGCACTTCCTCCAGTGGAAATTATTCCACCGAAAGAACAAGGATATTTTGCATACTCCACAAAGTATGACGGATCGTCCACGCAAATTTGTCCGGCAGATTTTCACGACGCAATGCTCGCGCGCATTCGCGAAACTGCGGTTGCTGCGCACAACGCAATTGGGGCTCCACAATACTCGCGTGTCGATATGATTCTCAAGGGTACCAAGCTTTCAGTACTTGAAGTCAATACACTTCCGGGGCTCACCAAAGTATCTCTTCTGCCAAAAGCCGCAGCCGCGGCAGGCGTGGCATTCCCAGAGCTTTTGCAGCACATCATCGGGAAAACAATACAGAGTTAAGGCTCTAGAAATTCTTTCAGTTATCTGGTAGTATTTTTGTGTTCCTCAAGGGCCCGTTCCGCCAGCTGGCGGATGAGTGGTACCAAGCACCACAATGGTGCTCGGCGAGGAACGACCGAGGCGTCTATCCCGCACATTCTATAATGGATATCCTTGTATATTTTGGTGGGCCCGTAGTTTAGTGGTAGAACGACCGATTTGCATTCGGTAGACGGGAGTTCGATTCTCCCCAGGTCCACAGCGTATTTTGTCCAGCGTTTATAAGGGTTATTTTTTGCTACCATAGTTGGTGTTGGAACTTTGTATGAATAAAACAAACCTTGAACTAAAACACTACTGCTCTGACTTTGTAAATGTGAGAAAAGTTTTGAGCAAAATGGGTGCCAAAAAAGAAGTTGTAAAAAGTCAGGTTGATTATTTTTTTGAGTTGCCCAAGAAAAGTCGTACCACCTCTCCACGTTTGAAGTTGCGTATTGAGGGAAAAGTAAAAACGTTGATTTACTACGAAAGACCAGATTTTGTAAAAGCAAAAGATACAACTTCCGATATAAAACTATATGATGTAAAAGATAATGATTTACTCCCATTCTTGAAGCGGTCTCTGGGTACAAAAGCAACCGTTGATAAAAAACGTGAAGTGTGGAGAAAAGCAAATACCGTTTTCCATATAGATAACGTAAAAGGGGTTGGCGGTATTTTTGAGATTGAACTACAAAAGAAAGGTAAAATAAATCAAAAAGACAGGGATGTGTTTGCTTATTATCAAAAAGAGTTATTGCCATATCTGGGTAAAGTAATAAAAGGGTCTAATGTTAACTTAGTGTCAAAGAAGTAAGCTCGCGCCTCATTTCGTCCCACAGTTTCAGTTCTACCACTAGACCGTTCCAACTAAACCCAACGTAGTCCACAATAACAAATAACACTAGCCGTCCGGCTAGTGTTATTTGTTATTGTGGTCATTGTACCAAAAGGAATTTCATACAAACATTTTTATCCACCCAGGACGGCTTGACGCATAGGGAGTGGGGGTATACACTGGCTGTATCGTGTTATGAAATATCTCGCATCCGTATTGTTAATCAGTAGCTTCGTCGCAATAGCGATACTTGGCTTTTCGTTTTTTGATCATGAAATGAATAGTCAAAATGATTCATGTGTCGGTTCCGTCATCGATGGAACGGTGTGTCCCACAACCATTATGGGTATGACGTTGCATCACATTTCTGCTTTACAAATACTCATGACCGCGGTGCCGTCGAATGCTCGATGGACGTTACTCCTTGCGTCGTTCCTTTTGGTTTCGGCCTTAATTGTTCACGCATGTAAAACGATACTGCTTCCACATCTTTGGTATGTGCCGCAGCGATTGCGAGAGCTGTCATTTCATTCTCTTTATCATAAACAAATCGTTCACTCGTGGCTTTCATTGCTCGAGCTTAGCCCTTCTCGGTAGTCCCGGCACGTAATAAGCGCAAGCTTTTTTTCGTGCCGTTTTTTACGCCCTTAAAGGGGTGTTTTTGTTGACTTATTCACGCACATTACGCGCGACATGCGAAACATTATATGGAAGTACTTGTTGGAACATCATTGATAGCGGCGTTCGTGGCGGGAGTTGCCGCGCTGTTTGCGCCGTGCTGTATTACCGTTCTCCTGCCATCATATTTGGGCAATATTTTTAGAGAAAAATACAAAATCTACTTCATGACCTTTGTGTTTTTCCTAGGGATACTGACCGTGTTTCTGCCCATAGGACTCGGGGCGTCTTTCCTCGCACAATTATTCAGTGAATATCACAACGCCATTTTTACCATCGGCGGGATATTTCTCATGGTGTTGGGACTCGCCATGCTACTCGGCAAAAAGTTTGCCACCCCAACTCCCGTTCGTGTAAACATGAATCGGCACGTTTCTTCGATCTATATTCTTGGGATTTTTTCAGCCATCGCTACCACGTGCTGTGCTCCGGTGTTGGCGGGCGTGCTGACGCTCTCGGTCGCGAGCGGTTCAATAGTGTGGGGCATGTTATATACCTTGGCATACGTCGTAGGAATGACATTGCCACTATTCATTATTGCGGCATTCCTTGATAAAACAAACCTCACCGAAAGATTCACAAATGCAAACAAAACTGTTGCAATGAATATTGGCAGTTTGAGATGGAGGATTACTGTCTCGGAATTGATATCGGGCTTGATATTTCTTCTCATGGGCAGCTACATCACCTTCTTAGCGTTCAGTGATAAGTTATTTACTCACTCGGGCTATCAGCTAGAAATGAATATATGGAATGCCAAATTCCTAGATGCAATTAATGGGTATGTCACCCTGATACCCGAGTACATTTGGGCGTTGCTCCTGATAGGGGTCGTTACTGCTTTGTCGTATCGGTTTATTAAACAAAATAAAAAATAAACATATGAGTAAACAGAACAACAATCATATATCACCTGTGGGTGCGGTCACTCTCGTTTCATTTATTCTACTGGGGCTCGGATATTTCTTGTATCAAAGTTCACCACAAAATCAAGGCCAGCCATCTGCGGGGGGAGATCCCATGCACGCGGGGGCAGCGATGGCTGCTAACACCGATACGCTCAATTCCCTTATTGGAAACCCTCTCCCAGATATCCAACTGTCCGATGCGGACGGGAAGGTATTTACTGCATCCGACTTCATGGGGAAGAACACGGTCCTGTTTTTTAACGAGGGGCTCATGTGCTACCCAGCATGTTGGAATCAAATGGCTTCATTCGGTAGCGATCAGCGGTTCAATAGTGATGACATTCAAGCCATATCCGTTGTCGTTGATTCCGCAAAAGATTGGCAAACAGCAATAGACAAAATGCCTCAACTTGCCAAAGCCGCAACCATGTTCGATGCAAATGCGAAGACTTCTCGACGGTTGGGCTTATTAACGACGGCTTCTTCAATGCACAAAGGGTCACTCCCGGGGCATACCTATGTCGTACTTGATAAAGAAGCAGTGGTGAGGTACGTATTTGACGATCCGAATATGGCAATCGCAAACGACATGCTTTTTGGCAAAATCGAAGCACTAAAATAAAAAGTGATAGCACAACACAACATACAATCATGGAAAACGAAACAACGCAAGAAATTCAAAAGGAGCCGACGCAGAGAGAAATAGAGAACAAAGTTGGTGATAAAAATATGCTCCCAATCTCGATTATTATTTCTGGGGTCATGATTACCTTTGCCATACTCAATACCAATGGCGGTGGGGCACTACAAACACTGGCTTCAAAAAATAGTGCAAGGCAGGTCTCGGCGTCAGAGGGAGTTGTGCTCCCTTCAGATGGTGTAGCGCTTCCTGTCAGTTGGGGCGACCTTGGGTCAAAACTTGTCAGTACTGGGGTGATCGATGCTAATAAATTGACAGCTATTTATGATGATCGAGGCACCTTCACGGATGAATATAAGAACCTTCTACTGGGTCAAAATGATGGCAAACTCACCATCACCAATGAGAATGCCGGGTATTTGCTAAATTTATTTTGGGCGCTCGGCCTGGCGAATAAAAACCCAATACTTGAGGCAGGCGAAATGGTAAATCCCCAGTACGGAGGAGCAGGGAACTTTGCTTCAACGGGTGGATGGACGATTGCACAAGGCAACGCAATGGATCACTATAGCCGGCATCCATTTTTTGTCTTGACATCAGAACAGCAGGCACTCGTAGATAAAGTTTCAAGCGGAATTTATCGACCATGCTGCGGAAACTCGGTTCACTTTCCGGACTGTAATCACGGCATGGCAATGCTCGGACTTCTTGAACTTATGGCATCACAAGGTGTAAGCGAGCAGGATATGTGGAAAGCGGCACTGGTTGTTAATTCCTACTGGTTTCCTGACACGTATCTTACGATCGCCGCGTACATGAAGAGTAAAGGTATTGAGTGGAAAGATGTGAGCCCCGAAGAAATACTCGGTGTGAATTATTCAAGCGCACAGGGGTATGCGAAGATTGCCGCTCAAGTTACTCAACTCCAACCGCAGAAAACTGGGAGCGGTTGCGGAGTGAGCACCGGAGAGGTCACTCCACCTCCGCGCCAGCAAGGCGGATGCGGAATATAGTAATCCACAGCACGGGTTGACTATAGGGTATAGGGGTATATAGTATATGGAGGTCGATATTCTATATTAGTAACATTATAAATAAACTCTTACACCATGTTGGATCAGAAACTCAAAAAAAAAGCGACTCATAGGGCGAGAATTATCCGGGGCCAGCTTGATGGCCTCATTAAGGCAATTAACGCAGAGAAATACTGTATTGATCTGATAACACAATCTCGATCTATTCAGCGTTCGTTAAAAAGTATGGATAGAGTGCTTCTTGCTAATCATCTTCAGGGTCATGTGAAGCACATGCTCAATGACAAAAAACAGGAGAGTAAAGCTATTAAAGAGCTCGTTGACCTATACGCTTTATCAAATAAGTAATTATGCGAATATTATTTCAGGCACATTAAAAAGAATTGGGATGCATGTAGTGAAAGAACCTCACA
>ERZ1292623.4611-Hain-H51-01um-R1-4611-length-11239-cov-6_pt1 | contig 11239 bp, 11 predicted proteins | sample MGYA00564398_ERZ1292623 | MGnify/ENA primary metagenome ERZ1292623 (study PRJEB36523, sample SAMEA6512633) | groundwater metagenome | collected 2019-01-07 | study: AquaDiva: Metagenomics assemblies of 32 groundwater samples
AGGGAGTATTATGAAAATCTAACTGCGAGTGTACTACTTGAGGGGTAGCTGGAGGTCGGGACTCCGCTTTCTATCATAGCATGTCCATATTAATCTGTCAACCCCCACCCCTAAAGCTTCTGTTTCCACTTCTTCTCTTGCCGCACCAGCTTGGATACATCAGAAGGATCGGCGAGGAGTGCTTCGACAATGTGCTCGGTACGAATTGATTGCGAGCCTTTCACCAATATGACATCTCCCTTACGCACAAGATCGGAAAGGGCGGAGGCTGCAGTGTGTGAATTATCAAATTGCAACACTTTTGCATGTTTTGGTGCGGTCGCAAATGCACGCGCGCGAATACCCACGGTCACAATCATATCGGCAGATTCGCCAGCAAGTACTGCAATGCGTTCGTGTTCTGTGACCGAGAATCGTCCGAGCTCGAGCATATCTCCGAGTACTGCAATACGACGTTTTGCATTTGGGAATGATTTGAGTGTCGCAAGCGCCTCTTCAACCGCCGCCGGAGATGCGTTGTACGAATCATCAATAATGATGGCATTGTTCTTCCCTGCGAGAAGGCGGCCGCGCCCTGGAGGCGCCTCATAATTATCGATTGCCGCAAGTGCATCAGCAAGCGGGACTTCAAACGCTTTTGTCGTCACCAATGCGGCCGCAAGCGAAAAAAGCTGAGTCACACCAACTGAACCTTTTACGACGCATGTTTCTTGTTCATCATCGATTGTAATAGTCGCTTGCATGCCGCTCACGTTTCCATCTGTTATATAAAATCCGATGTCGTTTATCCGCGCAGTTGCTGATTCTGACATACCATAAGAAAGGATACGGACCGGTATACGCTTCGCCGCTTCAAGTGCCCATGGGTCGTCGGCGGGGACGATAAGCGACGCATCAGCAGAAAGTGCGTAGGCGGGAGAAAACTCTTCTTCGCGTACGTGCTCGGGAGACGCGTACGCTTCCACATGCACCGGTATTTCTGGCATTCGCGTAATAACGACCGCATCCGGCATCGCAAATCGCAATATGCGTGCGAGGTCGCCCGGTCGGTCTGCACCAACCTCAAGCACCAACATCGTGGGATAATGATTTGGCAGTATGAGCAATCCCACAGCACTCTTCAATACCGAGAACCATGCAAACGGGTCATTCCATGGATTCCCCACCCCCAAGATGGTAAATGGCACGCCAAATTCACTATTAAAACTTTTTTCGCTTTTTCGAACATAAAATTTCGTTCCGAGTGCGGCAGCAACTGCGTCTTTCGTTGACGTCTTCCCTACCGATCCGCTCACCATCACAATACGCGGCTTATACCGTTGCAGTACCGAACGCGCAAGAAATGCAAGGATAAAAACAATGATGGATTTCAGTATTTTTTTCATATCGGCGTGGTAGTAGCTGTCTCTAGAGGCAAGCCACGATCAGGCGGCACTGCGTAATAATCAATGAGGAAGTGAACAAGGTCAAGGAAGCTCGACGAAAGCGTGTCCGACGCGTAGGTAACGCCTTGTGGATCATTGGTATAGAGCAAAATGATAAAACGTGGATTATATGATGGAAAGAAACCGGTAAAAGAATGGAGGAAGCGGTCCGTGGCATAACCGCCGCGCCCATCGGTGAGTTGTGCCGTACCGGTCTTCGCCGCAACTGACATGGTAGGAATCATTGCTTTGCCGTTTTGGAGTTTTTCATCCACAACTGCGGTCATCATGGTTGTCGTGTCGCGTGCAGCGGCAGATGAGAAAACCGGTGTTGTCTCTCCCCACGCGAGCGTACGCGTGATGCCAGAGTTGAGACGAACGGAGCTCGCTAAGTGCGGCTGCACCATCATTCCGCCGTTCGCTATCGCACCAAGCGCCCGTATCATCTGTATCGGCGTTACGGCAATCCCTTGCCCGTACGCGGCAGTGTCATAGCCAATCTGCTGTGGCTTCATAAGATTACTTAGTAACGCACCGCCCTCGTTTGGCAAATCAATGCCGGTCTTCACACCAAAAAGCTTTGTGAAGTATGCACGAAACTTTTCCTGACCCAATTCTGTCGCTACCCATGCTGCGCCGACGTTCAGCGATTGTACGATAATTTGCTTCATAGGAATGACTCCACGCGCCTTTAAGTCCCAATTACAAATGCGCGCAGTGTTCACTGTGATACATCCCGTGTCATTGTACGTTGTTGTTGGCGTGATAACGCCTGCATCGAGCCCCGCGGTCATCGTCAAAGGCTTCATAATCGAGCCAAATTCATGCACGTGTTCCACAAGCGGATTCCCAAGGACATTCGGGTCAACGCTCTGCAAGTCATTTGCGTCGTACGAGGGATAGTTTGCAATCGCGATAATCGCGCCGGTCGCGGGATCCATAATGATGCCGCCTGATTCTTTGCTCGAGTATTTTTTATGCACTTTTGCTACATCGTCCTGCAGTCGTGTCTGCACTTCTGGTTCTATCGTCGTTACAATGTCTCCCTCGCGGGCATCCTTGGCTGCGACCAGTAGATTGCCCACGTTTGAAAAAAGTTCTGCAAAAAAGTTTTTGTAAAGCGAATCGCCCGACCGCTCGAGCGTTCCTTCATAAAACCTCTCAAGACCGGTCCGGCCGCCAAGTGTATCTCCCGAGCCATACGAGACAATGCCAATCGACTGCGACGCAAGAGACCCGCCAGGGTACTGTCGCCAACGTTCTCGCAAAACCTGTACGCCGCGAATATTCTTTGCCGTGAGCATTTGTCCATCTGCGTCAGAAAGACGGTGGACGACCTCGATATACACTTGCCCTTTCTTTGCTGCCGCAGCGAGAAACGCATCGCGCGAGATTGAGTCGGGTACAACCGTTTGAAGTGCGGTATATGCGGCCTCGGGGTCAGCGAGTATTTGTGGATTTATCGCAACAAGAAATCCGGTTGCAAGCGTCGCGGCTGAAATCAACGTACCGTCTTTGCGAGTAAAGTAGATGGCTCCGCGGTCAAAGAGCCCGCTCCCGCCTGAAGCAAATTGCCGATCAGCCTTTTGCGAATACTCTTGTCCGTGGACAATCTGTATGAAGTAGAGTCGGACAAGAATACAGATTGCGACAAAAAATACGAAAGCGAGGACGAGACGTAAGCGTGAGCGAAACTGTGCACGCATATCCCCTAACGTAATGCGGTTACGCTTTCCGCTCTTACAAACGTTTTGATAAGCGGTTTTGTGTAGCCCAGAGCGGCAACATTGGCTCTGGTGATGTGCGCTACATTTGCGAGATACTGCCCTTCAAGCAAAGCGACCGCAGCAACATCATTTTTTATCGACTGTGAGAATTCTACTGTGAGGACCGCGGAGCTCATCACCACTGCAATAAGACCGATGTACGCTACGACAAGCACGCCAACCACGCCATAACATATGGTCAAGAGAGAGAACGGAAAGAGTGCATGCGTCTTATGCATAAGAAAAAAGGGCTCGAGCAGAACCTGAGGCTACTGCGTGAGATGCTGCAGCGACTCTTTCAAACACGCGCAATTTTGCGCTACGTGCACGTCGATTATGAAGAATTTCTGCGCGCGACGGCACAATGGGTTTCTTGGGTGCGAGTACTCCGAGACCTGTGTGCGCCGCATCACGCAACGTATTTTTGACGATGCGATCTTCAATGCTATGGAATGAGATAATTGCGAGACGTCCGCCCGGCGCGAGCGCAGCGAGCGCCGCACTCATACCTTCGCGAAGCGCGTCGAGCTCATCGTTGACCACAATGCGGAGGGCTTGGAAGGTCTTAGTTGCCGGGTGCGTCTTGCCTTGTTGATACCATTGTGGTGTACCGGTATGTATCGCCGCCACAAGTGCGCCAGTTGTGAGGATACGCTCTTTTGAACGAGCAGTAATGATTGCATGCGCAATCTTGCGCGCAAAACGTTCTTCGCCGTACGTAAAAATAATATCCGCCAATTCTTCCTCGGAGGCGCTATTGACGATATCGGCTACCGTCTCCCCGCCCTCACCATACGTCATAAGAAGCGGTTCATCATTTTGGAATGAGAAACCGCGCGGCGCGGCAATCTGATATCCGCTCCAACCGAGGTCAAACAGAATCTTGTCTACCTGGCCTATCCCAAGCCGCTCAAGAACGCGCGCTAGGTTGCGGAAGTTGTCGTTCACTAGATGTGCGACCGGGCGCTCGGGTCGGCGATCACTCGCATACGCCTCGCGTCCACGCTCAACTGCCGCCAGGTCAGCATCGATACCCACAATGACGCCGCCCTCTCCAAGCAACGAACAGAGCTTTGTAAAATGTCCTGCGCCCCCGAGCGTTGCATCAACTACCGTATCGCCCGGCTGTACATTGAGCGCCTCAAGCACTTCTTTCATGAGGACGCTGTCGTGTTTGACCTCCATATCAGTTTTTATCTCCCACCTTCTCGGCAAACGCATCGGCATCACGTTCAATAGCAGCCGTATATTTCTTCCACGCACTTTCCTCCCAGATTTCAACTCTGTCTGCAACACCAGCTACCACAGCCATCTCTTTGATTGAGGCAAATGATTTTAGATTCTCCGGAATAAGCACGCGCCCAGAACTGTCGACCTCCGCTTCAAAAGAACCAGCAAGAAAGAGGCGTGCGAGGCCACGCTGGGCTGCATTTCCATTTACATCGCTCGCATAGGCCTCTGCCTCTTGCTCCCATCGTTTGCGCGAATAGACATTGAGACAATGATCAAGGCCGCGTGTCACCACAACCACGCGGCCTAAATCCTTCCGGAATTTCGACGGAATCGAAATTCGATTTTTCTGATCAAAAGTGTGTAGATATTCTCCGAGGAACATGGCAAAAGTGGTCGTCTGAGGGGGAAACAGGCCACCACTCCCGCTTCCCACTCCACTGACCATTTCTGGATTATATCCCACTCTCCCCCACTCCCCTATGTTAGTTATCCCCACCCACAAAAACAAGGTTCAACCTTGTGAATTGGGAAAAGGTCGAACCCTTGTTTTGCTCGCATTCCCACGCTATTGAAGCATTACGGTCTCTGTTTTTATACACCCACTTTAATCGGAAATCGTTGTACCTGTCGCTTTTGCAAGTTCGTGGATCTGGACGTCGTGCCGACGCAGTGTTATCGAACCCATTTTATTTTCTTGATCGAGACCGGCAACTTTACCTGACAATCCTTCGACGATGCCGAGTGTCTGGCTGGCAAGGCTGTGAATTTCATCCTGTCCTCGTTCGAAGCGAAGAATCGCCTGTTGCAGGAGCTTCGAATCAACCTTCAATTCTGTGATGTCCTTATCAAAAGAATCGACTTTTTCTTCAACACGCATTTGAGACGCTTCAATAGCATTGAGACGCGTATCGGAATGAAGTTTATCGAAGCTAGTCTCTGATACTTTTTTACGTAACAAATCAACACTGTCACGAAGAGGCTTGACTTCCTTTGCAAGCTTTTCTTCAATCCAGTTTTTGTCGTCCTTGGTCAACATGGTGAGTAGTATATCACCCTACCTTGGACGCAAGAGAGGAAATATCTGCCCCTCGCGGATGGAAACACCCTCGAGGAAACTGAAGAGACGTTCAGACACACCAAAACCGACAACAGGGGGCATGCCATATTCAAGCGCCTCGACAAATTCATGGTCATACATCTGTGCCTCCTCATCCCCCGCTTCGCGCAGTTTCGCCTGTTCTGCAAAACGTTCTGCCTGGTCAATCGGGTCATTGAGCTCACTGTACCCATTCCCCAACTCGCTCCCCGCGATAATCGGCTGGAATCGCTCGGTAATCTCGGGATGCTTCGGGTCTGACTTCGCAAGCGGCGAGAGAAACTTCGGCATACCGACCAAGAAACCCGGACCCTTTATTTGTCGGCGGCAATATTTCCATAAGGTATCGATGGCGCGGGACTTATTCCATCCTTCGGTGCTAAATTTTACCTCAAGTTCTTTCAATTTCGCCTCTATAGTCTCCAGGTCTGCGGTCGTGATATCTATATTCGTATATTTTTGAATAGTGTGCGTATAGTCATATCGCTCCCACGGTGCACCTAAATTCACTTCAAATTCACCGATGGTAAATTGAAGTGTCCCAAATGTCTCACGGGCGACGTGTTTATAGAGATCTTCAACCAACTCCATACCCATCATATAGTCGGCGTACGCCCAATAGAATTCCATCTGCGTATAATCTTGTGCATGCTCGTGCGACATCCCCTCATTGCGAAAGATGCGTCCGATTTCAAACGTCTTTGGGAGCCCCGCAACCATCAGCCGTTTCTGCCAGAGCTCGCCGGCAGAGATCCGCAGGTAGACATCCATATCAAGCGCATTGTGATGCGTCACAAATGGCCGGGCATCTGCACCGCCAGTCGTGGTCTCAAATACCGGTGTCTCAACTTCAATAAAATCCCGTTCGAGAAGGAATTGGCGGATGGTATTCCAAAACGTCGAGCGTCGCTTGATACGCCCGGCAAGATCTTTAGTAAGCAAGATATCGAGATAGCGTTTGCGAAAACGTTCATCCTCATCTTTGATACCAAACCATTCATCCGGCAGGGGCCGGAGCGACTTGGTGAGCATGCGCCACGCCACAACATCAAGAGACGGCATGCCGCGCTTCGTGTTGAATGCAAGCCCAGAAAATTCGACGACATCTCCCGTGTCCACTGTCCCAATAAAAAGATCATAGGATGATTCCCCAAGCTTATCGCGTTGGACATAGCACTGCCCTTTTGTTCCATCGAAAATATCGACGAACAACGAGCCGCCATGCTCTCGGATAGACATCACGCGTCCAGCCAGTACTGTTTCCTCGCTATTTTTTTCTAATACTGTGTGGTTCTCTAAAAATTGACTAACCGTATGAGTACGACGAGTACTGGCTGGATATGCCTCCATCCCGGCCTCTTTCAGTCGAGCTATTTTTGCCAATCTTTCCGTGCGAACTGTTTCAAGAAGAGCCATACGCACTACTTTAGCACGAGCCAGGAGGCCGGAAAAAGGTAGTAAGACTTGGCCTAGCGGCCCGGAGCGCGACCTTTTTCTGGACTGCTGGCTCGTGCGACCCTAAGCAACTTTTTCGATGGTGTAGGTCTGCTTGCCGGTCGGAGTTTCAAACGTAAAGGTGTCCCCTTTCTTCTTGCCCATAAGTGCGGCGCCGAGTGGAGACATGTGGGAGAGCTTCTTCACGCGCATGTCCGCCTCCTCACTCCCCACGATGGTGTACTCGTGCATGTCCTCACTATCTTCTTTCTTGATAGTCACTTTTGTATTGAAGCTGACTTCATTCTTCTTTTTTCCGTCGGTGATGATGGTTGTATTCTTCACCAGCTCTTCGAGCTTCTTGATGCGCTCTTCGGTCGCGGCTTGCAAGTCGCGCGCCTCCTGATATTCGGCATTTTCGGAAAGGTCACCGAGCGAACGAGCATATTCGAGATTCTTGGCAATCTCGGTGCGGCGGACGGTCTTCAGGTGCTCAAGCTCTTTCACCATCTCGTCAAATTTTTCTTGCGAGACGACTGCGTTCTGGGTATCACTCATATAGTGTGGGCATTGTACCTGCCCCGCACCAACTTGCAAGCAACTCTTGATTTGTCGTCTATCGATATATGGAAAAGTTGGTGCTGGGGCGCGAACAGTCCGATAGCGCAAGCCCAGCACCAAATCTGATTTGGTGCTGGGTAAATATTTGTGTATATAAAAACAAAAACGCCGTGGGGTCACCACGGCGTTCGTAAATGAACAACGAAAAAAACTTCTATACTTTGAATGAGCTCTTGATGGCCCTTCGGACCGTTAGGCCGCTGTACCAGCCGTGCCAGCATCACCTTTCGATTCTGCCGCTACGGTCGGTGCCGGGACTGCGGGCGTCGTTTCCGACGGAAGTTTCGCCAGCATCCCCGACAGGTCGAACCCGTACTTCTTGGCAAGCTGTTCGACCATCGGCATCATGCCCGAGGCCTTGAGCTTCTGCACCAGGCCGAAGATCGTTTCGACCGGGAGATTCACGAACTGGCCGATGACGTTTTTCCCGCCACTTGAACCGGCTCCTGAACCGCCCATATCGATGATCCTCATTTCCTTGACGTTCCCGAGGCCTTCGCCAATCGCCTTCGCGGCCGGAGTCAGCGCCTTTTCAGCGGCAACACCAACTGCTTCGATGATCGGTGGCAAAGCATTCAGAATCATCAGGAACCGCCCACCTTCGTCGAGCGCCTTGAACGCTTCAGCCTTCTTCAGTGCACCTTCGGCCTCCGCAAGCAAATACTGACGCAGACCTTCGGCGATAGCGAGCTTCTCGGCCTTGGTACCAGCTGCAGCCGCAAGCAAATCGGCTTCTTTACCAGCGGCATGCGCCAGCAAAGTTGCCTTATCGCCCGCAGCTTTGGCTTCCATTTCGGCTTGAACCGCTGATGCGATGGCTTTGCGACCAGCCGCGTCGCCCGTATCCTTGGCCTGTTTAGCCAAACCTTCTTTTTCTTTCAGGATACGTTCCGCTTCACCGTCGCGATCTGCTGCCTTTGCTTTCGCATCGGCTGCAATAATCAATGCTTCCCTGGCCTTCTCAGCCTGGATGATGATGGTCGCGTCGAGTTGTGCGGCGTGCCGTTTCTTTTCTTCTTCCTGAAGCTGAATTCCGGCTGTGACCGTCGCCTTTTCGGCTTCGACCTTGGCTGTATTGAGCTCTTTGGTACGGTTGGCTGCTGCGATGTCCGCGGCAATCGGGATTTGGGCTTGTTGAGCCTTAACCCTTGCCGCGTTGTCGGCAATCGTCGTATCACGGTCTCGTTCGGCATCCGAGATTGATTTCAGGGACTCCGCCTGGGCCGTTTCACCGATCCGACGCGCTTCCGCCGACTGCTTGTCGGAGTCACGCTTTGCTTCGGCTTCGCCAATAACTGCATCGCGCACGACCCCGGCAGTTTGCTTCTTGCCGAGCGAACTGATGTAATCGCGATTGTCGGTAATGGACTGAATCTTGAACGTGTCCACTCCGATACCCATCTTGTTGAGATCGAGCCCGGCCTCGTTCATGACGGCCTGCTGGAACTTCTCGCGTTCGCGAAGTAGCTCCTCGATCGCAAGGGTGCCAATCACGCCGCGGAGGTTGCCCTCCAGCGTCATGAAGCAAGTGCCTTTGATTTGTTCAGGCGTCTTACCGAGGAAACGCTCGATCGCAAGCGGCAACAGGTTGTCGGTCGACATCACCTTGATATTGCAGATGCCGTTGACGTTGACCAGTGCACCGTTCTTGTCGGGCACGTCCTTGACAGACACTTCGACGGGAATAACAGTCAGCGACATTTCCTCCATTTCCTCGACGATCGGAACGAGGAAGAACCCCCCGCCCGAAACGTAGCGGAAACCACGCTCGACGACCGTTTCAGCCCCATTGACGTCACGCACCTTCACCGAGTGTGTACTTCCGGTGACGACGGCAACGCTGTTGGGCGGAATTTTCTTGTAGTACCTCGAGACGATTGCCACCAATACGAAGAAGGCAGCGATGAGGGCGAGTATGACCCCGCCCGTGCCCACCAACAATGACCATTCCATTTTCAGCTCCTGTAGTTTAGGCCTTAAGCGGCCGAGTTGACGGTTGCGATGTTGCCCGATACAGCGGTGATGCGTACTTCCGACCCTTGTGCGATTGCAGTGCCCGCCGTTTTCGCGGTCAGACTTGTTGCTGCGCCCAAAGTATTCGGTAACGTGATCTCACCGTATCCGTTTGACGGGATGCTGACGGTGACAATCGCAGTCTTGCCGACAAGATTTGTGTTGCTTGTGATGGAGTTTCCTTCCTGTTTCCGAATCATCCGGAAGAAGTAGACACCGACGAGGAACATTACGATTGCTCCGCCGACGCCAGCGACGTTCGTTCCGAGTTCTCCAGTACCGATATTCCTCGCAATGATGCTGAAGGCACTGAAGCCGACAGCGAGTAGCGCGAGATTGCGGAGGTTGAATAGCTCAGAGGTTGTGACGCCGTGATGAGTACTCCCATCTACGTCTCCACCGCCCATGTCGTGACCGCTGGTATCCATATCGTGATGACCCCCTAATAGGGCGCTCGCGATGAGAAATACCATGGATCCGAAGAGGATCCACCCTAACGTACTAGTGGTTAACATATAGACCTTCCTTTCTTGGTTATAGGTATTTCAATTTACTTCTCCGCTCAGGCCTCGCGGCGAGGTTTGCCAAAAATATGGCTCTGTTCCCTAGTATAAATGCTGGTATCTATTTGTCAACCCCTCGCACACGGAAGATTTTTCTCTCAAATTTGTAGTACTATATGCTCCGGTGAGGTTCCGCCAGATAACCACAGAGGTGTTCATCATGCTGAAAGTTGGTGATGGAATCACAATGACGTGCCCGGTGCCCAGTCAGGAAGGGCCGATGATTCCGGGAAATACACAGGGGACAGTGATTTGCAAAGTCCCCGGAAGCAACAACACATGGGAAGCTGCGTTTGCGATCGACGCGACACTCCCTTCGGGCCCAGAGCGCAGGATCATCGTGACCGCAATTGTGTCCGTGGATAACGTCCACCAAGCGGTTTTTACCTGACATGGGCCGCCTTCAAGAGGGGTCATCGCGTACGCGCGATGACCCCTATCTTTTTTTTTAAGAAGAAGTTGTCGTGGCAGTACCCCCAACATACGGAGAATTTTCAAGATAGAGAGAGTCAAAGAGTTCACGCATCACATCGACTGCCTTTTCGCCGGTCCCCTCCGGTCCGCGTTCAAGCACCACGGCAAATGCGTATTGCGGATGCTCGTAGGGGAAGAAGCCGACGAGCCACGAGTTGTCATATTGGTTGCGCGTGCCGGTCTGCGCGGTACCGGTCTTTGCCGCAACTTTTATATATGGGACATTTACTGCGCTTGCAAGCGCACTCGTCACACCCTGGCGCATCCCTTGTCGCACGACCGCAAGCGCTTCCGGATCAGCCGGAACCATAACAAAGTTCGGTACTTGATCAGCAAGTAATGTTGGGGTGAGAAGTTTTCCATCATTCGCCACCGCCGCAATGGCACGCGCCATTTGCACCGGTGTCGTCTGCACCGAGTACTGCCCTATCGCGGTGAAATAGGTATCACCGAGATACCACGGCTCATTAAACGTCTCTTGCTTCCACGCAGGATTCGGGATACGGCCGCTCGCTTCTCCTGACAATTCAATACCCGTTTTGCTTCCAAGCCCGAACTGCTTGTACCAATATTCAAGCCGGTCAATACCAAGTCCTTTCTGATTTTTGAAGCCAC
>ERZ1292623.4613-Hain-H51-01um-R1-4613-length-11233-cov-6_pt1 | contig 11233 bp, 11 predicted proteins | sample MGYA00564398_ERZ1292623 | MGnify/ENA primary metagenome ERZ1292623 (study PRJEB36523, sample SAMEA6512633) | groundwater metagenome | collected 2019-01-07 | study: AquaDiva: Metagenomics assemblies of 32 groundwater samples
CCTCCACCACCACCACCACCGCTCCCACCATGAGAAGAGCCAAAAGCTACCTTATAAGAAAGAGGCACTCCTGAATTATTAAATAATACCGACGCGACTATAAAAATTACAAAAACAAAAATACCAATCGCTGACTTTAAGGACTGGTTTCCCTTTTCGCTTTTTAATAAACTTAAAAAATCTTTGACCATATTCATTAATTTTCTCCTTGTTTATTTTAGTTGTCAATATCATTATTGGGGATAACTTCTCCTCTCCAAAAATGTTCGCTAATTTTCTTAAAAAATCCTAGTTGTTTCAAGTCCAACTCCGGTCCTCTTCTTCCCATATAAATGTATACCTCTTTATTAGAAATTTCTTCTAAATTTACAATGGGATGACCTCCGTATCCCTTTAAAACATGAATATATCTTGTGTCACTGCTTGCAACGGGAATACCATTCTCTGTTTTAGAGAATAATTTTATTTCTTCCAGCTCTTTATTATTGATTATTGGCTCCATAACCCAACTTTGATAAGCAATGTTACCTATTAAAACCACTAAAATAATTGTAAAAATTATCCTCATTAGCTTATTTGTCCAAAATATCTGCAGGAAATTAAGCAAAACTTCTCCGGCCAGAATAATAAATATGATGTCTAAAAGAATTATGAATCGGTTATGAAATATAAAATTAAGATATACAAAAGAAAAATTCACTAACGCGTAATAAAACAGAAAAGTAAATTTTTTATTGTAAACCAATCTTATAAATCCCAATATGGCGAATGGAAGATAAATCAGGGCTAAAAAGTTTTGATAAAAATCCAGTTGCACAAAATTACCGGCTAATATTTCTGATATGCCTCTCGCGTAATCCCCTCTTAAATACTTTTCCGCGTAATAAACATAACCCCAAAATTTATCCCAGTTAATAAAAAATGATGATACTAAAACAGAAAAGAAACTAACTAACAAAAAAAATCTATTCTTTTCAAAAATAGAAAATAATAAAATTGTTAATAAAAACGGCAATAGCGTTAGCGGATGAAAGAATCCGATTAAGATTGCGATAGGAATTAATTGCCACGACTTTTTTTGTATTAAATTGGCGGCAAAAAGCGTAAGCGCTATCGCCGCCGTCATTTTTGCATAGAAAACCCAATAAACCAAGAATTGGGAAATTGATAGGGAAAAAATTAATAAACTGAAAAACGCCGCTTTCTCATTAAAATATTTTTTGGTGACTTCATAAATACCGAATCCCGCCAACAGATTAAGCAGAATATGTATTGTATAAATTACCGGTATTGAAACGTACGGTCTGAAATTTTCTATATAGACACCGGCGTCGGCCGCCAGCGGAAATTCCCCCCAGCGAAAAAAAGGAATCAATCTTGATAACACTAATATTGAAAAAGGCAGCCAGAGCCAACTTTTATTAATTTTTATTTCGCATTCTTTATAATTTAATCCCACCAGCCAATAGAGAAGCAGGGAAAATGTCCAAAAAATTAGTTTGGATGGCCAATTTAGAAGCGCAGGAGTTGAAAACCAGATGAGTAAAATATATCCTAAGAGAAAAATATGAGGAAAAAATTTTTGGTAACCGGAGGCGCTGGTTTCATTGGTTCTCATTTGTGTGAAAATTTATTGAATAAAGGCAACGAAGTTATTTGTTTTGATAATTTAAGCACAGGAAAACTAAAAAATATAGAGCATATAAAAAACAAAGTTATTTTTGTAAAAGGAGACGCCAACAGTTTTAATGATTTGGAAGTAATTTTCAAAGAAAATAAATTAAGCGGAGTTTTTCATCACGCGGCTATTGTGGGAGTTAAACGCACGATGGAGTCCCCCGTTGATGTTCTAAATGATATTGAGAGCGCGCGCAATATTTTAAATTTGGCCTTGAAATACGGCAAGCCCAAAATTATATTTGCTTCCAGTTCGGAAGTTTATGGTGAACCTGTGGAAATACCGGAATTGGAGAACGGCCACATTAACGCGCAAATACCTTATGCCGTAACGAAACTGTATTGCGAAAAACTTATGTCGGCTTATTGGCAAAAATATAAACTTCCGACCTGTTCTTTAAGATTTTTTAATGTTTACGGCCCTCGCCAGGAGTCCAGCGATTACGGTTTTGTTATCGGTATATTTATTAAGAGTGTCCTGCGGGGTATGTCGCCTGTAATATACGGAGACGGCACGCAAACGCGTGATTTTGTTTACATTGACGATAATGTGGAGGCCTCCATTAAAGCGCTGGAATCGCGGACTAACGGAGAAGTAATAAATATTGGTACGGGAAGGCCGACTACAATTTTGGATTTAGCCGAAAAAATTATTGCTCTTTGCGGACTCAAGAAAAATTTAAAGCCAAAATTTATTAAACATAGGGATGATGTAAGGCATCGTTTTCCTGATATCGGTAAAATGAAAAACTTATTAAATTTTACGTCCCGATATAATCTTAAAAGCGGTTTAGAAAAAACAATAAATTGGTATAAAAAAGAGATATGAAAGTTGCCTTGGTAATTCCGGCTCATAACGAAGAAAAAAATATACAAAACGTAATTAAAAAATCAGCCAGTTACGTTGATTGGGTGATTATTGTTAATGATGGTTCAAGCGATGCCACTAAAAAGATATGCGAGGCAAATCGTTGCGATAAAAAAATAATATTGCTTAACCATAAAATTAATTTAGGCAAGGGCTCCGCTTTGAAGACGGGATGTGAGGCGGCCCGTAAATTAGGCAGTGATATTATTGTCACAATTGACGGCGACGGCCAACATTCCCCGGAGTATATTCCTAAAATTTTACAGTATATGGAGTCCAATAAATTGGATTTTATTTTTACCGTTCGTCAAGGTGGCGACAAGATGCCCTTGATTCGCTTTCTGGGCAATAGAACTTTAAATTTGACTGCCCAATGTCTTTTTAATGTCAATTTAAAGGATATGTGGTGTGGTTTTAGAGCGTTTCGCGTCAGTTGCCTACCTAAAATCTCTTGGAGTAAAAGCGATTATTCCGGAGAAATCCAAATGGCGCTCAAAGTCGGGAAAAATAAAATTACTTACGGAGAATATGCCATTCCCACTATTTACAGCGACAATGTTAAGGGAGTTCATATTTTGCATGGGCTCAAGTTATTGTTGCAAATGATTGTGTGGCGTATAATGCTATAAAAATGATTGGCATTCAACTTATAGGTGTTGTTGTCGGATTGGCGGCTATTCATCTTACTTATCTCTATTATAAAAGGTCTAATTTTACTAAAAAAGAATTGTTTTTTTGGGGATTTATTTGGCTAACCTTCGTTTTTGTTTCTGTTTTTCCCAGAAGCGTATCTCCTCTAGTCGGTTATTTGGGCTTGAGTAGGCCGATGGATTTAATAATGATTGTCGCTTTTGTTATTTTATTTATGCTTACCTTTCATAATTACATAGTCAATAGACAGCAAAAACAGAAATTAGAAAGATTAGTTAGAGAATTAGCGCTGAAGGATATAGATGGTAATGAGTTCCGTTAAAAGTATTTTGATTTTTGCCGCTTTTTACCATCCCTATAAAGGCGGTTATGTTGAAAGCATTCATGGATTATCTGTCGGGCTTCTGCAAAGAGGATATGAAATCACCATCGTTGCTTGTGGTGAGCAGGGTCGAACCACTTGTGGTGAGATAGATGGGATTAAATTGTATAATTTGTCTTGCTGGAATCCGGATTGGTTAAATAATAGTTTTCCTATTCCTCACCCATACAGCGTTTATAAGGTATTAAAAATTCTATATAAAAAAAATTTTGATTATATTTTAACCAATACCCGTTTTTTTATTTCAACATGGCTCGGCTTTATTTTTGGCAAATCGCTTGGATTGCCGGTGATTCACATAGAAAGAGGCGGCCAACATTCTTCAACCGGAAATTTGTTTATTAATTTTGTGGCTAAAATAGTAGACCACACTATCGGTTTCATTATTGTCCGTTTTTCTAATGTTGTTGTCGGCGTGTCAGAAGCCACCTGTTCTTTTTTATTGCATCTTGGGGCTGTTAAACCTGTCAAAATTTATAATGGAATTAGCGTGGCGCCTGAAAAAAATGTAATTTATAAAAATAATTTGCCGTATAAAATTACTTTTGTTGGCCGCTTAATTTATGCGAAAGGACTAACTGAATTGGTTCAGGCAACTGCATCTCTTTCGGATAATATAATTGTGCAAATAATTGGAGGCGGCCCATATAAAAAAGATTTGGAGAAAATAATTAATGAACTAAAGCTCAATAAAAAAATTATTTTTTTAGGGGAATTGAATCACCAAGAAATAATAAATATTCTTTTAGAATCAACTATTTTTATTAATCCTTCATATTCAGAGGGCCTACCTCGCTGTGTATTAGAGGCTGGTTCTGTTGGGCTTCCCGTTATTGCCACTGATGTGGGCGGCACCAAAGAAATAATTTGCAATGAAGAACACGGCATTTTAATAATTCCAAAAAATATTGAAGCGATTATCGTAAGTATTAATAAATTAATCAATGATATTGACTTAAGAGAGAGATTGGGAAGAAATTTAAAAAATCGCGTCAAGTTAGTTTTTAACTGGGATGAAATTGTCTCAAGATATGAAAAAGAATGTTTTAATACTCACAACATTTTATAAGCCGTTTATTGGCGGGGCTGAAGTTTTTGTAGAAGAGATTACTAAAAGACTAAATAAAGATTTTAATTTTTTTATTTTCACCACAAAAAACTTAAAGAATCTTCCCAGAAAAGAAATTATTGATAACACAGTGATTTATCGTCTGGGTTTTGGTTCTAAATACGATAAGTTTTTTTTTCCTTTTTTAGCGTTGATAAAAAGTTATTCCGTTAATTTTGATTTCTCATACGCTATTATGGCAAGTTACGCCGGCGCGGCGGCTCTCTTAATTAAATTTTTTAGAAGAAAAGAATACATATTAAATATGCAAAGCGGAACTTTAGATACTAAAAATTATTTAAAAATATTAAAACTTTTTTGGTTTTTTTACAAAAAAATACACACCGAAGCATTATTTATTCATGTTATAAGCAATGCTCTTAAAGAAAGGGCCATAAAATTTGGCGTACCAATAAATAAAATATTTCTTATTCCTAACGGAATAGATTTGAGTAATTTCAAAGTATTGAGTTTGAATAGAAATTATTGGCAAATGATTTCGGTAGCCAATTTAAAAAAAGTAAAAGGACTGGAATATCTTTTGCGTGCCATGCCAATAATAACGACCAAATTTCCTCAAGTAAAACTTTTATTAGTTGGTGATGGAGAGGAAAGAATTTTTTTGGAGAATTTAGTTAATGATTTAAAGATAGAAAATCATGTCCAATTTTTAGGTACGATTTGTCGCGATAAAATACCTGATATTTTGAATCATTCTAATATCTTTATCGGGCCTTCTTTAGCAGAGGGCCTGGGAATCGCTTTTTTGGAAGCCATGGCCTGCGGGGCTATTGTTATTGGCACAAAAGTTGGAGGGATTTGTGATATTATCAAAAATCATTATAATGGTCTATTAATAGAGCCCGCCAATTATATGGAGATTGCAAATAGCGTTTTATATCTATTAGAAAATAAAACCGTGTTGGAATCTTTAAGAAGCAATGCTTTAAAATTTGTTAAGGAATATGATTGGAATATTATTTCTTTTTCCATAAAATCATTGCTGGAAAAATATGAAAAAAGTTAGAAAAATAAAATCTTTAATTTTTTATACGGTTTCATTTTTAATGATAATTTTAATCTCTATATTTTTTTCGTCTTTAGTTACTTTAAATGTCATTTATTCTTGCTCTAATCAAATAAGAAACGGTTATTTATCGGAATTTTTATGTGGTGATGTCGGGAAGACAGTAGAGGAAATTAAAGAAGATGAGTTTGTTTGGATAAAGCCAGAAGATATTTTACGAGCGTATTCTAATGATATTTTAGAGATAAATGAAAAAAGCAAAGCCGACAAATTAATTGATGGAGACATTAACACCGGCGCTTATCCCGGAAACAAGCAATTTGATTACATAGTTGAATTCATAGACGAGTACGAAATAAGTAGAATAGAGCTTATTTGGGGCGGCAGTGGAACGAGCAGACAACATATCCAAGAATGGTCTTTAGAGTCCAAGTCCGGTTTATTGGGAGAATGGCAAGTTGTGGCTGGCGAGAAAGAATCTCTGGGCACGGAAAAAACGGTTTTAGATATAAATATAAAAGCGGACTCTATAAAAATTCGTGCGAGTTCTCAAGATAATTGGATTGGAATTTTAGAGGTAAAAATCTTAAGAAAATCTTAGATAAGGGAATAATCAGTAGGCAAGAAAAAAACAATAAAAATGGCATTAACGGCACGGAATGTCTTCGTTGGTCGACGGCAAAAAGGATAATAGTTGCGAGATGAGTCCATATAAATCCTCCGGTAATTAAATAATCCTTTCTTTTAGCCATTTTGGAAAATAAACTAGGTTTTAAAATAAATAAAATAGAGCAGACAAGGAATAGGACAAACGGAATGGAGAGCCAAAGAGTTGCCTCGCTGGCACTAAAACCCAAAAAATAAAATAATCTTTGCGTTATTAATCTTAAATAGTCCAACGGCTGTTCTAATATCCACTGGATTGACGGAAAAGCTCTTGAGTCAAAAAAAATATTAGCAAAATTCATTACTGTATCGTAGTTTTTTTCTAAAGGCACATAATTATTAGGCACATGATTGGCTTGAACAAAATTAATTGTAACCGCTGGTTCTGATATTAAAATAAATTTACCGGTTAATAACCAATTTCTAGCCAAAAATGGTATTAATGGCAATATTATTCCTGTTACAAAAATAACAAACGGGACTAAAAAATATTTTTTAAAACTAAATATGAACCATAAAAATATAACCAGCATCATCGCCGCCATATTATTTCTCATTAGAATGCTTAATCCTAAAAATATTCCGGCCGTAAAAAAGTAAACCAAAGCCCCCCCTTTTTTATTTTTATTGTCGCTAATTTTTCTTTCTGCTAGAAAAAGAAACAATATCACTAATGCTATTAGCAGTGTGCCAACAGGAAACATCTGAAACGCTTGTTTAAGCGTAATTGGATTGAGGGCAATTAATACTAAAAGGGGTAAAAATATCAAAGAATCTTTTTTTATAAATAATTTACAAATCCAAACGACTATCAATGCTGCCAAAAGAACTGAAATTAATTGGAAAAATATTATAGGGAATAATGGCTCTCCCATTAGATAATGAGCAATAACTAGGGCGTGATAATATAAAATTTGATAATAATAACCGTAACCTGTTTCTAGGGCGCTCATACTCCAATTACCTGTTAATTGAACGTGTCTTGCAAATGTCTCATAAGTTAAAGGATCATTGCCGGTAATTAAAACATTAAAATATTCCGAATTTATTTGACCAAGTAATTTTTTTATCAATAAACCGAAACTCAATAAAAAAGACATAAAAATATAAAAACGCAAAGATAAGAACCATCCCTTCCAATTTTCTTTATAAATAAGCAGGGTTAGAATTATTAAAATAAGTAAAAATATTATAATTTTTATAAAATTATCAATAAAATTTACGACATTATCACTATATATTTGAAAATTTGAGTATTTTTGAGGGAAAAGACGGGTATTTAAAATATCAAGTTTTAAAAATTGCGTTGTTCCCTGTCCCCTGTGATAAATTAATTCTATCGGAACTAATTTATCAGTCGCATTTAATTCAATATGCTTATTATTTTTTTGAATGCTTAATTGGTCACTTCCTTGAACATCTAAAATTTTATCTTTATTTATATATAATTCCGCCCTATTATCGGTAGATAAATCAATTTTTAAGGCACTTAAACCTGGATTATAAATATAACCTTTCCAGACAACGCTAATAGGAATAGTATGGCTTCTTATATTGGGGTCATTAAATTTTGTATTATTATTTAAAAACCAAAACTGAAATGGTTTTTTATGGAAAGAATATCCAATACTTTCAAAATTAATTTCCTCATCAATTCTTGTGCCGTCTATTTTGGGATTTATGAATTCGGTGGATTTCTGCAAAACCCCGTTTTCAATTGACGGTTGATAGTAATAACCCATTAATCCTTCCGGTAAAGAAATAATTCCGAGCAATATTTTTATTATTATAATCAGCAGTATTATATAACTTGCTGGTCGCAATATTAAAACGTGTTTTTTTTGAAAATTTTTAAACTGAGGCAAGAAAAAAATAAAAAAAGCAGCTAATAAAACTAAAAAAAACAATTCATGAAATTGGCTTAATGGAATTCCGTCAAACCAGCCATTTCTGCCAGAGATAATAAAGAATAAAACACATAAAAGAAAAATCAGCACATTGATAGTCAATCTCGCATAGTTTGATATTCAAAACAAGTACTATAGAATGAGGAAATGAATAATAAGCTATCTCGAGTTTCTTTCTTTTGCCCGGCTTATTTTGAAGAAAAAAACTTGCCGATTCTTATTCCCAAAGCTATTTCTTTATTATCAAAAATTGCCGATCAATTTGAAATTATCATCGTTGAAGATGGCAGTCCCGATAAAACTGGGGAAGTGGCTGATAATTTATCAAGTAAATATCCTTGCGTCAGAGTTATACATCATCATCATAATCTTGGTTATGGCGCGTCTTTAAGAGACGGATTTTGTAATGCTAAGTATGAATATATAATGTATACTGACGGAGATAATCAATATGATATTGATGAATTTATACCTTATATGCACTTGCTGTCTGACGCAGACATTATTAGTGGATATGCTACCAAAAAAGCTTTAACGCCTTTAAGAAAAACTCAATCAGCCATATTTAATTTATTGGTCAAAATTTTATTTTTTGTAAATATTAAAGATATTAATTGCTCAATGAAGATTTATAAGAGGAAAGTTTTGGATTTAGTGTCCATAAAAAGCACTAGCGCATTTATTGATGCCGAAATGCTTATTAAGGCCAGTAGATTAGGTTTTACGATTGCGCAATTTCCCGTTACTCATTATCCGAGAAATAGCGGTGTGGCTAGCGGCTCTAATCCCGGCGTTATTGTTTCTACAATAAAAGATATGTTTAAGTTTAGGTTTGGATTGCTCTGATCAGATTATGACAAAAAATAATGTAATGTTAGTAACTGGTTGTGGTGGAATGTTAGGGGAAGCCGTCTATAATTTTTTTAAAGATAAGTGTAAGGTTTTTGCTACCGATATTGATATTAATGAAAAGTGGCTGTCCTATTTAGATGTTAATTCCGTGTCATCTTTAAAGAAAACCTGCGATAAAATAAAACCAAATTTTATAATTCATTTAGTCGCCTTAACTGATTTGGAATATTGTGAATCTAATCCGGAAAAGGCCTATCAAATAAATACTTGGGGTGTTTATAATGTTGTTGCGGAAGCTCATAAGAGAAAAATTCCTCTTGTTTGCATGTCTACTGCCGGCGTTTTTGACGGATTAAAAGGAAAATATAAAGAAGACGACCTGCCCAATCCAATTAGCATTTATGGCAAATCTAAATATTTAAGTGAATTAATTGCCTGTTCTTATGAAAAAGCCATTGTTATAAGAGCCGGATGGATGATAGGCGGCGGTCCTAAGAAAGACAAAAAATTTGTCAATAAAATTATACAAAAAATAAATGCGGGGAATGAAGAAATAGCCGTGGTTAATGATAAATTTGGCAGTCCTTCTTATACATATGATTTGGTTAAAGTTATGTATTTTTTATTAAAGAATAAAAAATACGGTCTTTTTCATGGTTGTTGCGGTGGAAGTTGTAATAGACTAGACATTGCCAATCAGATTATTTCTTTAATGGGCATGAGTGATAAGATAAAAATTAAAATTGTGGATTCCAAATATTTTAATAAAGATTATTTTGCTCCTCGACCAGTTTCAGAAAATTTGATTAACTCAAAATTAAATCTAATAGGCGTCAATCTAACCAGAGATTGGCGAGATGCTTTAAAAGATTATTTAGGTAGGTTTGATTGGTTATCACACAAATGAAAATTTGTTTGTCATTTCACACCGAACGATTGCATGATGATAAAACTTGGAGCCAAATTAAATGGCTTGTTGAATTATTAAATAAATTTAATATCCGAGCCGTGTGGTTTTCTGTTAACCCAACCTTTTTCCTTTATAAGGAAATGGGGTTTGATGAAAAAAAATGGATTGAAAGGCTTAAGTATTTGTCTAGTCATAACCAAAAAATAGAACAACACACAACTTTTTATTTTAAAAATAAACAAGAATGTAATTTAGAACCAAATTATATCAGAAAGAGATTATTAGAAGATAAAAAATGGCTTGAAAATCATGGACATTGCATCTCTGGTTTTGTGAGCGGGACTTGGATAATTAATAATGACGTAATTAATGCTTTGAATGAATTAAATTATAAATATGATTGCACGGCTCGGATGTTTAACTTGAATTATCTTAAAAATAATCCTAATCAGATGATTATTAATAATCCTATAAAAATTGGTAATATTTGGGAAATTCCCACAACAGCTCCCGTCAAATATATTTTTTTAAAATCTAAAGGCAATTATAAAATGGTTTATCTTCATGATTATGATTTAAATAATTTTATAATTAGAAATTTATTAAAAGCATTCATTATATTAAACAGTAAAAAACAATTTGTAACTCCTTTGGAACTTAATATATGACATCCTTAAATATAAGAGAATTGATTTCCAAAAGAGGTTGTTTTGATAAAAAAGAAAATCTTCGTATTTATGATAAATTTTTTAAAAAAACTCCTAGAACCTTTCGAATGCCACTGCAAAAATACCAATTATACGAAAAGAAAGTTTTAGATATCGGCTGTAGTTATGGTCAGTATTTGATTCGTTTCGGTCCTGAATCTGTTGGTATTGACATTCAAGAGAAAATGATTAATTTTGGTAGGGGTTTGGGATTGCAAATAATAAAATCAGATGTTGATAAGGACATAGCTGTATCAAACAACTCTTTCGATGCTATTTGGTGTTCTAATCTATTAGAACATGTAATTTCTCCACATAAATTTTTAAAGATTTGTCACGATAAGTTAAATTCTCAAGGACTGCTTTTTATAAAAGTTCCGTTAATCCCCTCTCTTTTTGTAGATTTTATTTATAGTAAAATTTTTGGTGATGTTGGTTACAGGCAAAGCGAGCATATTTATGCTTATACCAAAAAATC
>ERZ1292623.4614-Hain-H51-01um-R1-4614-length-11233-cov-4_pt1 | contig 11233 bp, 10 predicted proteins | sample MGYA00564398_ERZ1292623 | MGnify/ENA primary metagenome ERZ1292623 (study PRJEB36523, sample SAMEA6512633) | groundwater metagenome | collected 2019-01-07 | study: AquaDiva: Metagenomics assemblies of 32 groundwater samples
GCTTCAACTTCAGAAATGTATGGGGAAGTTGGAAAAAATATTCCTCAAGATGAAAATACTCCTTTCCATCCACGAAGTCCTTACGCATCAGCGAAAACGTTCGCCCATCATACAGTTCAAAATTACAGAGAAGCATATGGATTGTTTGCCTGTTCGGGGATTTTATTTAATCATGAATCTCCATTAAGGGGTTTGGAGTTTGTTTCTAGAAAAATAACAAATGCGGTTGCACGAATTAAATTAGGATTACAAAAAAAATTAGTTTTGGGGAATCTCGATGCAAAACGAGACTGGGGTCATGCTCAGGACTATGTTGAAGCAATGTGGCTTATGTTACAACAAGATAAACCAGAGGATTATGTCATAGCTTCGGGAGAAACGAGGACAGTTAGAGAATTTGTCGATGAAGCATTCAAGGTTGTCGGATTAGATTATAAAAAATACGTTAAATCAGATTCTCAATTCTTAAGACCTTCTGAAGTAAATCTTTTACAAGGAAATAATACAAAAGCAAAGACTAAACTCGGATGGAAACTTAAAACACCATTTAGTCAACTTGTTAAAGAAATGGTTGAAGAAGATCTAAAACGCTGGCAGGAAAAACCATTAAATTGGGATGCACCAAATGCATCGGGCTGGGAAGAAGCATTAAGACATACCGAAGTTGATAGATAATTATTCTTATTTATTTTTTACTTTGGACTTCTTCTATCTTTTTGCATATAGTTTTGATTTGTTCTTCAGTTAGATTCAGTCCTGAGGGCAGATATAGCCCCTTCTTAGATAGTTCAGTAGAAACAGGGTAGTCCTTTGGATTATACTTATGTTGTTTAAAACAAGGCTCAGCATGCATGGGCCAGAAGAAATATCTCGTGTCTATTCCTGCTTCAAATAGCTTCTTTTTTAGTTCATCTCTCGGTGTGCCAAATTCATTCTCAATAACAATGCCGTACATCCAATAAACATTCTTCGCATATTTTTCTTCAACAGGAGTTGTTATTCCCTTAATGTTTTTCAAATATTTGTTATATGTTTTTGCAATCCATCTCTTTTTTTCAATAGTTTCGTCAATTCTTTCAAGTTGTCCGAGACCAATCGCAGCAGTTATATTACTCATTCTAAAATTATAACCGATTTCTTCATGAATGTGTTTTCTTTCTTTATCAAATGCCAAACTATGAAGCCATCTTGCCCTTTCAGCAAGTTTAGCATCATTTGTTACAATCATGCCGCCTTCTCCTGTTGTGATTATTTTATTTGCATAAAAACTGAATGCTGAAACATCTCCAAAGGAACCAACCCTTTTCCCTTTATATTCTGCTCCGTGCGCTTCTGCACAGTCTTCAATGACTTTTAAGTTATGTTTTTTTGCAATTTTCATAATTGGATCCATATCGCACGGATGTCCATAAATATGAACAACAATTATTGCCTTTGTTTTTTTAGTTATTTTTATTTCAATTTTATTAACGTCAATGTTCCAAGTTTTTCTATCTGCATCAACAAAAATTGGTTTCGCTCCAACATATTCAACGGCAAAAGCAGGAGAAGCCATTGTAAAATCATTTATAATTACTTCATCACCTTTTCCTATTTTTAATGCAAGAAGTGCTAAGTGTAATGCGGTTGTTCCATTTGTCGTAGCAATCCCGTATTTTACTCCGCAATATTTCGCGAATTCTTCTTCAAACTTTTTATTATATTTTCCACCAAAAGAAATCCAGTTCGTATTTAAACAATCGTTGACATATTCAATTTCCTTTTTTCCAAGGACGGGTTCAAATACGGGAATCATTTAGTCATCTCTCGGAATTAGCGGTTTTTCAAGTCTAAATGTATCTGATTCGTATTCCTTTCCTCCGCGAGGGCCTTTTGTGAACACCATTAACGTAGATTTTTCAAGTGCTTTTAATGCATGAGCTTCATTTGTTTCAGAAACAACAAAATCCCCAGGTTTCATTATTAGTTCTTCTGCTTTTTCTCCTTGTTTTTGACCTTTGATTAGTACTTTTCCAGAAATTAAATAATTCCATTGTGTTGTTTTTTTATGAAAATGATTTGCTCTAACTGCTCCTTTTGTAAACGTTATTACCGTTATTGCATCAATGGTTTCTTTTTCAAGCAAATCCATTATTTCTCCTCGTTCATCGGTGAATTGCGGTTTAACTTCTATTTTTTTCATTTTTCCTCCTTACACTATTCTTGGATTTGGAATAGGTATTATGAATTTCCCCCCATTTTTCTTAAATTCTTCTAAATTTTTCATAATTTCGTCTGCAAAATTCCAAGAAAGTATTAAACCATAGTCTGGGTTAGTATTTAATAATTCGTCATCCGATTTGATTGGAATATGCATCCCGGGACTGAATCTGCCCTGCTTTAATTTTGATTTTTCGGTTAAATATTCGAATATGTTCTCGTTTATGCCACAGTAGTTTAGCAACGTATTCCCCTTCGCGGGAGCACCTATTCCTGCCAATTTTTTGCCTTCTTTTTTCAATGAAATTAGCATAGACATAAGCTCAAATCTGTGGTTTTGTATATCTTTGGCAAATTTTTCAAGTCGTTTAATAGAATAAGTTTCTTTTTCATTTTCTAGTTTAACAAGTTCAGAAACTATTGGTTGCACTTGATGTTTTCCAATTCTTCCAATGAATACTCTGAATGAACCGCCATGTATTTTTGACATGAATACATCGAATATTTCGAGCCCAAATTTTTTGAAGAATGGAATCAACGGTTTTATAGATAAATACGAAAGGTGTTGATGATATATCGTATCATATTCCAAATTGTCTATTAATTCAACAAGGTATGGCGATTCAAAAATAAATACTCCTTGTTCATCAAGCAATTCTTTTGCAGCATTCATAACATCATCTAAATCATCAATATGTGCAAAAACATTAGTTCCAGTTATTATTGAAGCCTTACCTTTTTCTTTCGCAATTTGTTTTGCAAGTTTTGTTGTGAACAAGTCACAAATAGTTTCAATTCCCCTTTCATTTGCAATTTTCGTAGGGATTGGAGCAGGGTCTACCCCCAATATTTTCATTCCTTGTTCTTTAAATCCCTCAAGCAATACGCCAACGTTGCTGCCGACATCAATCACTAATGAATTCTTGGGAAGTTTGAGTTTTTCACAAACAGCATTTGCCATAGAAAAATAGTGTTTTTTCCCAGTTTCAGTTATCGATGATTCGTACATATACTCCCCTTGATACAAATCTTTCGGCGGAACTACGAAATCTAGCTGGTGAAATCCACAAGTTAAGCATATTTGAACTCTTAAGGGGTAGAAAACTTCTTCTTTGTTTAATTCCTCCTTCGAGAGAAAGTGATCTGAATGTGGGTGAAACCCCAAATCTAGATATGTCTTTAGGTCCTTACTTTTACATAACCTACATGTCGTTTTTAGCATGCATTAATTAACTCTTATTTTATTTTTAAAGCTTCCGGAACTTTAATCTTTATTCTGGGGCTTCAAAATGGCAGTTTTGAGCCTTCGGTAGACCTAATGGAAGGTAAATGAAAATTGTCCGAATCCATTTTTAATAATAATGGATGTCCCAGCCCAGAATTTCCATCGATTTCTTCACTATTGCTTTTCCAACTGGGTGTTTAAAGAATGTATTTATTGACCACCTAACTGGTTCAAACATGAAAACAAATGAAGCAGGTGTTGCAAAAATTCCCAAACTCGGTTTCATTTTTCTAGCAAAATATCTTCTGAGTATTATTTTTTCTATTTTTTTTGATTTTTTCAGTAATTTAGTGCGTTCCTTTGCGGAAAGTTCTGGCGTTTCAAATACAGGTTTTGTTGAAAAATGACAATATTCATTTACATATGTATCAAAATCTTCAATGAAGTAATTGTTTTTTGATACATAATCAAATAATTCGGAGCCAGGAAATGGCAATGGGTTATAGAAGTGAACATCTGAAATTGGGTATTTTAAGGCCAAATTAAAGCTATCTTCAACATCCTTTGCAGTTTCATATTGATTTCCAATTACAAAATAAAGTTGAAGGTCGAATTTTAATCTTAGTATTTCTCTTATTGCTTTTTCTATATCTGCAAGAGATTCTCCTTTTTTTATTATTTTGAGCATCTTATCGTTTCCAACTTCAACGCCCATTCCGATTTGATCTATTCCGATTTTTTTCATATATGTTAAAACTTCTCTGTCAATTTTGTCTGCACGGATTCCTGCGCACCTAATCTTTAGTCCCGTTAGTTTATTCTTTTCTATGAGCTTGCATATTTCAATAACCCTGCTTTTTATCAATGTAAAATTATCATCAATGAAACAGTAATTTCTAAATCCCTTATCGTACCACATTTTTAGTTCAGAAATAACATTTTCAGGACTTCTAAATCTAAACCGTCTTCCTGCAGTCGTAGCCGTTGTACAGAATGTACATAAATATGGGCATCCTCTCGAAGAACAAATTGGAATTAAATGATCGTATTTTTCAAATTCAAACCCTTCGTATTTTGGAAAGCTAATTCTATCTAGGTCAAGAACAGGCCCTCGAGTTGGGTTTTCAATTATCTTTCCATTTCTTCTATAAATTAAGTTGAGGATTTTTTCGAAGGGAACTCCTTTACATAATTCTAACATCGGTTCTTCTCCTTCCACCTTAATCGCAAAATCTGCAGACGTTTCTTCTAATATTTTGGATTTTATCGTTGAAACATGATACCCGCCTAAAACGGTTTTGTATTTATCACTTTTTATAGCTTCGATAACATCATATGTTTGCCTATGTCCATTCGTGAAAACAAGAACCGCCACCAAGTCCGGTTTGAATTCTTTAATTTTTTGTTTTATTTCCGGAACAGTATATCCAAATCTCATATCTATTATTTTGTTCGGGATTTTATTATCGAAAAGATATTGTGAGATATAACCAACTCCTAAAAGAAGCCCACGATTATCCTGATTTCTTCCGTCAAATGGCGGGACAATAAATGCAACCTTTTTGAATCTCATTATTTTCTTAACCCATTTTATTAAACTATTCTGTGCTTTATTAATCTTTCTAAATTCCCAATATGAATTAACTAGGCCGTTATACTTTGAGAATGTTGCTTATTAATATTTTGTAAAAGCTCTCAAATGAAAACTTCTTAACTACTTCCTCTTTTGACAATCTTGTTATTCTTTTATACTCGTTATTGTTCTTCGTTTTCATCAAATAAGCTTTTTTAATTTTTTCAGATATATCTTTGATATTATTTGAATCCACTAAATACCCAGTTACTCCATTTCTAATCAATTCTGGGGGCCCCCCCTCATTACTACTTATAACAATTGCCTGCGCATACATTCCTTCAAGCAGTGTTAATGGTCCACCTGTTTCTTTTTTTGGCAGCGCAGCAAAAATATCTGCCGCCCCATATAGGTGATGCAGAAGTTCATTAGGTATGAATCCGAGAATATAAACATTCTTCATGTTTTTTGTCTCTTTTTTCAATTCATCCATCAAATTTCCTCTCCCCCCAATAAGAAATTTTAGATTTTCATAACCTCCTTCTTCATTTATTTTTTTTATCGCTTCAACAAGCTCCAGAATCCCTTTGCTTTTTTCAATTCTTGATTGTGAAAGAATAATTACATCAGAACTTTTCAGTCCGAGTTTGAAGTGTTTTTCTATTCTTTCTCTGGAGTCTGATTTCGATTTTATCTTAAAATTATCAAGATCAACATACATTTCAGTTGCTTTTCTAACTTTTTTATTTTTATAAACTACTTTTGTTTGTTCTGTAACATAATCACTGAGCGTGAATACTTCTCTTATGTAGTTTTCAACTGCAAAGTAATCTTTTCTTCTCCAATTAAAAAACAAAGGACTTGATAATTTAAATTTCAACGTATCGAGATCTTCCGGAAGACAGCCTGCCTTCTTGATTTCTTTGTGATATAATATTCTATCCGGTTCAAATGAAAGAAAAATGTTTTTCCCATTTTTAATTTTTGGATTTATTTTTACAGCTTCATAAAGGATAAGAGATGCCGGAACATTTGTTATAAAAATAATGTCGTCTTTTTTGTAATCTTCCGCAATCATTTTCGCTAATTTTTTAATGTAGACATAACTAAATGGATTTGTTTTGAATCCAAAAATATCGCTTAAAAAAGGAATTTTTTTTGTAGCCCAATGAACATCAGTTTCTTTTTTCAGGCAGTCTGCGTAAAACAAAGTATACATCTTAGATTCAAACTCTTTTTTGGTTCTCCTAAATAAATCAAGCATTAATTTTTCGGCTCCGCCATAAACGCTAAAAATGGGGTGAACAAACAAAATTCTTTTTTTAGAATTTAGATAAAATTTCATGGTGTTTTTCTGCGCCTCATTAGATGACTTAATCGCATAGCAACATATATAAATGTTACGCCTAAATTTATAGTCGTAATATGTCAAAAGAAAGTATAACTGTTTTAATCCCAGCATATAATGAAGAAAATGTAATTAGTATTACGACTCTTGAACTAAAGACTTACCTCGATTCTTTAAAACATAAAAATCTGATAAGTGAATTTGAAATAATTATCTGTGTAAACGGAAGTACGGACAATACAGAAAAGATTGCTAATGAACTTTCTAAGAAATACAAAGAAATTAGATATTTTGCAATAAAAGGTAAAGGAATGGGATTAGCATTGCGAGAGGGAATTAGGAGGGCAAAAAAAGATATTATAACATTTATTGCCGCAGATGGAGAAGTTTTAAATCAGTTTATTGAACAGGCAATTTCTGCATTAAAAGCTTATGATTTTATAAGTGGTTCAAGATATCTGATCAAATCTCAAGTCAGAGGTTCAAATCTAGCTCGAAGATTTCTTAGCATAGGGTTCTCTTATTTCATAAGAATTTTCTTTTCATGGAATTTTACAGAAGTCGGAACGATAAAGGTGTTCAGGCGAAATTGGGCTCAGAAAATAAGCAGGAAATGCAAAAGAGATGATCCTAGCTGGCAGGTGGAGATGCTTTACTATGCATTAACAAGTAATCTTAGAGTAAAAGAGATTCCTGTATGCATAAAAATAAAGCGGGCAAGTGACGAGTCAAAAGTTAGAATCTTTAAAGAAATATATTTTTTCTTTAAAATAACCGTAAAATATTCAATTTTGCTTAGATTATATCAAATTAAGAAGATGCTTGGATTCAAATATTAACTGGCATATTTTCTTTGTCTGATTTTAATATCGCAATTGCAATTTCTAACGCTCTTTTTGCATCTTTAGGATTCACAAGAGGCTTCCTTTTTGTTTTTATGCATTCAATGAAATGATTAAGCTCAATAATGAGTGGTTCTTGTTTTATAACGGGAATCTCAATAATCTTTCCTGCGCTTATACTTCCTTTTTCCAAACTTCTTTCCACCTCGGCATCATTATTCTCATAGAATGTGAGTTTTTGATTAAAGTAATCTGCAGTTAACATGCCTTTTAAGCCATATATTTCAATTGTTCTAAGTCGTTTGGGCGAAATCCAGCTAAATTCCGAAGACCCTACTGCAGTTTTACCTATTCTAAATAAGTTTTTTGCATATATTTCCTGATTTCCTGAAAATAACAGCTGAGAGTAAACTTGATTTATTTCACCAACAAGATATCTTATTATGTCAATGTCATGAATAGAAATATCAATCAAAACACCTTCCTGAAGGCCATAAAGCCTTTTTGGATATGGGCCAATTCTTGTGCTGTTCACTAAATAAATGTCCCCAAGATTTCCTGCCTGAATGAATTCCTTCATTTTTGCAACGACAGGATTGAACCTTTCAATATGACCGATTAGAAGAATTATATCTTTCTTTTTTGCTATATCGATTATTTCTTGAGCCTCTATAATATCGTGAGAAATGGGTTTTTCAAGCAAAACATTAACTCCCGCATTAATGCAGTCAAAAACAACTTTTTTGTGGTGTGTGGCCGGGACAGCAATGATAACTCCGTCAAGTTTTTCATTTTTAAGCAATTCTTTATGGTCTTTGTATTTTTTAGCGATGTTGAATTGATTTCCAGCAATATTTAGTTTGGTTTCATCTATATCTGATATCGCAGTAAAATTAACATTTTTCATACATGAAAGAACTCTTGCATGATTAGTTCCCATCACTCCAACACCGATAACCGCTATATTTGTCATTTTATTTTTATTAACATTGATTTTACTTGTTCATTTTTATCTCAGTACTATTTTTGTTGATTATTATTTTCCCAATTACTTTGGCTGGAGTCCCGGCAGCAACAGAATAATCCGGAATATTTTTTATAACAACAGAGCCGGCACCAATTATTGAATGTTTTCCAATTGTGACCCCCATCAATATCGTTGAGTTGGCTCCGATGAAAGTATTATTGCCTATTTTAACCGGCTTTTTTTCAATCAAACTCCTATCTATTGAGCCATTCTTATCAAATTTTTTTCCAGAAACGCATCTTTTCGCCGTACTATGTGTATAAATATGAACCCCGCTGCTTATGTCACATTCCTTTCCAATCTCAAGTCCGCCGCTGCCGTCAATAACTGTGAACGCACCTATCCAAGTACCTTTTCCAATCATAGGATTTCCGACAATCCATGTTGTTTCATGATATTTTACTTTTTTATTTTCCATTATGCTAATATTTCTCCAGATTTTCAGCTATGTCTTTTGCAACTTCCGAAAGTCCATCTCTCGCATTTACCGTGACTTTAAATCCCAATATTTTTTGTATTTTACTTATGTCCGCTCTTCTTTCCGATACGATAACGTCTCTTTTGTTGAATTCTGGTTTAACATTAACTTTTAAACTTTTAATTAAAATGTCTGCCAAATCAGCAATCGTAGTTGAAATTCCAGTACCAACATTATATATTTCGTTTTCGGTTTTTGAATTCATTGCAAGAACATTCGCCTGCACGATGTCCTTTACATTTACAAAATCCATTGATTGTTTTCCTTCGCCGTCTATTACCGGCGCTTGGCTGCTCAGGATTCTTTTGATGAATAAACTGATTACTGATGTGTAATATGCATCCGCTTTTTGTCCAATTCCATAAACGTTAAAGTATCTTAATATATTATATTTTAATCCAGATCTTCCATAAAATTTCAAAAGCTGTTCACTCGCTAGTTTTGCAAGACAGTAAGGTGTTATGGGATTTAATTCTCCATTCTCTTTCATCGGAAGAATTTTTGGATCTCCATATACTGAAGCAGATGAAGAAAAAATAACTCTTTTAACTTTATGTTTAAGTGCAGCTCTGAAAACATTCTCTGATCCAATTAGATTTATTTCAATAGATTTTTTTGGAAATTTTACGCTATAATTTATACATACGGCTGCCAAATGGAAAATATAGTCCATTCCTTCTGCCGCACTATCGACTGCTTCCTCATCTCTGACATCTCCTTTAATAAATTTAATTTTTTTAGATTCAACTAAATCTTTAATGGAATTGGTATCAGAGCGAAATAAATTATCAAAAACTGTAACGTTGTTTCCCAGTTTAACAAGCATTCTTGTCAGATGGCCTCCTATGAATCCGCTTCCGCCAGTTATCAAGATATTACTCATGCAGTACCTCTTTCAGCGCTAAAACAACTTTATCTATATCATCAAGTTTCATTTCATAATACAGGGGAAGTGCAAGACTTTGATTGTAAACGAATGTTGTGTTCGGAAATTCTTTTTCATCACAATTTGTTAGATTTTTATATATTGGCTGTTCGTGAAGAGCATAAGTTCCTATCTGAGTCTGAATTCCTCTTTCATTTAATTTGGAAATTATATCATTTCTATTTATTTTTTTATCTAATAAAACGATATAGCTTTGGAAAACATGCTTATTGTGTTTTTCAACAAAAGGAATTGTAACAGATTTAAGTTCTTTCAGTTTTTGGTTGTAGTATTCAGCAAGCTTATTTCTTTTCCCAATATATTCTTCAGATCTTCTCAATTGAATTATGGCAACTGCTGCCGCAATATCGCTTAACTTATAGTTATAGCCTAATCTTGTGAATTTCGGTATTTTAAATTTTTTGTCTCTTGCAAATGCAGATTCCATTCCAAAACATGAAAGACTTCTTATGCTGTCAATCAATTCCTTATTATTTGATGTTATTATCCCTCCCTCTCCGGATGTTATGTTTTTTCTTGCATGGAACGAAAAACATCCAATATCTCCAATACTACCCGCTTTTTTCCCTTTATATTCACTTCCTACTGCACAAGCAGCGTCTTCGATTACTTTTAAATTATGTTTTTTTGCTATTTTCAAAATTATGTCCATATCGGCGCATTGTCCAAATGTATGGACAGGAATTATTGCTTTGGTTTTTTTTGTTATTTTTGATTCAATTAGAGCAACGTCAATATTATAGGTTTTTTTATTTATATCAACAAAAATTGGTACCGCTCCGCAGTAAAGAACAGCATGAGCTGTTGCCGGGAATGTGTAATCCGGAACAATAACCTCATCATCTTTTTTTATACCTAATGCAATTAATGATAAGTGCAGCGCTGCTGTGCAATTGCTACAGCATACGGAATAATTTACGTCGATATATTTAGAAAATTCTTCTTCCAATTTTTTATTTTCTGGGCCCTGTCCGGCAACCCATCCCGAATCTAGAACATTTCTGATTTCATTAATCTCTTTTTCATCAAAAAAAGGCCTAGTCAGCGGTATCTTATTCATACAATCCCCCTGTAAAAACAGAGAGTAAAACAGTTTATAAATGTTTCTTTGGTTTTGGCTCTGTCCTAAGAATCTATTTTGTTATCACTACGTGAGGCTTCTTTACGTTATAAATACAGAACTTTTCGGAGTTCCAGAGAGAAACCCAATCTCGACAAAGTCGAGATAGGCACAGCGAGGCTTTGCCTCGATTGTGAGTTCAATAAAAGTTTATAGTAAAAGCCAAACCGATGGCAAAATAAAATAGATTTATGACAGAGCCTTTCGTTTTACTGCAAAACAAATATTTTTACAGCAAAATATGTATATTTGTTCATAAAAATAGTTGTAACTTGAATTAATTATAATTCTTCATGAAGACAACATATTATTTTTAATACATCGTTTAGAACAAACATTCATAAGTTATTTAAAGCGATGATTGGGTTATACGTGTTATGACAAATCAACTGGTCAATCTTGAATCAAAACGAAGAAAAATTTTATTATTAAATCCTCCCGGTTCAAAAAGATATAATCGTGACAATTTTTGCAG
>ERZ1292623.3433-Hain-H51-01um-R1-3433-length-13509-cov-7_pt2 | contig 11228 bp, 13 predicted proteins | sample MGYA00564398_ERZ1292623 | MGnify/ENA primary metagenome ERZ1292623 (study PRJEB36523, sample SAMEA6512633) | groundwater metagenome | collected 2019-01-07 | study: AquaDiva: Metagenomics assemblies of 32 groundwater samples
GCCCCTGAGCCGCGCCAAGACCGGCATGAAGAATTCTTGGTAATGAGCACCCGCCGGACAGTTCCAAAAACAGCGTCAGAGAAAGGAATAACCAAATCAATTGATATGTCGCGGCCCCGCTGCGATCTGACGCGTCCGGAAGAAAAGCCGAATCCGAAAAGTCCTTCCAAAATGTCGGCAAAATCGCTTTCTCCTTCCGAGTCCGAAAATCCGCCGCCGCGCCTGCCGAAATCGCGCCAGATATCCTCAAATCCAAAATCGCTGCCGCGAAATCCGCCATCGCCTCCCCCAACCCGGCCGAAGCGGTCGTATTCGGCGCGGCGACGCTCATCAGCCAAAACATAATAAGCCTCGTTAATTTCTTTGAATTTGGTTTCATCTCCGCTTTTCTTGTCAGGATGATACTGATGAGCCAATTTGCGGTATGCCTTTTTTATTTCTTCTTTGGAAGAATTTTTAGGAATGCCCAAAATTTTATAATAGTCTTTGCTCATTATTTGTTATTATTTTCATTTATATCTTCGTGAGGAACGTCTTTTATGCCGCCCTCGTCTTGTTTTTCGGTTTCAGTTTTATTCTGGCCGCCCTGATTTTTATAAAGCGCTTCTCCTATTTTAGAAAGAGCCTGCGACAACTCGGCGCTCGCCTCTTTGACCAGCGCGCTGTCGCCAGCTTCCTGCTGAACTTTTTTAAGCCGGGCGATAGCTTCTTCAATTTGTTTTCGCTCGGCTCCGCCGATCTTGTCTCCGGCCTCGCGGAGCGATTTTTCAGCGGTATAAATCAGAGCGTCGGCCGAGTTTTTGGCTTCAACCAGTTCCCGGGCTTTGCGGTCTTCATCGCTGTGAAGTTCGGCTTCTTTTTTCATTTTTTCAATATCTTCTTTGGAAAGGCCGGATGACGCTTCAATGCGCACCGATTGTTCTTTAGTGGTGGCTTTGTCTTTGGCTTTGACGTTTAAAATGCCGTTGACGTCAATGTCAAAAGTCACTTCAATCTGAGGCAGTCCCCGCGGCGAAGGCGGAATGCCGTCAAGAATAAACCGGCCGAGAGTTTTATTATCTTTAGCCATTTCCCGCTCGCCCTGCAAAATATGTATTTCAACCGAAGTCTGGTTGTCGGCCGCGGTTGAAAAAATCTGGGTTCTTGAAACCGGAATAGTCGTGTTTTTTTCTATAATTTTAGTGGATACTCCGCCCAAAGTTTCTATGCCCAAAGAAAGCGGAATTACATCAAGTAAAAGAACGTCGCGAACGTCGCCCTGCAAAATTCCGGCTTGGACCGCGGCTCCGGCCGCGACTACTTCGTCCGGGTTGATGGATTTATTCGGCTCCTTGCCGAAAAGTTTTTTAACGGCCTCCTGCATCGCCGGCATCCTGGTCTGACCGCCGACCAGAATAATTTCATCTATATCGGAAAGTTTGAATCCGGCGGCTTTTACGGCTCTCTGGGTTATCTCAATTGATTTTTGAATATAATCTTCAACCAGCGATTCAAGTTTGGATCGGCTGAATTTCATCAGGAGATGGCGCGGCCCCGAAGCATCGGAAGTAATGAAAGGAATATTTATTTCGGTTTCAATCGAACTTGACAGTTCGTGCTTGGTTTTTTCAGCCGCTTCCCGCAGGCGCTGCAGAGCCAAAGTGTCTTTGGAAACGTCAATCCCCGATTCTTTTTTGAATTCCGAAATTATCCACGAAATTATTCTTTGGTCAAAATCATCGCCGCCCAAATGAGTGTCGCCGTCGGTGGCTTTGACTTCAATGACGTCATCGCCGATTTCAAGAACCGAAACGTCAAAAGTTCCGCCGCCAAAATCATAAACCACGATTTGCTCATTTTTTCTCTTATTGAAGCCGTAAGCCAAAGCCGCGGCAGTCGGTTCGTTCAAAATTCGCTTGACTTTGAAACCGGCTATTTCTCCGGCGTCTTTGGTGGCTTTGCGCTGGGAATCGTCAAAATAAGCCGGCACCGTAATGATCGCTTCTTCAATTTTCTGGCCGAGCCTTGCTTCAGCATCAACCTTGAGTTTGGTCAAAATCATAGCCGATATTTCTTCGGGACGGTGCCATTTATCTCCTATTTTGACCTCAATGCCGCCGTTGGCTGACTCGCGTATTTCATAAGGCAGAAGTTTTTTATCTTTTTGAACTTCGGAGTCGCCGGCTTTCCGGCCGATAAGGCGCTTAACCGAAAAAATGGTATTTTTGGGATTAGTTACCGACTGGCGTTTAGCCAAAAGGCCGACCAGCCGCTCGCCGGATTTGGAAACCGCGACTATTGAAGGCGTAGTCCGGTTGCCTTCGGCATTTTCAATAATTTTCGGCTCACCGGCTTCAACAACAGCCATAGCCGAATTTGTTGTTCCTAAATCAATTCCTAAAATTTTGCTCATATATTTTATTTTTACCCTGTTAAATTTCGTCAAACGAACTATTTAACAAGGTGAATTTATTTTACTAACTTATAAATTCCTATTTTAACTTTTACCGGACGCAGGACTTTATCATAAATTTTATAACCTTTTTGAATTTCTGCCAAAATCTTCTGGTCTTGATCCGGATTTGAAACTTCTTCTTCGGCAACGCTTTCGTGTTCGGCCGGATTGAAAAGTCCGCCCTCGGATTCTATTAAACTCAAACCGTAGCCGCGCGCAATCTGCAAAAGTTTATTCCTGATATTGCCAAATCCCGTTTTCCACTGTTCGGCTAAATCGGGCTGACTTAAAGCTTTCTCCAGACCGTCTAAAATATCAAGAATTTCGTATAAAAGCCGTTCATTTGCGTATTTAATGATTGATTCGCGCCTTTTTTCTTCGTCTTTGCGGCTGTTGATAAGATCGGCTTTGGCTCTTTGCCAGCCGGCCAGGTATTCATCGGCATTTTTGCGGCATCCTTTCAATTCTTCTTTGATTTTTTTAATCTTGTCCGCGATTTCCGAACCGGAATCCTCTTCAACAAAATTTATATCGTCTTTTTCTTCATTTTCAAGATTGTTTTCCATATTTTTAAAATTCTTTCATAAAATAATTGGCAAAGCTTAAAATCCTTTCGTAATTCATTCTTTTAGGGCCGAAAAGCAAAATCGTCCGGGTGTGCCCGCCGCGGCCGGATTCAAGATAAAATGCTCCTAATTCCCGGGCGCAGTCAGCCGGATTTTCCTGACCGATGAAAATTTCAGGAGTTTTTTCAGCTTGACTGCGATAAAGTCTGACTATTTCATTGATGTGATCAATCAGATAGCCGGCGCTCTGCGTTGAATCGCCTTTTTTAAATTCCGGTTCTTTTAAAAGAGTTGAAAAACCATAGCCGCTGAAAGGATTGTCGTCAATATTTGAAAAACTAAGGAGATTCAAAGCTTCGGCAAAAAACCGGTTAACGTCGTTTTCAGACGATATTTTCCGGATTTTAGAAAATGTCCTGAAATTCAAATGTATTTCAGACATTAAATTATCCACAAAATAGCGGTAGGCTTTATCGGTCGGAACACGGCCGGCTGAAGTATGCGGCTGATCAAAAAATCCGTTTTCATCCAAAACGGCCACAATATTGCGGATAGTCGCCGGACTTTCCTGAAGTTTTAATCCTTGGCGGATCCGGATTGAAGACACGGGCTCGGCAGTTTTTATAAAATCGCGGACCATAAATTCAAGTATTTTATTTTCCCGTTCGTCTAAAAGCATATTTTTATTATAAAGCCGTTAGCACTCTCATGTCAAGAGCGCTAAAACCTGAAAATGACAAAACTTTAATAAGTCAAAATTATCGTTTTGACCACTGCGGCGCTTTTCTTGCTTTTTTAAGGCCGAATTTGCGCCGTTCCTTCATTCTGGGATCTCTTTTTAAGAAACCGGCTCTTTTAAGACGTTTGCGCAGTTCTGCGTCAGATTTGACGAGCGCTCTTGCGATGGCGTGACGGGAGGCCTCGGCCTGAGAATGAATGCCTCCGCCGCTGACTTTAATTGATATGGACAAATCGGACAGCTTCAATTTTTCAAAAGAGTCAACAATGATTTTTTGCATTTCTTCAGTCGGAAAATAATCGCGGTAATTTTTGTCATTGACCAAAATTTCGCCTTTGGCAAAAAAAACTCTGGCCCGGGCAGTTGAAGTTTTTCTGCGGCCGACCGCCGCGACATATTTTTTTTCGGTTTTCTTTTTTGAAACGGTCATTTAAGCAAAAATTATGTTTTTAAGAATAATTTTCTGTAATTTATTTTTTGGAAGCATTCCTTTTACCGCGCGCAAAAACACGTCTTTGGGATTTTTTTTGTAAACGTCGGCGAGTTTAATTTTTTTCAGACCGGAGGGATAACCGCTGTAGCGTTTGTAAATTTTCTGGTCCATTTTTTTATCGCTGATTTTTATCAGGTCGTAATTTTTGATCTCCACTTTAAACGCCGGTGCGCGATTTGGCATAAAATCAGGCCGCGATTTGGCGCGCAGAGCCGAAGCCGCCATAGAAGCCGCCCGGCCAAGGACCATGCCTCCGACATCAATGATTATTTTTTCTTTTTTATTCGTTTTTAGCGCCATACATATTTATATCATTCAATAAATTCTAAAACGGCCATTTCGGCCCGATCATGCTTGCGCGGACTAGTGCGAAAAATCCGGGTGTAGCCGCCTTTTCTGTTTTTATATTTTAAAGCCGCGTCTTTGAAAAGTTTTGCAGTTTCTTTCGGCCCAAGAACCCGGCTGACTTGGCGGCGTTTAGACAGGTCTCCTTTTTTGGCTTTGGTAATTAATTTTTCAGCCAAAGGCCTGATTTCTTTGACCCGGGCCAAAGTTGAAACCAGCCGCCCCTGACGGATCAAAGACCCAAGCAAAGATTTTATCAGAGCCCGTCTTATTTTTATCGGCCGGCCGAATTTGCGGCCGCTTTTAAGATGCTTCATTTATTCTTTAAGATTTAAACCCAATTTGCCTACGGCCCGCTTGATTTCGTTTAAAGCTTTTTTGCCTATGCCTTCCAATTCCAGAAGATCGCTGCCGGTCCTTTTAACGAGTCCCCCGACCGTTCTGATGCTGGCTTCAGCCAAAGATTTTACGGCTCGTTCGGAAAGACCAAGATCTTCAATGCGGATTTTGTGCTTGTCTTCTTCGCTGGTGAGTTCGGTCTTGCCCGCTTCTTGTGCCGCCGGAATTTTATCTTTGACATCAACTTTTTCAGTTTCTTTTTCTTCAATTTCAGGTTCTTTAAAACCGATTATGGCTTTAAGTTGCCCAATCATAATCGTAATTGCCTCCTCCAAAGCTTTGTGCGGAGTGATGGTTTCATCGGTCTGAATTGTAAGTCTAAGCCGGTTAAAATCAGTCCGGTCTCCCACCCGCATATTTTCAACTTCAAAATTCACCCGGCGGATCGGCGTAAAAATAGCGTCAAGTATCATTTCTCCGATTTGGGCTTTTTCTTTTTGCAGGACATCGCGCGGAACATAACCCAGGCCTCTTTCAAGCGTAAGTTCCATGCTAAGCGCCGCGCTTTTGTCGGTTAAGGTCGCAATTGGCGCATCGGGATTGGCCGATTCAACCTGGCCCGGCAGATCCAAATCTTTAGCCGTAACGATTTTAACGCCGCGGATTTTTAATTTTGCGCTCTGTTCATCGTCGGTCGGCAGGCGAAAACGAAGTTTTTTCAGATTAAGCAGTATTGCCACCACATCTTCCTTAACCCCGGGAATAGTTGAAAACTCATGTTCTACCCCTTCAATTTTAACTCTGGTTACCGCCGCTCCGGGCAAAGACGACAATAAAATCCGCCTGAGGCTGTTGCCCAAGGTATGGCCGTAGCCGGGATAAAGGCCGTCAATTTCATAAATTCCTTTCTTTTCATCTTCAGAAACCACTCGCGGTTTTGACGGCAAAATAATTGATGTATTCATGTTTCAATATTTCAATATAAATATTAAAAATAAAATATAAAATATTAAAAATTATTATAAATTATAGTTTTCAAATTATACCATTAACGGGAATAAAATTCAATCACGGCGTTCAAATTGGCTCCGACATCAATTTTTTGAGCGTCGGGCTTGCCGATTACGCGGCTTTCTTTTTTGTCTTTATCCAAATTCAGCCAGTCCGAAACTTGATATTTTTTTAAATAGAGATCAAGATCGCGAAACACTCCCCGGCCAAGGCTTTGCGGCCTGATAGCGAGGGTCTGGCCGATTTTTAACTGATAAGACGGTATTGTTACTTTCCGGCCGTCAACATTGATGTGGCCATGGCTGACAAGCTGCCTGGCTTTATTGCGGGAAGACGCAAAACCAGATCTGAATACGGCGTTAGCCAGCCTTGTTTCCAAAAGCTCGATGATGCGTCCTTTGGTTTCAGCTCCTTTGGTTTTGACGGCATTTAAGATTAAATTTTTAAATTGCCGCTCGCGAAGACCGTATAAAAACTTGACCTTTTGTTTTTCTTTCAGCTGGACGCCGTATTCGGAAATATTGGAACGCCGGCCGCGGGCCGCCGATCCGACCCGTCCGTGAATTCCGGGAGGATAAGGTTTACGCTTAAAAGCGCATTTTTCACGGCCGCAGACCGAAAAACCCAAACGCCGGCAAATTTTACAAGTGACTTTTGGCATATTTAAACCCGGCGCGGCTTGGGCGGCTTGGGTCCGTTATGCGCGACCGGCGTAACGTCGCGGATTGTTCCCAACGCGATCTCGCTCGCCAAAAAAGAACGAACTGCCGATTCCCGGCCGGCGCCAACTCCTTTAACATTGATATCAATGCTTTTTAAACCGATCATTTTGGCTTTTTCGGCTATTAATTCCGCGACTTTGGAAGCGGCATAGGGAGTTCCTTTGCGCGAACCTTTAAAACCAAGCGATCCGGCCGAAGCCCAAGCAACGGCATTGCCTTTTTCATCGGTTAAAGTAAGCATGGTGTTGTTGTAGGTGGAAAGAATGTTCAGTTTGCCTTTTTCTATTTTTCTTTTCGGCAAACGACTCAAAGAGCGAGACCGAAGTTCGCTGTCAACGCCGCCTGTCGCTTTTTTTATGATGCGTTTTTTCCCCATATTAAAATTATTTCTTCTCTACTTTTCTTTTGCCGGAAATCGCGGTTTTGCGCACATTGCCGCGCCGGGTCCGGGAATTGGTGCGGGTTCTCTGGCCTCTTGACGGCAGACCTTTCATATGCCTCGCGCCGCGGTAAGATTTGATGTCTTTAAGCCTTTTGATGTTTGACGCTATTTGTCTGCGAAGCTCGCCTTCAATCATATAGCGGCTTTCAATGGCGGCCCTGATCCGGTTCAGTTCATCAGAGCTAAGGCTGTCTGACAGCTTGGCCGCGTCTATTTTGGCTTCAGCTAGTATTTTTTTCGCCAAAGAATGTCCGATACCGTAGAGGTACGGCAATGCAAATTCAATCTTTTTTTTGTCTGGAATGTTTACTCCGGCGATTCTAACCATATTATTTAATAGTCAGCTTCGAACTAACCTTGACGCTGTTTATGCTTTGGATTTATGCAAATTACGCGCACCCGACCGTTGCGCCTGATAATCTTGCAATTTTTGCATATTTTTTTTACCGATGCCCGAACTTTCATTATAATCTTTGTATTATCCGGCCGCGGCTGGGTTCATAAGGACTGACTTCCACTTTTATCCGATCTCCGACCAAAACAGTTATTCTGAAACGGCGCATTTTGCCGCTTAAATAAGCCAGCATTAATGAACCTTCGTCCAATTTTACCCGAAATATAGTATCGGGCAGGGCTTCAATTATTGTCCCGATTTTTATCTCTTTTACTCGCGAATCCCCAGCCATTAAAATACAAATTTTATTTTAATTTAAAAATGGATTAAAGTCAATAAGTTTCAACAATGGTTATTTTTTCAGCCGATTCGGGAAAGATTTTCCACCACCGCGGCTGATAAGCGATTGAAGCTTCTTTAATCTGGGCCAAGGCGCGGAAAATGTCAAAACGTTCTTTCTGGCCGCTTGCCGCCGCCAAATTATTGGCCAAATTTTCAGAATCAACATTCCAAATTATACGGGGTTTGCCCGATAATCTCAATAGCAGGGACTGGCCGCCAAAATTAAGCTCTTCAGCCGCGAATTTAAGTTCATTAAAATTGTTTAAGCTTACCTGATCCGGTTTTTGGCCGCCAAACAGAATTGAAAGCATTTTGGCTTCAGCGTCTTTTTTGGGTATTAAAAATAATTTTATTTTTCCGGTTAACGCCAATCCAAAATCATTTGAGCGCCGGTCAGCCGGCGGCTCAATTTTTTTGATTGAAAATTCATATTGAGCCGCGTTTTCAGGGATAAAAAATCCTTCCGGCAGCTCCGATCCGGCGCGCTCGGCCAGTTTTTTGCGCAGGGTATTTTCAAGATTTGAGCGGAGAATTTCGATGTCTTTTTCAGAAACGACTTTTGCCCGTCCGACAAAGCCCCCGTCAAAAGCGGCATGAGACCGGCCATAGAACTTTTCGTATTTAATTCCGCCTTTAAAACCGGGGATTTTAAAATCAGAAGGACCGATATTGTAAGCGTCGCCCGGCTCATCGGCCGTTATTCGGGCTTCAATTGATTTTGGCTCTATTTTTCCATCTATGACTTCCGCTCCCGGAACAATGATTGTTTTGCTCAGACGGTAAATTTTACCGTCGGGATTCTCAAAACGGGTTCCGGCCACAAGGGTCTGCGGAGCCGAACTGTAAGTATTGTAAATCGCGATTTGGCCCGAAGCCCGGTCGTTAAATTCTTTAATCTGGCTCGTTTCGGCCCGGCCGGTTATTTCATCTTCAATGGTCACTGTTTCAGCCGCGAGGCCGGATTTGGAATTTACCGCCAAAGAAGCATTTATATCCCGAATTTCATTTTTCATTAAAAGAGTTATCTTAACCCGCGAGAAGCGGTCAATCGTAAAAAGCGTGACGGTATAAAAAAGAACCGCAAAAACAATAAATATTAATTTATTGTTTTTTTCAGGTTTGAAAGCCGGTTTTTGATCCGGAACCGGAACCGGCTGGCGCGCCCGGCGGATATCCGAAGTTAGAATATCGCGAATCGGAACCTGATTATTTTGTTTATTCATTTCATTGATAATTTTCATAAGTCAAAAAAAGATTAAGAGCCGTAAGCTCGGGCTGCGACAAAACCGAACCGATATTGGCAAAAAGGGATTTTATTTCGGGCGGCTGGCCGGAAAACACTGAAAAAGGGCGGCCGAAAATAGTATACTCTTTAAAAATTTCTCCGGCGGCGGCTTGTCCGAATTCGGAAAGGGCCGCGCCCGGGCCGACAATCAGCAATTTTTCAGGAAGCCGGCCGCGAATCGACAAATGCCGAAGCGCCTCGGCAAACAGCTTCTCCCAATCGCTTAAAGCCGGTTTAAGCGAATTTTTGATGTTTTGGGCCGAACTCGCTTCTAATTTATTATTTATGTAATTTTCAAGCACTGACAAGGCTTCATTTATATCTAGATTCAAAGCCGTTCCCAGACGGCGGGCCATAAAATTCAAACCGCGGCCGAAAGAAATCGCATCCAGAAACTCGCCGTCTTTGACGGCTGCAAGCTCGGTTATTTCGCCGTCAATATTTAAAACCATAATGTTGTCTTGGCCGATCTGATTTAAAACTTTATAAAGAACATAAGAAGAGTTTTCAATCATTATTTCCCCGACTCCCCGTTCATTAAGGATATTTTTAATCTCGCGCTCGGCCTCGCCGAAAACCGCGCTCAAATGCAAAACAAGTTCCAGCGTCCGCGCTTTTTTGCCGATTATATTTTTTTCCGGGTCTTTAACCGGATAGCCGTTGAGTCTGGCTTGAAGGATTCGGGCGTCAAGAACCGTTGCTTCATCTTTTTTCAAGTTTAAACCGGCAAATGCCGATTTTCTGAAATTTTCGGTTTCTTTCGCCAGTAATTCGTCAATAAACGTCTTGCTGAAAAAAATCGGATCCGGTCTTTGTTCAAAGACCCGGCGAATTTCCGAAAAATACCACGGCGATGAAAAAATCACAACCGCCTTAGAGATGTTTTTTTTTGACAGAAGTTCTGCGATTAAAAATTTGATCTCGTTTTTCATTTTGCGCCAGAGGCTGTCAAGATTCGGTTCGGGCAGAGCCAAATTGCCGGATTTGGAAATTTTTTTAATTTCAATCAAACCTTGAGGATTTCGGGCAGAGACTGCTCCGTCTATCCCCGAACTCTTTAAATTAATAACCGCAAACATATTGTTGCTAATCGCTTATGGCGGCCCGGATTCGCCGCACGCCGCTTGAAACCGCCTCTTCCTTGATAATTTTAAATTTTCCGATCTCGCCGGTGCGCCCTGTGTGGGGACCGCCGCAAAGTTCGCTGGAAAAGATGTCTCCCTGACCGCCAATGCTGTAAACCTTCACTCTTTTCGGGTATTTTTGTTTAAAAAATGAAAGGGCTCCTGACTTGAGCGCTTCGTCATAATCCATTTCTTTCATCATAACAGGCATATCTTTTTTAATCATCTCATTGACAAGGTTTTCTATTTTTTTAAGTTCCTCGCCGGTTACTTTGCGGCTGAAGGTAAAATCAAAACGGGAACGCTGGACAGTTATGTCCGAGCCGGCCTGTTTGACTTCGCTCCCCAAAATTTTGCGAAGAGCCGACTGCAAAAGATGAGTGGCGGTATGAAGTTTAACAACTTTTCCGGCTTCTTCGGCGTCGGCCGCTTTCAATTCCCCGGTGTCCAAAACCAGCCCGTGCCCGCCGAATTTCTTTATTTCTCCTTTTTTTGATCCTTGCTGATGTTTTTTAAATTCGCTTTCAAAACCGGATTGGTCAAATTGAAGCGACCTTTCTTTAAGCATATCTTTCATAACCTCCGGCGGCAGGCCGTAACTTTGATAAATGTCAAAAGCGTCTTTGGCTGAAAACTTTTCTTTGCGTTTAATCGCGCTTTCAAAGGCTTTTAAACCTTGTTTTAAAGTTTTTGAAAATTTTTCCGCTTCATTTTTAAATTCATTGACGATTTCATTCCGGTTTTGGCCGAGATTGGGATAAAAACCGCTGAAATTTTTAATAGTTTCAACGATAAGATCATCCAGCAACAAATGCTCCAAATTATGCCGTTCAATAAAAGTGGATGCCCGCCTGATAAGCCGGCGCAGGATGTAGCCGGCTTCTTTGTTTGAAGGACGCACGCCGTCGGCCAAAAGAAAAGTAGCGCCCCGGACATGGTCGGCAATTATTCTTCTGACCGTTATATCGGCGATTTTTGAAACTTTTTCAATA
>ERZ1292623.4388-Hain-H51-01um-R1-4388-length-11559-cov-6_pt2 | contig 11222 bp, 14 predicted proteins | sample MGYA00564398_ERZ1292623 | MGnify/ENA primary metagenome ERZ1292623 (study PRJEB36523, sample SAMEA6512633) | groundwater metagenome | collected 2019-01-07 | study: AquaDiva: Metagenomics assemblies of 32 groundwater samples
GGCTAACATAGTTTTACCAGTCCCCGGCGGACCATAGAGAGCGATATTATGACCGCCAGCCGCCGCTATGACCAGTCCCCTTTTAGCAGTTTCCTGTCCCACAACGTCGTCAAGATTCATACTTTGCGGACTCTCTCTGATTATTTTTTCAAAAGATACAGTTGGTGTAGGTAAAAATCTTGAATTAGTAGAAACTAAATGATTTATAATGTCAGAAAGTTTCTCTACACCGAACACAGTGATGCCTCCTATAAGTGCGGCTTCGTTGGCGTTTTCTTTCGGTACATATATTTCTTTAAACCCCCTTTCTTTAGCTAATCTCGCATACGATAGAGCGCCTCGAATAGGCCGTACTGCACCGTCGAGGGCCAATTCCCCCGTAAAAATCTTTCCTTCAGGATCAAAATCAATTTCTCCTGAGGCCAAGAGGTATCCGAGGGCAATAGGCAGATCAAATGACGGACCTTCTTTTTTTATATCGGCTGGCGCCAGAGACACTACGATTTTTGTATTTGTCTGTTTCGGCGATTTGAATCCGGAATTTTTTACAGCAGCTGAAACCCTGTCGCGTGATTCTTCTACCGCTTTGTCAGGCAGACCGACAACAGAAAAAGAATGCAAGCCACCCGACAAATCAATCTCAATTGTTATGAGATGGACCTTGAGGAGATGATTTTGGGCACTGTATACTTTTGCAAATTTCATCTCCCTAGCCTACCAAGGAGAGATAAAGAAAAGATGAAGAAAAAATAAAGAAAATCCCTGTCTAATTTCTCACTTGATCCTTATGAGCCACGCAAGTCCTGGCGGAAGGCACTGCTAGAAGGCGCTCTTCTTCAATCATTTGTCCACAGATTTCGCATATACCGTAGATTTCCCTCTTTATTTTCGTCAGAGCCAATTTAACATCGTTATACTGCTTTTCCAAGGGCTTTAAAATAGCTGTGTTTGATTCGTAACTCTCTATATTGTCCGCAATATCGGCAAGGTCCGAAGCGTTTATATCCACTTCCCCAGACGAAGCCTCCCAATCCTTCGGATTGTCAGGATTTTTATGTCCCACACTTTTTAATTCCGTTTCTAGTATGGCGAGTTCTTTTTCTAACCTTTTTTTGAAAACTTCTTGATCAATTATATTTTGTTTTCTCATATTATGTATTATTGCACAGATCTCACTGTGAGCAATCGATCAAGCACGTATTTGAGGGAATTCTCGCTCGTAGTGATGACCAGAGTTTCCGTATCGGCAAAGGCATAAGCCAAAATAACCATTCCTTCTGAATTTTTTAGGACACGCGTGTCTATATTTGAAACAACTATATCATCAAACGAATCCGTGTTGGCGGTTACGGGGTTTTCGTTAGGATAAGAAACACGGATGAGAGCTAGAAAGTCGTTTCGCAAATCCTTTTCCCAATCGAGCATGCCGGCGAAAGTATTTTGGAAGAAAGTATTTTTGAGAATAATAAAAGGGCTGTTCACGTCATATGTATACACACCGATCATGTATTCTGGAGCAAGTGATCGCAAAAGTTTGGGTGGTATGTGCGTAGAGCCGAAGACGACGCTCACATCGGCTGGTTTTGTCGAGATAGTATCCAATGTAGGTACGAGGGCGTATATATTTCCCAGACCTGCATTTGAAGCATTGAGTTTTGCTCCTATGAGAGAGAGCGGGTCATTGTCGTTGCGCAAAAGTAACGTCGAGCCTTTTGTATATGGAATAATAGTTTCAATCAAAACCTGAGGAGGAATTTTTTCAATTTTTTGTGAAGTTTTAAACCAGTAGAACCAGCCACCACTGAGGGCCATTATGACAATAAACACAATGACGACAAAAATTCCCGAATGTGATTTATTTAGTTCGACATACTCATTGATATATTCAATCGGTGTTGATTCTCTTTTCTTTTGTTCTGCCACAGCGATATCTACTGTAGAGACATTTTTATATCGCACGGCTTCTTCCGCATCAGATTTAAAAGTACGAATGGGTCTTATGGACGGGTCGTTTTTGACTGGAGGCGTAGGTGGAGGCATCACAGTTTCTGTTACGGCTACAGCGGAAATTTTCGGTTCGACAGAGTCTTTGTCCGTAAACTCATTATCCTCGTTTACGCCAGAACCGACCAGATCTATTCCCTCATTGTGCAGATCAGCATCATCTGTTTTTAAATTCAGACTGTTTTTTTTATCGTAGAACTCCATATCTCTATTCTACCTCATTTTTATTCTACCTCATTTTTCTGACTACTTTTCTCATACCACCCCTTTCAAAACTCTGATTCTGACCCAAGACATATCGGCCGGGATTTTCATCTAAGTCTATGAAATCATCTGCCACTTCTTTTAATTTACCAGAAGCTGATTTGCCGAAAGACATGATTTCTACCTGACAACCGTTCATTTTTAAGTATTCAATGAGAGGAATAAAGTCGCCGTCACCCGAAGCAATGACGACTACATCCAGTTTGGATGCCAATTTGACGGCGTCTATGGCGAGACCCACATCCCAATCAGCTTTTTTTGAGCCACTGGAAAATATTTGGAGATCTTTTGTCTTGGTTTCTATGCCGATTTTGGTGAGAGCTTCAAAAAAGTTTTTTTCTTCGCCCGTCTCTGTAGTGATGACGTATGCCACGGCGCGAACCAATTGCCTGCCAGCCAAAGCATCTTTTAATACATTGTCGAAATTGACTCTGCCTCTGTGCAAATTTTTAGCGCTGTGGTAGAGGTTTTGAGCGTCAAGAAAAACCCCGACACGCTGTTCTTTGTGTTTTATGACTGACATGAAAATAGATTAAAAATTAAAGACATTATTTTTTTAGTTCCAATTTTTTTGCTACGGTACTCCAGCGTTTTGGATGTTTTTTGGCGAGATACTTGATATGTGTCTGTCTGTCGGCGACCATGGCGAGCAGTCCTCTGCGAGAGTGTCTGTCTTTGTCATGTTTTTTCAAATGTTTTGCGAGCTCGTCGATTTTTGCTGTGAGTAGAGCGATTTGCACTTCCGGAGAACCGGTATCTGTATCATGGACGGCAACGCTCTTTACGACTCGGGTTTTCTTTGTGGCTCCTAGCATGGTTTGATTAGGATAGCACATATCTTTTAAAATTGCAATGGTTTGCTATAATATTGTGCGACACTCATCTATATGATATCTCTAAAAACTCTCAAACAGCAGTTTCTGGAATACACGGAGATAGAAAAAGGCCGGAGTTTAAATACGGTCAAGAATTATGATCGCTACCTCACGCGTTTTCTTTCTTTTCTTAAAAGAAATGATCCGGAAGCGATCACTGATAATTCTGTACGTGATTTCAGATTGTGGCTCAATAGGCAGTCTACGGGAAATAATCTAGCTATAGGAGAGACGCTCAAAAAGAAAACCCAGAATTACTATCTCATCGCTTTGCGCGCATTTCTCAAATACCTCGCTCGGCAAAATGTAAAGTCTCTATCACCTGAAAGAATCGAATTAGCAAAAGTCGGTGAGAGACATATTGAATTTATGACTAACGATGAGCTTCACAGATTACTCGAAGCACCAGACGGTACGGATCTCAAAAACCTACGAGATAGAGCCATTTTAGCCATGCTTTTTTCTACGGGCCTGCGTGTTTCCGAGCTTTGTTCCTTACCGTGCGAAATAGATTTTTCTCATGACGAAATATCGATCAGAGGCAAAGGTGATAAAGTGCGCATGGTGTTTCTTTCAGATGATGCCAAAATTGCAGTTAAAAAATATCTGGCCAAACGCAATGATATGGACGATATGCTTTTTGTAAAAGTTTCTATGGAGAAAAAACATGGAGGCGAGCACCTCCCCCTCTCTACTCGTTCTGTTGAGAGGATTGTAAAGCATTACGCGATCAAAGCCGGCATCATGTCCAAACGCGTTACGCCACATGTGATCAGACATTCTTTTGCGACCGATTTACTTTCAAACGGCGCCGATTTGCGTTCAGTTCAAGCTCTGCTAGGCCACGCAAATATAGGCACCACTCAAATTTATACCCATGTCACTGACAAACATCTCCGAAGTATTCATAAACAGTTTCATAACAAGAAAAAATAGATTGTCTGTGTCGGTTTATTATTATGCATAAGACCACATAATATTATTGACAAGTCTTTCTCCTGGTGTACGCTTCGGATGAGGTGTTCCCTATGATATCCCAAATGTTACCCAGGATGCTTCGTGCGAAAGAAGCTATGTATTCGGGAGAGGATGGGGAGGACATTCCTTGTAATATGGGTGACGGTGATCCCGGAGCTCTTGCTCCCGAGATGTTTCGGATGAGACTTGCTAGACCCGTGAGGTTTGAAGTTATATTACGGGCCTTACGGTGCGTGTGTTACAGACAAAACGCAAAGTGCAAGGTTGTAGATATACGAGTAGCTAGTCTAAATGAACCTACTCGCGCCATCGTTCTAGTGACGATGATGAAATCGAAAATCCGATTCAAATTCAAAGCCGTTGTTCTTGTTGAAGGGGATTTTGCCTCCTTCTCCTCTCTGTGATGGTCCGCGGGTCTTCTTCTAGAAGACCCGCTTTTTGATATAGTAAAGGATATAGTAAAGCTATGAAAATAATTTCCTGGAACGTAAATGGCATCAGAGCGAATATAAAAAAAGGTGGTTTTGACTGGCTCATAAACCAAGACGCAGATATTTTCTGCCTAGAAGAAACAAAAGCTCATCCTGATCAATTGCCAACTGAAGTTGTCACCCCTTTTGGCTATAAATCATATTTTGATCATTCAAAGATAAAAAAGGGTTATAGTGGCGTGGCTGTATATGTAAAAATCACTTTAAAACCAGAAAAAGTTGAATATGGCATGGGTATAGAAGAGTTGGACAAAGAAGGCCGGCAAATAACAATTTTCTTCAATAATAAGGCTGGAAAACCGTATTTTGCTCTTGTAAACACGTACTTTCCCAATGGTGGGGGCGGACCTGGGAGATTGGCATATAAACTAAGATATTACGAGGCTTTTCTCGACTATATTGAAAAAATACGTAAACAAGGATACTCAATTATTTTCACTGGAGATATAAATACGGCGCATACTGAAATCGATTTGGCTCGGCCAAAAGAAAATGTAGAAAATACAGGATTTTTGCCTGTCGAGCGAGCATGGATAGACAAAGTCATTGCGGTAAAATACGTAGACATTTTTCGTTACCTCAATCCAAAAACAATCGGTGCATACACATATTGGGATATGAAAACTTTTGCTCGCGAGAGAAATGTCGGCTGGAGAATAGATTATTTTTTTGTGAGTAACAACTTGACGGAAAAAGTAAAAAAGACAGGAATACATTCCAATATTTTAGGATCCGACCACTGCCCTATTTTTCTGGATATAGCTCTATAGAGCCAAAATATTGATGTCCTTTATAAGGGAGTTTATCCCCACATTGTGTCCTTTACATGTCCTTTAGCACTGATACAATATTTATACGGACTACGAGAGGACATACTCTCGATGACGGTCCGCAAGATCTTTAAACAGCGGGCAATGGTTTGGTCTTTTTGGATCGCCCTCTGCGATCCTCTCTCGAGCTTTCGGGCTCAACATTGTAAAGAAGTTTGCGGAGAACGTAGGACACGCTCCATCAACAGACGTATTAATAATTTTTATTCGCGTCTTCAATTGTTGGAAGACGCCCTATGTTCGCCCCAGACCACTCTTTACGAACGGTCTGCGCAAATATCGCTCAGGCCGTTTTTGTTTTTTTTGTCTAAGAGCCGTTTGCCGAGAGTAACTATTACGGCTCTATAAAGCCTTATTTCACATGATGCCTATTCCGAATTTTCTCCAATTCTTCCTCTTCGGCTTTTATTTTTTTCTCCTTGCCTATGGCGCCGAGTTTTTTTAAATCAGTATCAGAAAGTTTTGAAATTTCTTTCGCTCTCTTCTCCAAATATTCTTTTGTATTCAATTTCGGATCTTCCAAAACTTCTTCTAACAATGCATGTAGAATAAAACCAATTTTTGGTCCAGGTTCTAACTTTGTAACTTCTATAATTTTACTACCGTCTATTTTCAACATACCGACAGAGACAGGATCACGCAGAGCTTCTTCTATCATAGCTTTATATTTGCGGAGCCTATAAGGATTCTCTTTTGGCCTGCCTGTGCCAATTCTGTCGCAAATACGTACATCCATGAGATTCCAAATCAGGTCTTTACCCACATTTGCTATCATCCTGCGTACGGCCGAGAGCGTAATTTGTTCCGTATCAGAGAAAAACATGTGCCAACGCACCAGTTTCACGGCATTTTCGATGGTTTTTGTCGGGAAAGCCAGGTTTTTGAGGATTTTTTCGGTCATTCTGGAACCTACTACTTCATGGCCGTAAAACGTGTATTGATTTGTTTCACGTGAAAACCTGCGAGTTTTTGGCTTGCCTATATCATGGAATAGAGCCGCCAGACGAATTTCTAGGGAATATTTCTTGTCTGCTGAATGTTGGACCGTATGAAGCAAATGTTCCCAAACATTGTATGCATGAGCCTGATTTTGTTCTATACCTACTCCTTCTTCCAATTCAGGGGTTATAAAAGGCAAAATACCGAGCTCCTTGCACAATATGAACGCATTCATAGGCTCATCTGACATGATTATGCGGATGAACTCATCGCGAATACGCTCTCTAGCTATATGCGAGAGGAGTGGAGCGTGTTTTTTCAAGGCCTCTAGCGTTTCTTTTTCAATTGCAAAGCCTAATTCAGCTGATATTCGCACAGCGCGCATGATTCGCAGAGCATCCTCAAAAAAGCGTTCATGGGCGTCCCCGACGGTCCTAATAAGGCCATTTTTCAGGTCTTTTTGGCCTTCAAATAGATCTATGATGTTTCCCGTGAAACCTAAAGCGATAGCGTTTATAGTAAAGTCACGCCGCTTGAGATCATCCTCTATATTTTTGCTAAAGGACACAGAATCAGGACGTCTTTTATCCGAATATTCCGATTCAAGACGGAAAGGCGTTACCTCCACGATTTTCAGACTCTCTTTTACTGTTTCATCATTTACCACACCGACGGTTCCATATTTATTTGTGTAAAACGTATGAGAAAAGGTTTTTATAATCTCTTCTGGTGTGGCGTCGGTTGTTACATCCCAATCTCGTGGTTCTCTCCCTAGGAGAAGATCTCGGAAGCAACCACCGACAATAAAAGCCTTAAAACCAGCCTTTTCCAGGCTTTCCGTTACATGTGAAACTTCTGGCGGAATTTTCCAATCAACTTTTTTCATTTGATGCCTATTTTACTACATTTTTTGATTTTTGTGCGAAGTCGAGTATGATTGATTCACTGCTCCCGTGGTGAAACGGATATCATACCGGTCTTCGAAACCGTCGTTCCAAGTTCGATTCTTGGCGGGAGCACAAAATAGTTTGAAATATGTTTTGAATTTAGGTATTCCTAGTGTATATTAATTCCATTGCGGGTATGGTTTAGTGGTAAAACAGGATCTTGCCAAGATTCAGTCGTGAGTTCGATTCTCACTACCCGCACAGAATTATTTCATTGTCTTTTAGGTGACTTTTATACTGACGAAACTTTTCCACTTTCATTCATAAACAAAAATTCCAATGTATGACCTTAAATATGGGTTTTTTAGAAAACTGTGGATAACTTTGGGGATAGTGTTTAAAAGACATTGAGTGTTTCATTTAATAAATTTTGTCTTTTATCTTTATTACCCCTCAATGAAGCCATTTATTGACAATTCTTTATTTTTAACTATGTAATGGGTCACATGTTACATATGTAACGTATCTCGATGGTTTCACGTGAAATCTCTATGAAAAATTTTTCTTCAGAAACTCAAAAGAAGGGAGAAATCGGCGAATCAATAGCTTGTACGTATTTGATGCGTAATGGTTTTGAAGTTCTCGATAGAAATTACACCAGAAAATGGGGAGAGGTTGATATTATTGCTTTGAAGCAGGGAATACTTCATTTTATAGAAGTAAAAAGTGTTACACGTGAAAACTTTGATAAAAATTTGAATATAAGACCAGAAGATCAAATGCACGCATGGAAACAGAGAAAGCTAGCGAGGACTATAGAACTATATATAAATGAACGGGCAACGGGGAAGTGGCAATTCGATGTTGCGTGTGTCTATATGAATATGACCCAGAGAAAAGCTAGAGTTGTCCTTTTGGAGGATATCATTTTGCAGTAAAATTGCAGTAAAATTGGACAAAATTAAACCGAAAACTCTGGTTTTTTATAGGTTTATGCTAATATGTGGAAGTCAAAAAGCTAAAAAAATGAACGGGGCGTGGTGTAACGGCTAACATGCTTGACTTGGGATCAAGTGACTCCGGGTTCGAATCCCGGCGCCCCGATAAAAAATATATAAATATAGAAAAAGCCAAAAATGGCCAAAAAATTCACCAAAACAATTGAAAATTTCATTTGCGAGCATTGTGGAAGGGAAGTTGTGGGTACCGGTTACACGAATCATTGCCCGGCGTGCCTATGGTCAAAACATGTAGATACAAATCCGGGTGATAGAGCAGAGATGTGTGGTGGCTCTATGAAACCAATCAGAAACGAAAAGAAGGGAAAAGATTTTATGATCGTTCATAAATGTGTCAGATGTGGTTTTGAAAGAAAAAATACTTTCGACAAAGAAGACAATTTTGAGACGCTACTGAAAATTTCAAAAAAAATTTAATTTATACTTTAAATACTTTAATTCACATCCAAAAATTATTGCTCTGCGTCTTATTTTTTGATAGTATCGCTCTATTGCGGGCGTGGTTTAATGGTAGAATATGAACCTTCCAAGTTCGAGGTCCGAGTTCGATTCTCGGCGCCCGCACCATTAGTGAGATCGACCGAAATGTCTCGCCAGTGTTAAAATATGTTTATGAAAATAATACTCGTAGCCACAGATACAAAAGCTAAGAGTCTGGTTTTTTGTATCTGATACTCTAAAAGTATTCTCTCTAGAGCAGGTATCCGACTTGATACATTCTGGAGTATTGAAAGACACGTATTTTGAAAATTCTTGTTTGAAATGCAACTCATATATCATCCAGATGAATCTACTTTATTAAGAAGAACTAGCTATCTTGGAGGACCATCTACTCATGGAGACAGAGTATGTATCTATGTGGTTGGTGAAGTGCGTTCCACTTCGCTCCGAGAAAATGACATTCGGCAAGTATATCAAGATATAACTATCGCCGGTCTTCCACTCAAAGTATTTTTTGTTGACGGAAAAGATTGGCCTTATGAATTACCTTTTGTCATTTGGCAAGAAGAATTTTGGGATATACCACCTATAAATAATACTGTATATATCGTGTATGTTGCTTCTAGGCATCACTTTCTTGGTGACTTACGATGTGACGATTAGTGCGGAAGTACTAACTTTATAAAGTTTTCGTTTTTTGCATAACTTTATAAAGTTTGCTAGTATTGTGCCATGACTGCGATATCCCAAAATATGACTGTTAAACAAAAGTTGGAGATAATCAAGAAAATGTCGGGTCTAACCCAGACAAAATTAGCGGTCAAGATCGGTGTGTCTTTTGTCGCTTTCAATAATTGGTGGACAGGCAAGTCAGTGCCGAGAGCAAAGATGCAGGCAGTCATAGATGAACTCTTTCTAGAAGTAACAGGACAGAAAATAATCCCAGCCGATCTTCTCATAGCCAAAAAACAGATCTTGCAGAAAAAATCCTCCAAGCATAAAAATATTCTCAAGGAAATTTTAGATAACCCGGATATCTGCGACCAATTTATTCTCAAACTCACCTATCACACTAACAGTATAGAGGGCAGTACGCTCTCCGAGCCGGACACGGCAGCCATCTTGTTTGACAATAAAGCTTTGCCAAACAAGAGTCTGACGGAACAACTGGAAGCTAAAAATCATCAGACAGCTCTGAATTATCTGTTTGACTATATAGCAAAGAGGGGAAAAATTGATGAGAACCTGGTGCGGAAACTCCACAGTATTCTCATGAACGGCATTCGTTCGGATGCGGGTAGTTATCGCAATCATGGAGTCAGGATTACCGGCGTTGATTTGCCGACCGCCAATCACATGAGTGTTCCTAAATTGATGTCGGAAGTAATCGTTCGGATTGGGACAAAAACCAAAGATGTCATTGCTCTGGTGGCGACTATTCATAGCAAATTTGAACAAATCCATCCTTTTTCTGACGGCAACGGTCGCATCGGTCGCTTACTCATGAACGCCATGCTCCTAGAGGCAAATTTTGCCCCGGCTATAATACTCCAGGAACGGAAACGGCTCTATTATGCGTATCTTTACAAGGCTCAGACCAAAGAAGACTTTAGTCAGCTAGAGGATTTTTTTTGTGAATCTATTCTCGGTGGTTTTCGGATTTTGGAGCGTGAAGATGTGAAGTAATTTTTGTTTATTTACTTCCATTATCTAACCTTTTGGATTCTGCCCACGCCAATTCGTAGGGAAAAACGGCAGTAGGTCTGCCAAACGCTCTGGAGAATAGCGTCAAACTCCAACCTCGTACAGAAATGTACGGGGTTTTGTATTTTAGCCACCAAAAAACCACCAAATCTTTCAATTTGGTGGTTTTTTGCCTTCTATTCCTGCGAATTTTAGGAAATAGCGAGGGAAATTATTTAACCGAATCCTTCAGGGCCTTTGCGGCGCGGAACTTTGGCACTTTCATGGCTGGAACTTGGATAGCTTCGCCTGTGCGAGGGTTTCGAGCCTGTCTAGCCTTTCTCATTTTTACCGAAAAGATACCGAGGCCAGCGATCGAAACTTCATCACCCTTCTTCAGACCGGCTACGATAGAATCAAAAACCTTGTCTACAACCTGCTCTGCCTGTACTTTGGTCGTATTCAATACGCCGTGTACTGCTTCTACAATTGCTGCTTTGTTCATATTATAAAACTAAACTAATAATAAGACTTTGAACAGTATATATGAAGCCGTTTTTTGCGCAACACATAGGAAATATGGCTCTACTGCATAAAGTGGGGATAAGGAAGTGAATATGAAGCAAGAAAATAATGTCAAGAACAACAATAGCATATAATGGCTTTATAGAGCCGTATCCCAAAATGTAATAAATGAAAAAGCAATAATACTTGACAGAAGTAAAGTATAGGTATATAATGTAGGAAGATATTGAAATGTAAATTCTGGGGTCAAATGCAACTCGGTTGCTAATTACTCCTCAGAATACCA
>ERZ1292623.4619-Hain-H51-01um-R1-4619-length-11221-cov-4_pt1 | contig 11221 bp, 11 predicted proteins | sample MGYA00564398_ERZ1292623 | MGnify/ENA primary metagenome ERZ1292623 (study PRJEB36523, sample SAMEA6512633) | groundwater metagenome | collected 2019-01-07 | study: AquaDiva: Metagenomics assemblies of 32 groundwater samples
CTATAGAAAAGATGAAGATCAGGGCCATGAACATATAGAGACGGATGGTTTTCATTTTATAGTTATAGTTGCTCCCGGGCAGAGCCCTGCCTGTATGGAAGTTTCAAAGCTGGCTTTGGCATTAAGTTCAATGGAAGTTGACGTTGAACAATCACTATCGTTACAATCCACCTTTCCATCAGCGTCGTTATCTTTTCCATCTGTGCATGATGTTTCTGATGAAGGACAGGCATATACCTTCCAAGTCCCAAACAATAATACTGATGCACCTTGGCAATTCGTATCTTCACAATCTACTTTCCCATCATTGTCATTGTCCTTTTTATCTTTACATAAAGTATACGAATCCTCCGAGGGAGTACATTCCTTTTTACCGCTGCAATCTGAATCCTTGCAATCCAAATCACCATCACCATCATTATCTACTTTATCAATACATGATGCCTCAGTGTAACACTTGCTTAAACCAGCAGCCCAAATTTGTTTAATTTCGCCGTCGGTTAGAGCTCGTTTATAGACGGAAAGCTCGTCGATGCCTCCCAGGAATAATCCAGCAGCAGAGTCAGCAACGGTATATGCGCCCACTACAAATTGTTCCATAGAATCCTTAATTTCCTGAGCACCCATATCAAAACTTTTGCTTTGAGCATTCACAAAAAGTTTAAGAGCCGGACCGTTACGAACTACAGCTATATGCGTCCACGTTCCAGTAGCTATTGGCAAATTATCATGACGAACTAATTTATAGTCGGTCCCCGTTCCATAAAAGAAGCTCAATTTTTTATCAGACAGACTCATAAATAACCAATATCCATCATACTTAGTGCCGCCTTCAAGATGTTCCACAATAGTTCTCTCTGCATTTGCGCTAATATCATCTGCTCGAATCCAACCTTCGATAGTAAAATCTCCTGCGCCAAACTCCAGGCGGGAATCATCGTTGTGCCGCAAATAACCGCTAAAAATACCCAAGGCTTTGCCTACTTTCCCGTCAAGAACAGTAGTAGTCTTTCCTACCCAGTCTAAATTAATTTGATTGGTGGAAGAATCTTTAGTATATTTACCCCCTGTCGCATAGCTGGATATTTCTTCCATTCTCCACCAGGCTACCAAACCTTGGGGAACGTCAACACAGGATACTAGCGGTGTGCTTACCACCTGCTGTGGTGTAAGTTGAGTGCTAACTGCCTGCAAAGCTTTCCCTACCAAAGGACGCGGAGCAACATATAACAAAACCGCCACTAACACAACAATAACTACTAAAGACACCCCCGCAACCAGAAAAGTCTTTTTTATTCCTGGAGGAGAAGGGGGCTTAGATGCTTCCCTCTTTTTACGCATACCAATATGGAAAACTTCTTTCCTTATAAATTTAATTGTATCCACAAATTCAGAAAGATTAAAATAATCAAATTTTTTGTTAATCTATATGAATGAATTATTGAGCTTTGTAGCGAAGAACCATGAGAAGCTGGTTTTGAATGACCGACAAGCCCTAGTGAGGATTTCTAATCAGATAGAAGTATTGAAGAAAGAACAAGACGAAAAGAAAAAAGTGGCGGTAAAACAAGCGATAAGTATGAAATTAGATGGGCTGCAAACAGTTGCCCAAACCAGGCACTATGCCAGTGCAAGTTATACTAGCCCTTATGCTGATGTAAACAACCGGCTAATTTTAGAAAGAGCGGTGGGAATTGCCAGAAGATTGTTGCGGAAAGCCTAACTCAAGTTTAACCATAAATATTATCGTGATGACCTAATTCAAAAAAGATCACCTTTTCTTCTGATGGCAGATATTTGAAGATGAGAACAAAAGAACCTTTGATATGCACTCGTTTAAATTGCTGCATTGGCGCTCGTAGATTTTTATAATGATTAACATTCTCACAGCAAAGAATTTCTTCAATTTTATTCATAACTATCTCGTGCATGATCTTATCTTTCTTGGCAATTTTCTGAAGCGTCTTCCTAAGACCTTCCTCAAGCGAGAAATCACGCATTTTCGATGTCCTTCCGCAGATCAGAAATAGATTTGTAAGCCTTAAATTTACCAGATTTCTCCATAACCATCATTTTTCGTACAAATTCCGGCCTTAACTTGGGCTCAAGAAATTCTTCTTCAAACTTATCGATTACGAAATTAACAGCGTCAGATTTATTTTTAAGACCGTATTTACCTTTAACAATAGTCAAAACCCTATCCTCATATTCGCCTAAGTTAACAATTGCTTGTGCCATTTTTATCATCAATATTATTATTTATAATAAAATATTACTAATCATTATATAAAACTTTCGCTCAGTTTCTCCCGTAATCTTTATAAATAATTAACAATAGTTAAGTGGCATGCAAAAAGTAGATATTAACCTCAACCGGGAACTGTACGATAAAGCAGACCAGCATAAAGCTAAATTTATCGCTAAACCAGGCTTAAATGAAGAGATTGTAAGGCTTATTTCCAAAAGTAAAAATGAACCAGAATGGATGTTGGAAAAGAGGTTAAGGGCATTAGAATTATTCAATCAAACTCCCGTGCCCAATTGGGGCCCAGATCTAAGCCAACTAGACGTCAATGAAATTGTCTTCTTTGTTGATCCCAATGCCAAGGAAACAGACAAATGGGAAGATGTTCCAGCAGAAATCAAACAAACCTTCGACCGCTTAGGAATTCCTGAAGCAGAAAAGAAAGCATTAGCCGGAGTAGGGGCGCAGTATGATAGTAATGTTGTATACCACCATTTGATGAAAGAACTAAAAGATCAAGGCGTCATTTTCGAAAACATGGATGTTGCGGTGCAAAAATATCCTGAATTGGTAAAAAAATATTTCATGACTTCCTGCATTCCCATCAACGACCACAAATTTATCATGCTTCCCGCTGCCGTATGGAGCGGTGGAACCTTCATCTATGTCCCCAAAGGCGTCAAAGTAGAGCTTCCATTGCAAGCGTACTTTCGTATGAACGAACAAAGCGGCGGACAGTTTGAACATACTTTAATTATCGTCGACGAAGGCGCGGAATTGCATTATTTGGAGGGCTGCAGTTCACCAAGATACAGCAAAAATTCGCTGCATGCTGGCTGCGTAGAATTACATGTTCTTCCAGGTGCGAAGATGACTTATTCATCTATTGAAAATTGGAGTAAGAATGTCTATAACTTAAACACCAAACGAGCAATCGTGCATAAAAATTCAATAGTTAGATGGCTCAACGGCAACATGGGCAGCTGTAAAACCATGTTATATCCTTGCTCAATATTAGCAGGAGAAAACGCGCATTCAGAAAGTATCGGTATCGCTTTTGCTGGTCCAGGACAGGATCAGGATACTGGAGCGAAAGCCATCCATATTGCGCCAAATACAACTTCTATCATCAAAGCAAAAAGCATCAGCAAAGGCGGAGGCATTTCCAGCTACCGCGGATTAGTCAGAGTTACGAAAGACGCAGTGAATACCAAATCAAATGTACAGTGCGATGCTTTATTACTCGACAATGAATCTGTTTCCAATACCTATCCGTACATGAAAGTGGACAACAATAAAGTCAATCTAGGCCATGAAGCTACGGTCAGCAAAATCGGCGAGGAACAATTGTTTTATCTTACTAGTAGAGGATTGACAGAACAGCAGGCCGTTCAGATGATTGTTTCTGGTTTTATTGAGCCGGTGATAAAAGCATTGCCATTAGAGTATGCGGTGGAATTGAATAAATTGATTGAATTGGAAGTTGAGGGATTTTAGAGAATAGAGAAGTAAAAATGGCCACTACTCTAACCCAGTTGAAAGAACAAGCAGAGAAAAAATTTACCGAGTTAGAACTACCTGCTTTCAATCACGGAAAAGGATTTGCATTAAATATTGCGGTTGAATGGGAAAAAGTGTTTGCTGAGATGCAAAACTCAGATCCGGAAATTATTGCTGACCCAAGAGTAAAAATCTGCAAGCTCTCAGAATTAGATGCGGAATTCATTTCCAAATATGCGCAAAAACTAATCCCGCCTGAAAATAAATTATTAGCGCTACATTACGCTGCTAACCCAGATGCAATAGTTATTATTATTCCAAAAAACACCGCTATTGAAAATCCAATTATTATTAATACCGAAGCAAAAGCAACAGCATCTGCAGAAAGTATTATTGTTGTTACCGAAGAAGGCGCAGAGGCAACAATCATTGAAAATATAACCTCAGTATCTAATGCGCATTATAAAAGCCAAGTTGTTCAATTATATCTGCAACCAAGAGCAAAAATAACCTACTGCACTGTGCACAACGAAGAGAAAGGAACACACTCCTTGGCAACCAAGCGAGCAGAAGTTTTGCAGAATGCAAGTGTGGAATGGTTTGACTTTGCTATTGGAGAAGGATTTACACAAGTTCAGCTGAGAAGTCATCTTCTAGAAAGCGGAGCAGAAGCGCAGCAATATCAAGCGATTGTTGGTACTGAAGCACAGCAATGTGATTTTAATTCAGATGCCTTTCATGAAAAAAGTAATACCAAATCAGTGATGCTAGCTAAAGGAATTCTTGCTGACAAAGCGCGAACTATGTATCGTGGAACTATTAGAATTGAAAAAAATGCGTCGGGATGTACTGGACACCAACGTTCTGACCTGCTTTTGATGGGAGATCAAGCAAGATGCAATGCCATTCCAATTTTAGAAGTAGAAAATAATGACGTTTCCTGTTCGCATGGAACAACCATGGGACAGATCGACGAAGAACAGCTTTACTATTTGCTTTCGCGAGGACTTGATGAAAAAGAAGCAAAAAGATTACTCGTATTGGGCTTTATAGAACCAATATTACAAAAAATTTCAGATGAAAAAACACGAGAAGAATTGCTGAATGCCATTCAAGAAAAATTAGAAAAATGATAACTAAAAATATCAAAGAAGATTTTCCCATATTGAAAAATGGCTTGATTTTCCTAGACAATAGTGCAACCACGCAGAAGCCAACAAAAGTAATTGAAGCGGTGCAAAAATATTATGAACAAGATAATGCCAATGTGCATCGGGGAATTTACAGGTTAGCGCAAAAAGCAACCGTACTTTACGAAAAAGCACATGAAGTCGTGGCAAAGTTTATTGGTGCTGAATTTGAAGAAATTATCTTCACCAAAGGAACTACGGAAGGGTTGAATCTGCTGGCATGTTCTCTGGGAAAAGACTTGCAGAAAGGAGACGAAATTATACTTACGGAAATGGAGCATCACAGCAATATCGTTCCCTGGCAGCAAATAGCAAAAGAGAAAAACGCAGTAATAAAGTTCATCCCCAATACCAAAGAGTATAAATTGGACATGCAAAAAGCGCAAGAACTGATCACCGAAAAAACCAAGATTGTGTCGGTAGTGCATATGTCAAATGTGCTGGGAACAATCAACCCCATTAAAGAATTAGCAGAAATTGCGCACAGAGTTGGAGCAGTGATGATTGTTGATGCCGCGCAGTCTGTTCCCCATATGCCCATAGACGTTAAAGAACTAAATTGCGATTTCCTGGTGTTTTCAGGACACAAGATGTGCGCTCCGACTGGCATCGGCGCACTCTATGGAAGAAAAGAGTTATTGAAAGAGATGTCCCCATTCCTATACGGCGGCGACATGATTCGTGAAGTAACCTTTGAAAAATCATCCTGGAACGATTTACCGTGGAAATTTGAAGCAGGAACACCAAACATGGCTGGTGCAGCTGGATTGATGGCGGCAGTTGAATATCTGCGGGAGATGCGCATGGAAAATATTGCTGCTCACGATAGGGAATTAACAAAATATGCTTTAGAAAAATTATCTACAATTCCCGGAGTGAGTATTGTTGGACCTGCCAGCATTGAGAACCGAGGAGCAGTTATTTCTTTTACCGTCGAAGGAATGCACCCCCATTACGCCAGTGAATTGCTGGATGCCGAAAACATTGCCGTACGGGGGGGGCATCACTGCGCCATGCCTTTGTTTTCTAAGTTAGGAGTAGATGGAAGTATTCGAGCTTCTTTTTACCTTTATAATAGCAAAGAAGATGTTGATGCGCTGGTGGAAGGCGTGAAAAAAATTGTAGAAGAAATGAAAACAGAAATAGAGGCAATAAACAGGAACGAAATAACTTCCGGTGATTTAACCGAAGAGCAAGAGATGTATAAAGAAAATGTTATCGACCATTACAAATTTCCCAGAAATAAAAAAGAAATGGAGGATTATACTCTCAAACATCGCGAACTTAATCCTCTTTGCGGCGATCAGATTGCCATGTTTATCAAAATAGAAAATAATGCCATTAAGGATATTTCATTTACGGGAAGCGGATGCGCCATTAGTCAGGCTTCTGCTTCTTTATTGACAGAAAAGATGAAAGAAAAAAAGATAGAAGAAGCAAAAAAAATAGATCAAAAAGAAATCTTTTCCTTATTGGGCATTCCTATCAGCCATACCAGGACAAAATGTGCATTATTGTCATTAAAGACGTTCCATCATGCTTTGGAGGGAATATGATCGCCATGGAAAATACGAAAAAGTTGGAAATCATTGATTTGCAGGTAGAAGTCGACGGAAAAGAGATTATCAAGGGAGTTACTTTAACTTTTTATCCTGGAAAAGTGCACGCCTTAATGGGGCCAAACGGCTCAGGTAAATCTACCTTAGCGCATGCCATCATGGGGCATCCGAAATATAAGATTACAAAAGGAAAAATACTGCTTGATGGCGAGGATATTACGTACGCAAAACCAGAGGTGCGAGCGCAGAAAGGATTGTTTTTATCATTCCAGTATCCTTCAGAGATTTCAGGAGTAACTATCAGCAATTTCCTGAGAACTGCGGTTAATAATCTGCGGGAGAAGAAAGGTTTGCCGTCATATTCCGTGGTAAATTTCCACCAACTGCTGAAAGAGAACATGGCGCAGCTCAAGATAGATGCTTCCTTTAGCAAGCGCTATCTCAATGAAGGATTTTCCGGCGGAGAGAAGAAGAGGATGGAAATGCTGCAACTTTCTATGTTGGAACCGAAATATGCACTGCTTGATGAAACAGATTCAGGACTTGATGTTGATTCCATAAAAACAGTTGCGGAAGGAGTGGAAAGAATTCGCAAAGAAAGAGAAATGAGCGTTGTGGTTATTACTCATTACAGCAAATTTTTGGAATATCTTAAGCCTGATACGGTCAGTGTGTTGTCGAATGGTAAAATTGTCAAAAGTGATGGGCACGAACTAGCAAAACAGATCAATGAGAATGGATTTGAGGGACTAAAATGATAACCAAAGAACAATTAATCGAAAACGTCTTCAAAAAATATGAAGATCCCGAATTGAATATCGATGTCTGGACACTTGGATTGATCTATGAAGTGAAAATCGATGAGAAGAAAGTAAAAGTCGTTCTTACCTTTACTTCCGTCATGTGTCCTTTTGGGCCGCAGATGGTGGAAGATCTGAAGAGGATGATTTTTGAGCAGGGAGCGGAAGAAGTGAATATTGAAGTTACCTTTACTCCGCCCTGGAAGCCGTCTGAAGAATTGAGAGAGATGCTGGGAGTGTGAAGAAACATGCTCTATCTCGACTACGCCGCATCCACGCCAGTACGGAAAGAAGTTCGTAAAGTAATAGCAGAAGTAAATAGATATTTTGCCAACCCAAGTAGTATGCATGCAGCAGGAAAGAAAGCAAAGGAAGTCGTGGAAGGTTCTCGAAAAAGAATTAAGAAAACACTTAATGCAAAAGATAATGATAAAATCATTTTTACTTCCAGCGGAACGGAAAGCATCAATCTGGCAATTAAAGGAATCGCTCATGCATATCAGAAAAAGGGAAAACATATCATCACTAGTAAAATTGAGCATAAGGCAGTTTTAGAGACATACAAATTCTTAGAAAAAGAAGGATTTATGGTTACGTACCTTGATGTTGACAGATACGGAAGAGTTAATCTGAAAGATGTCGAGAAAGCGATTACCAAAAAAACAATCTTAATTTCCATCATGTATGCCAATAATGAAGTAGGAACTATCCAGCCGATAAAAGAAATTGCCGCTATCGCCAAAAAAAAGAAAGTGTTGTTTCACACTGATGCCTGTCAAGCAGGAATGCTGGATTTAGATGTGCAGAAATTAGATGTTGATTTATTGACCTTGAACAGCAATAAGATTTATGGTCCAAAGGGAGCTGGCTTATTGTATGTAAGAGAAGGAATAAAACTTCAGCCACTTATTCACGGTGGAGGGCAGGAATATGGATTGCGTTCAGGCACAGAAAATCTCCCCACAATAGTTGGATTTGCCAAAGCCTTGGAACTAGCACAGCAAGAAAAAGTAAAAGAAGATAAGCGATTAAGCGGATTGCGAAATTATTTTATTTCTGAAATCATGAAAAAGATTCCAAATGCATCTCTCAATGGCCATCCTACGGAAAGATTGCCAAACAATGTGCATCTCGCTTTTGAAGGCGTAGAAGCAGAAACAGTATTATCTTATCTGAATCAACAAGGAATTTATGCTTCTGCAGGAAGCGCTTGTACGGCAAATGAGATCGAAGTCAGCCATGTTCTGAAAGCGATGAAAGTGTCAGAAAAATTAGCCAGAGGAAGTATTCGCTTTAGTTTGGGTAAATACACTGATAAGAAAGATATTTATAATGTTGTGAAAGTGCTTGCTGAGGTTATTTCCTCATTACGAAAAATATGATTATTTAATTTATTTTTCTACGACAAAAATCCCTTTCGGAGCTTCCATCTGCCATTCATGGGCATTCGTGGGCCAATTTTTGGTGTAGGGAGCAAAGGCAATCCATCCTTTTCCGGTCATGTCGTCAATGCGCACAATTCTGTTATGTTCAGTGTCCGCAATGTAAATTTTTCCGTTGGAGCTAATGGCTATGCCGTGAGGCAGGCTTAGCTTGTTTTCTCCAATGCCAGAAAATTCAATCCAACCTTTTCCGGTGATGTCGTCGATTCGAACAATGCGGTTGTTGTGCTCGTCTGCGATGTAAATCCTACCCTGAGAGTCAACCGTAATTGCATCTAATTCGTTTCCGAACTGCATTACTCCGCTGCCGCTGCGTTGCTGGACTTCGCCACAATTGGTGGTTGGCCCAGTTCCAGTACCCTGTAGTGACGCCCAGTTCTTCCCGGTGAAGTCGTCAAATTTTATAATTCTGTAGTTGCACTTGTCGCTCACGTAAAACCTGTCCTGGGAGTCAATGTCAAACGCTTTCGGCCCACCAAACTGGTTAACTCCCGGGCCGTTGCTGCCGAAAGCCGTGAAACCATTTCCGGCCATATTGTCTATTCTCACTATTCGGCTGCTGCCCTGGTTTATGGCGTAAATCCTGCCCTTGGAGTCTAAACGTATCGCAGTGGCTCCCACCACGTTGTAAGACACCCACCCCTTTCCAGTCATGTCATCGATTCGCACTATACGGTCATTTCTTTCGTCTGGAACGTAAACCCTTCCCTGCGAATCCACTGCTAAGTGAAATGGTTCATTGAATTGGCCAACGCCGGAGCCAACACTTCCAAAGGAAACCCAGCCCTTGCCAGTCATATCTTCCATGCGAATAACACGACCATGTTTGTAGTCCGTGAAGTAAATGTAAACGTTTTCCGCTCCGGGATCTTCCTTGGGAATGCCTGTGTCTCGCTGTTCATTTGTTGCAGGGTACTTAAATCCATCTTTTTGAACGGGAACCTCTTGCTGCGGACTTCCACCGCGACCTGCTTTTTTCTCTGCCTCACATAATTGGACACAGGGTCCATACTGCATCAGCTTACAGTCAGGAGGCCATTGCACTTGTTTTCCTGCTTTCCAGTCTTCGCATATCTGTTTTGGAGGACCATCGGGAAAATATTGACAGGAAGAGAAGCAGCCGAAATCGTCTCGTTCAGCTTCTGCTGGGGCTTCTCCTGCCGGTTTGGGAGCACAGGAAGCAATTAAAATAACTGCAACAAGGAAAAATATTAAGTAGATTTTATGTTTCATTATTTATTTCCTCTCGATTACAAACATCCCATGAGGTGCTGTCATACGCCACTTATGGAAATATCTCGAATCCTCTGTTTTTGCGTCTGGGGCGAAAGAAATCCAACCCTTGCCCGCCATGTCATCAATGCGGACAACGCGACGATTCGTAGTGTCCAAGATGTAAATATGTCCAGCTTTCGTTATCCCAAACGCATGGGGCTGGCCGAATTTGTCGTTTGGTAATCCTCCGAATTCTATCCATCCTTTGCCAGTAATATCATCGATGCGAACGATGCGGTGGTTATGTTCGTCCCCAATGTAAATCCGGCCTTGTGCGTCCAATGTAACAGCATTGGATTCATCTTCAAACTGTCCCACTCCAGAGCCTTTCGTGCCATAGGTCACCCAACCTTTGCCCGTCATGTCATCAATTCGTACGATTCGATTGTTGCCGGCGTCTGTTATATAAATTCTATCCATGGAGTCTATGGCCAACGCCTTCCCTTTATACAATTGGTGCACGCCCGAACCACTAGATCCAAAAGTAGTCCAACCCTTGCCCGTCATATCATCGATCCGAGCTAACTCACCTCCACTAAGAGCGTAAATCCTGCCCTTGGAATCAAATGCAATTGCATTAATTTGTATGAATCTGCCTTCACCTGGTGGAAGGTTTACTTGTGAAGGGGTATTTGGCTCTCCTGTTCTGCCGGAAACTCCATACGTCATCCACCCTTTGCCCGTCATGTCATCAATGCGGATAATACGGTCATTTTGCGAATCAGCAATATAGATTTTGCCATCCGGTCCAACGGTTAAGTGGCCCGGATTATTAAATTGGTTGATCCCCTTTCCTGTTGTTCCAAATGAAACCCACCCCTTGCCGGTCATATCGTCGATTCTCGTGATGCGGCTGTCTGTTTGTAGGCCTGCGAATATATCGCACCTCTCCACACAGCGTCCTGTCTGGTCGGATATGTAAATATATACACTCCCCGATTCCGAGTCGTTATCTGGAATGCCGGTAGGTTGTTGTGACTGAACTTGGTTTGAATTGGAAGAGTTAGATTCTGGATATTGCTGTTGGATATTGTTATCTGAAAAGCTCGGTGAAATATCTTGTGGATTGTTCTTTTTTTCAAATTCGCACAGCTTCAAACATGCGGGGAAATCTGACATATAGCTGCAATCCGGCCATTTAACCTGTTTGCCTGCCTTCCAATCTTCGCACATCTGCCTCGGAGATCCCTCTGGAAAATATTGACAGGAA
>ERZ1292623.4621-Hain-H51-01um-R1-4621-length-11218-cov-5_pt1 | contig 11218 bp, 13 predicted proteins | sample MGYA00564398_ERZ1292623 | MGnify/ENA primary metagenome ERZ1292623 (study PRJEB36523, sample SAMEA6512633) | groundwater metagenome | collected 2019-01-07 | study: AquaDiva: Metagenomics assemblies of 32 groundwater samples
AGCGTCTGCCGGACTCTTTTTCATTTAATGTTAGCGCGTTTTTATTTCTATCGAAGATCACCCCCCTTTCTGGTTCGATGATAATTTCGCGCAAATAATTATCCCGCGACCGATGCGAAAAATCTTCTCCTTTAGCTATCTGCAAAAAACCAATCCGCGAAAGAAATATAATAGCTACTATTAAAAATCCTCCGCCCAAAAACATAAATACTTTTTTTTGTATTGGATCCTCCAAAGTGCCCTCCAAACTCTCCCTGTGGTAGCCGGCCATATTGAAAGAATCCATAAAAACTTCGTCAACATCTATTTGCTTGTATCTTTTATTTTTTTGCGAAAACATAAATAACCAGAGATAAAATTATAAAATAAGGAATCATAAAATACAAAATCCGCCGCTCAAAAACGCAAAATCCCAAAAAAGGCAAAAACCCGGCCAAAAAGGAATTTAGCGAACGATAAACAAGCGGAGAAAAAAAATAAATCAAAATAGAGGCAACGGCAAAAGCTGTATAAAATCCGGGAAACAAAGATTGTGAGCCTTCCATTACAAAAGCCCACAGAAACGCCAAAAGAATCGCTAAATTATCGCTCCGCGGCATTGCTTTTTATTATAGCCACATCTGTTATAGAATTTAAGGAAACGGGTATTCTTATGGAAACTTTTTGGAAATCCCGCCCTTCTTTTTTGTCCGCGTACTCTATAACTCCCGCAACATAGCTGGGGGCTTGGGCCAAATACACTCCATCGCCGGCATTTATGGGTATCGTGTTGGGAAAATCGGCGCTAATTTCTCCCCCGCCCCTGCCAGCACCTTCAAATAAAACGCTTTTTTGGTCCCCGGTGCGCAAAGGAGTTTTTTCTCCAAATTTAGAAAATGGCGCGACCTTGGAAAATTTTGGGAAAACTTCAACTATTTTTCCAACCGCTATATTTTTTCCGTAAACTATTAAATCGCCAGCTTCCGCGCCGTCATCGGCCCCGCGGTTCAAATACAAAGCTTCAGAAAAAATATATCCTCCGCCAAAAATTATTTGCGGATTCCCGCTTGGTTCCAAAAATAAAAAACTATACGAGGATATCGCCGAATTTTGAATAAAAAAACTGCCTTCAAAGGCAAAAAAAAGCAGAACAAGAGCTGAAAATGCCAAGATTCTGGTCATTGCGGAGGCAAATCGTGGTCGTCATCCAATAAAACTTCTTTAAGATTTGAAATGTTCTCTAAAATAACTCCTGTCCCTCGCACCACGGCCGTAAGCGGGTCTTCCGCCAAGTATACCGGCATTTTGGTTTCCTTTTCCAAAAGCTTATCGAGGCCGCGTATCAACGCTCCTCCGCCAACAAGCAAAATTCCCCTGTGCATTATGTCGGAAACCAACTCCGGTGGGGTGGATTCAATGGTGTCTTTTACAGACTGGACTATTGTCTTTATCGATTTGGCAAGCGCCGCGCGTATATCGGTATCCGTAACCAAAACTTCTCTGGGGAGGCCGGTTACCAAGTCTCTCCCGCGCAAAGTCCCCTCCAAAGTTTCGTTTGTTTTCCACACCGAACCTACTGAAATTTTTATATCTTCCGCTGTGCGCTCTCCAACCAAAAGCTTAAATTCGTCCCTTGCGTAAGAAATTATGTCTTCATTGAATTGGTCTCCGGCAATCCTCAAGTTTCTCGAAGCCACAACTCCTCCCAAGGAAATAACAGCGATATCCGCAGTGCCTCCGCCAATGTCTATCACCATATTTCCCACCGCTTCCTGCACAGGAAGCCTCATGCCGATTGCCGCAGCCATCGGTTCCTCTACCAAATACACTTCTCTCGCGCCAGCGTTGAAAGTGGCGTCTTTGACCGCTCTTCGCTCAACTTCGGTAATACCGGAAGGCACACCTATTACCACCCTCGGGCGCGCGAAAAACTGCGCAGTAGAACTATGCACTTTTTTTATGAAATAGCTGATCATTTCCGCAGTAACTTCGAAATCGGATATAACCCCTTCAACCAGCGGGCGGACAGCGGTTATGTGGCCTGGAGTACGGCCCACCATTTTTTTTGCCTCAGTGCCTATCGCAAGCACCTGGCCTGTTTTTTGGTTTATGGCCACCACCGAAGGCTCGTTTATAACAATCCCTTCGCCGTGTATATAAACAAGGGTATTTGCCGTACCCAAATCTATCCCTAAATCTTTTGAGAATACTCCGAATATTTTACCCAGCATAATCTAGTATTTTATCAATTTTAACTAATTCCGCCTCGTTTGAACCGCGCTTTTTTATTTCAACAGAATCTTTTTCCATAGTTTTTTTGCTTACGACAACCCGCAAAGGAATGCCTATTAAGTCCGCGTCCGCAAATTTTTCACCGGCAGTTTTGTCTGCCCTGTCGTCGTAGAATACATCAACTTTATCTTTATTTAAAGTTTCATAAATTTCATCAGCTTTTTCTTTAGCCTCTTCGCCCAATGAAATCAAATGCATCGCAAATGGAGCTATGTTTTTGGGCCAAATTATTCCGTCTTTATCGTTATGCACTTCAACAGCCGTACCCATCAATCTGCCAAGCCCAATCCCATACGAACCCATAATGACGTGTTTTTTTTCTCCACTTTCATCGGCATACTTGAGATTCAAGGCTTCGGAATATTTTGAACCGAGAGGAAATATATTGCCAACTTCGATTGATTTTTCTTCTTTGACACTACCCCCTCACCGCAGACACTTCGATCCATCTTTAAGCGAGGAAACCTCTTTGTTTTCGGCATATTCGCATTTATCGCACATGTAAATAGTATCTTCGCCAATGGGGGCGATAACCTGGAATTCATTTGTATTTTCAGCGGTAAAAACTCCCCCGCCGGCTAAAGTGTAAATCGCTTTGAGGCCGCATCGCTCAAAAATTCTAAAATACGCGGCCTTGGCTTCTTCATAAAAATGCGCGAAATCGCTTTCGCTAGCGTGAAAACTGTATAAGTCCTTCATCAAAAATTCTCTTCCGCGCAACAACCCGGATTTCGCCCGAGCTTCGTGGCGGAATTTGGTTTGAATTTGATACACCGAAAAAGGGAAATCTTTGTATGAATTTATAAATTTGCCGGCCATTGCGGTAAGTATGTCTTCGTGGCTCCATCCCAAAACAAAATTTGCTTCGTCTTCGCCCCTGGCCTTGGCTTCAATGCTTATATCAACATCCCACCGGCCGGTCGCTTCCATGTATTTTTTTTCTACTAGCGCCGGCATAAAAATTTCCTGCGCGCCCAAAGCGTTCATTTCGTCCTTTATGACGCCGGCGATTTTTTGAATCACGCGCCATCCCAAAGGCAAATACGAATAAATTCCGGAGGAATTTTTATAAATAAATCCGGCTCTTTCTAGAAGCTGGGCATTTTTTGCCACCTCGTCTTTTGGCGCCTCTTTCGCCGTTTTTGTAAACAATTCCGATTGCCTCATGGTATATATAGTAGCGTAAAAATGGCTTTTGGCAAATAAATTAAAACAGCCCGCAGTGCGGGCCGTTCCGTATTTTAATACGATGAAGTGCGCCAGGTAACAACGCCTTTTTTATTGATTTCCATGGTTGTGTAAATTGATCTAAGCGACTTATTGTCATACCTCACCAAAAAAGCGCTCTTTCTTGGAAGAAGCAGAAAATAACGATAAATGCGAAGCGTCGCTTCATTTCGGCTGTTGTCGTACACATACCAAAGTGGTCCTTCTTCCTCCGGCCTCGGCTTTCTTACATATACTTCCGGAGTTTTTAAATCCGGCAACGGAATTCTCAAAATAACGCTCCCGTTTTTTGGCAATCCATTGCACAAAATTCGGCCTTCAAAAACAACAAGAGTTCTTTGGTCTCTGGGGTCGATTTGCAACTCGTACTCAGTCTCGGTAGCCACATCACGACTAAGCCAATAAGCATTGGGGAGTTTAAAAACCAACAAATCTTTTACCCACACTCCATCCGTCCTCCCGGACGCAGAATTGTGCAAATAATGCCACACGCTTTTCGTTTGTTCTTCGCTCATTTTCAACCTCCCTTTCTGCTTCCAAATATAACAAACTATATGAATTCTGTCAAATTACCACTTTGAGCTGGCTTATGCTATACTAAGATGCAGATTTTGGAGACAGTAATGAAAAAGATATTTTGTGTCTTTTTTTGCGCAACTTTTGCAATAATTTCATCAAAAACTGCCTACGGGCAAAACACAGAAGACGTGGATGCGCTAATTTCCGAGTTCTATAACAATTTTACTTCGGAAGAAAGCAATAGGACTATAAAGGAAAAAATAGAACAACTTATAAAATTGCGCCCAGAAAATCCGCATCTTTACAGTTTTTGGGCATCTGTAGAGTGGGTTTTGATTGGAAGAGAATTAGGACTTGCGCTGGGTGACAAGAAAAATATTTCCGACAACGAAATATATGCCCCGAGGATTACCAGACACGAGCAAATGGTTAAAATAGGACTTGAATATACAGAAAAAATTGATAGCGAAAAAGAATTAGCCAAAGCCGCTCTTCTTTTGGAAAAAAGCAAATTGCAATACAGATTTTTGGAAAACATACGCGATGCAGACAAAACATCTGCGAAAATTATACAAATAATTGACAATTCTCCCTCGTGTTATAAATATTTCTATTTGGGTAGCATGCGATTTTCAATGTCCAACAGAAGCAGAATAGAACGACTCGGAATTTATATTCTCTCTGATAGCTACGCGGAACTCTATAAAATTGACCGAGATGTATTCAACAAAAACAAATCAATAGAATGGCTTGAACGCGCTTACCAATGCGAACAAAAAAGCATGGGGCAAAAAAAGACTTGGATTGAAACCACATTTTTTCTTGCAAATGCCTACAATACTTATCGAAAGGGGCTTCAAATTGAAGATGAATTGCCTATTTTGGAAAAAGAAACAAAAATAACCGGCGAGCTTAATGCATTGTTCCCTAAAAATAATGATTTGGCGAAGAGACATAAATTAAACAAACTGCGCCAAGAAACATTGACTTATTATCTAAAACGCAAATAAATTAAACCCTCCAACAACGATTGGAGGGTTTAATTTATTTTTTAAAATATTCTCGAAACATCTCGAAGCGTAATAGCAATCATTAACGCAAGCAAAATCGCAAGCCCAATGCTATGGAAAACCGCTCCAAATTTTGCAGATATGGGCTTTCGGCGTATTGATTCCAAAATCACAAATAAAAATCTTCCGCCATCGAGCCCCGGAAATGGAATTACATTTATTATCGCAAGATTTACCGATAATATTCCCACAAGCATCAAAAGCATGTTGAACCCGCTTCTGCTGACATCTTTTGTAATGTTAAAAATTCCAACCGGCCCGGAAACCTGTATATTTTGAGTCTGCCCCGCAAACAAATTTTTAACAGCGCTCGAAAAACCTACCACCGTTCCCAAAAAGGTATTATAAGTTATTTTTACTCCCTCCAAGGGAGCTTTGTACCACGAAGATTTTTCTATCCTCACCCACGAAAGAGCTATGCCCAATGGACCCTCTCCATCTGGAGACTCAACTCTTGGGGTAACATTAAGCCCCACCATATCGCCATTGCGCTGAAGTTCCATTAAAATATTTCTTCCCTTATTTTTTCTTATTATTTCTTGCGCTTCTTCCATGCTTTTGGGAATATTGCCGGCAATGCTTTTTATTTTGTCCCCCGGCTGTATTCCGGCGGAGTACGCAGGCGAGCCCAATACAACATCAACTATAGCAATGCGAGCGTCCGGATAAAATGAAGCTTCTTCCTGCGATAGTCCCCGGGGCATGCCCAAAAAACTTACAAAAGCAAAAATAACAAAAGCTAAAAAAATATTCGCCACGACTCCCGAAAGAAGCACTGCGGATTTTTGCCAGGCGTTTTTGGAACCAAAGCTTCGATTATCACCTTTATTTTGACCCCCCGCTCCGCTCTCGCTTGAGCGAGGCGAGTCCTCGCCGAAAATTTTTACAAAACCGCCAAACGGCAACAGGTTAAGTGAATACAAAGTCTCTCCTTTTTTTATCCCAGCGATTCGCGGCGGAATCCCAAAACCGAATTCTTCTACCTTAATTCCAAAAAATTTAGCCGTAAAAAAATGCCCCGCTTCGTGCGATAAAACAAGAATCAAAAGTATGGCAATAAAAATAATTAATGTCATACGGTCAAAATTTCTTTTTCTTTTTTGCCGGCAAGTTCGGCGATTTGGTCGTTTATTTTGCCCACCATTTTTTCCATTTCCTCTTTTTCCTCGAATTTCTGGTTTTCGGAAATCACTTTATCTCTTTCTTCCTGCTGAATCTCGCGCCAAAGCTCTTCCCTGGCCTGGCGGACAGCAATCCTAGTCTCCTCCATTTTCTTTCCAACCACTTTTGTCATTTCTTTCCTTCTCTCTTCTGTAAGAGGCGGGAGCGAAAGCCGAATCTGGTCCTTGTCTGAAATCGGCTGTATGCCCAAGTTGGATTTTTGAATCGCCGATTCTATTTGGGGCATAATATTTTTGTCCCAAGGCTTTATTAAAATACTCTTGGCGTCAGGTGTCGAAATTGAAGCCACGTGTGATATCGGCACTTTCGAACCATAAGAATCAACCAAAATCCCCTCCACCATTCCAATGTGGGCTTTGCCGATGCGTATTGCCGACAGGTCGTCTTGAAACCTTTTTACAATATCATTTAATTTTTCCTGTGTTTTCTTTAAGTTCGCCATAATATTTCTATTTTGTAGCTAAAAATAATAAATTGGGCAACACCGGGCTTACAAATAATCCGGAAACTCTGCGAGCGCTCGGCACCTCCGAAAGCGACCAGGTGCTTCCACTATCCGTGCTTTTGTATAAAATATCCTCGGACGACGCGTAAATTATGTCGGAATTCGCCGGATGAATCGAGACAGATATAACCGGCAAAGCGCCCGCCGGCACTATAAGGTTCAGCTCTCTCCAGCTCTCGCCCCCGTTTTGCGAAAGCAAAAGCTTGTCGGCCAATGCCAGCAGAAACCCTGACCGCGGGTCCGCGTAAAAATCACGTATTCTAAGTTTTCGTCTTCCAGAAAGCGGGGCAATGTCTTTCCACGATTTTCCGGAATCCGAACTCGAAATTATCGCGCTTTCTGATGTAAGAACAAAGTTTTTTCCCGAGACAGAAAACATTTTCAAAAGCCCGTCGCTCCTTCTGGACCTAAGCTCCCAGCTTCGGCCGTTGTTCGCGCTCCTATAAAATCCGCCGTCCGATGAAATTATCGATATCGCGCTTCCCTCTAAAGAGGCCCCAAAAACTCCGTACCTGGGCAATGAGTTGAAATAAATTTCCGACGAACCTGTTTTGTAAGAAGAGAAAATAAAAGAACCGCGAGTTCCATTATAAGTGGAGAGGTACAAATTTCCGCTTATATCTTCTTTTATATCGTAAACATCAACTCTCTCGCGCAAAATTTCGTCCTGCGCTTTTTTAAAATTTTTCCCTCCGTCGCGCGAAACCCAAACTCCGTTTCCAGCGGTTCCCATGTACATCGCCTTGGGATTTATTTTTGAAACCAGAAGCGATTTTGCCTCAAGCCCGGCTGTGGAGGAAATGGTTTTAAAAACGTCTCCGCCAGAGGCGGATCCGCCTTCGGCGGAAAAAATTATAAGCCCCCCGGCTCCTCGCGGAAGGCTCGAAGAAAAAGACCGCACATTGAACAACAGCGCGCCAACGCCAATTAAAATTCCAAGTATTAAAAAAATTCCTAAAACAATAACTGCTGTACGCATACTTTATACTGAAGTATACCTGTGAATAACACGCTTGACAAGGAATATGGGAGGAGTATAATTAAAAGCAATGGTAGAATAGCTTCGTGAAATTACGAGCTAAATCTGCGTGCTAAGAAAAAGAACTCACTTTGTGAGTTCTTTTTCTTTTTGTTAACATAAGAATCGGTGGACTCGGGCCCGTAGTTTCATGAAGTAAAATTCTACCATTAGCACGTAGAGAAGCGAGTGCAAGTCTCGCCGGGTCCACCACAAAAAATTTGAAAAGAAAATCAAACATTTGAGCCAAATTCAAATTTTAAGCGGTACCGTAAGCTCGTTGAATAAGCTTCTTGTTGATAGAGGAATTGTAAGTGAATATGAACTGCAAGATTACTTTCAAAAATGGATGAAAGAAAACTCTTCAGAAAAATTTTTCAAAGATATGAGTTTGGATGAGGTATTTGACCTTGAAACCAAACACACTGCATTCATTGGACATGGAACAAGTTCGGCACAACCAAAAAAGAAACAAAAAAAATAACACAAAAGCCGTCCGCCAATTAGCGCGACGGCTTTGAAATTTTAATTAACTTTTCTAAACCGTCCTTTCGAGGATATCCAAATAATCGCGCGCCATGCGCTTGTTGAGAGCCGAAATCGGCAAAAGGCCCTGAAGCGAAAGAAGTTTTTCAATTTTAAAAATAAATAAAGGAGATAATGTTTTTCGCAGTAAACCGACATTTTTTAAAAGAGACTGGCGGATCATTATTTCCAAATTGTCGCCAGATTCTTTTCCGCCTGAGGCCCGCTTCGCTGAATCGAGGCGAGCGAGATCTCGCCCGGTACGGGCGGAGAAAAACCGCAAATGCGAAAAACGCGATTTTACAGCGGGCAAAAGAGACGCGTAATTTTCACAGGTCGCAAGTAGCATCGAGCTTCGGGGCAAATCTTCAATTGTCTTGAGCATTGCCACTTCCGCCTCCCTGTTTAAATGTTCGATGCCCCGTATTAAAAAAATATTTTTGGAGCCGGAAGCCGAAGTAAGAAGCGACCTTTCTTTTAAAATTCTGATTTCATCAATCGAAATTTTCCCTTCAACAGGATTTATTTCAAAAAAATCTGGGGTTTGTTTGGATAAATAATGATTTTTTATTAATTCTATCGCCTCTTCCTTAGCCACTGAATCGTTACCAGAAAACAAATACGCGTGCGGAAGACAGTTATTTTTTATTTGGTCTTTTATCATTTTTTGGCAATTATGCTCCTCTTGTATGCCTCCAGGTGTTCAAGAGCTATGCCAGTGCCCTTGGCCACGCAGTAAAGCGCGTCTTTGGCCACTACCGCCGGCACTCCGGTTGAGCGGGAAATCAAAATATTCAAATTGCGCAAAAGAGATCCTCCGCCAGTCATGGTAATTCCTTTTTCTATGATGTCGGAAGCAAGCTCCGGAGGCGTTTGATGCAAAACTTGTTTTATTGCCTTAACCACGCTTCGCAGTTCAGATTCTATGGCTTTTACAATTTCGTTTGTTTTTATTTCCAAAGACCTTGGAAGACCAGAAAGAAAATCCCTCCCTTTTATAGTCATCTCAAGCTCTTCCTCAATCGGAATCGCGGAACCAATATTTATTTTTATCTCTTCCGCGGTCCGGTCTCCAATCGCCAAGTTGAATTGTTTTTTTATGTAATCCGAAATAGCCTGGTCGATTTTGTTCCCCGCGACTTTTACGGAAATTGAGCTAACAATTCCCCCCAAAGAAATAACGGCTGCGTCCGTGGTCCCCCCGCCGATATCCACTATCATATGCCCCTGAGGCTCGTGTATTGGAATACCGGCGCCGATTGCCGCAAGAATCGGCTCCTTTACAACATAAGCAGCCTTAGCTCCCGCCTTTATAGCAGCCTCTACCACAGATCTCCTTTCTGTTGATGTAACTCCCGCAGGCACGGATATCAAAACTTCCGGCTTTACCAGATTCCAAGAACCAACAGCCTTGCCGATAAAATACCTGAGCATGGCTTCGGTAACCCTGTAGTCGGCGATTACTCCATCGCGCATCGGCCGATGCGCCACAATAGAATCCGGCGTACGACCTATCATAATCTTTGCTTCGTTGCCCACGGCAAGAACTCTGTTTTCCGGCATCGATACCGCGACAACCGAAGGCTCGTTGAGCACCACGCCCTTGCCAGGCGCAAACACCAAAGTATTCGCCGTACCCAAGTCTATTCCAAGTTTTCTTACAAAAAAGTTTGTCATTTACTATACTGACAGAATAAGTTAGAATTACTTTCAAATCAATGTTGACTAAACGAAAAAGGCGTATTTTATTTTGGCTTTCTGGCCTTATTTTCGTAATTTTACTGGCGCCGGTATTTTTGTACACATTCGGCTACGGAGTAGGGCCGGGGCTCAAAATACAGCGCACCGGAGGCATTGCGGTTACCGCGTCGGCTTCGAACGCGCTTGTTTCGGCTAGCCCGTTCAGGAAAAAAAAGACATCGCTTATTTCAAAAAACGCCGTTATCAAAAATCTGATTCCGGGAGAATACGAAGTTGAAGTAAACAAAGACGGATTTTGGGAATGGGAAAAAAACCTCTCCGTGTTCTCCGAAAAAGTAACAGAGCGCGAAGTTCTTTTGATACCTCGCCAAGTCGCAGGAGAAATCTTGGGCACAACTTCTCCGGTTTCTAACAAACCTTATTTCAAAAAAAATTCTCTTTACGCGCGTGATGAAAACGGTAAGGAAAAAATATTATTTTCTAGCGTCAAGAAATTCTGGGAGTTGCCAAAATCCGGCGAGTACCTGATTTTGGGAGAAGATAAAAACTTTTATAGAAATAAAAAATTAGAAACAACTTTGGCCACTTCCACTCTTAAAATCTTAAAAGAAGGCCGAAATATCCTGTTTTCCGAAGACGAAAATGAAATAATATCCTGGGATTCGTCAAAAATAGAACTTTTCTGGATAGGGCCGGAAGATAAAATGCCTTTTTGGATGGATAAAACCCGCTATAAATCGTTTGTTTCTGGTGAAGAAATTCGAGAAGTAAAAAACTATTCTGGACAGCCGGACTACATGGTAATAAACATGGAAAACGGCATCTGGGCGCTCGAAAAAGAAGCGCCAGAAAACAATATCGCGCCTTTGTACAAAGGCAAAAATCCGAAAATCATATCGATGGAGTCAAAATCCTTAATTCTCCTAGACGACGGCAACTACATCAAGATTGAACTTCCGTAGGTTGGGAAGAAATAAATTCTTCGAGTTTTTTGGCGAACGATCCGTACTCCGGCAAATCGGAAATTGACGTAATTCCAAGGAATTTCAGAAAATCGCGAGATACCCTGTAAACGTATGACCTGGAATCTTTGGGATCGCGGACGCGTTCAATCAGTCCGCGGATTAAAAGATTGCGGAGCATGAAAGAAGAATTAACTCCTCTTATATATTCAACCTCCGATCGTTTTACAGGCCCTTT
>ERZ1292623.4622-Hain-H51-01um-R1-4622-length-11216-cov-9_pt1 | contig 11216 bp, 13 predicted proteins | sample MGYA00564398_ERZ1292623 | MGnify/ENA primary metagenome ERZ1292623 (study PRJEB36523, sample SAMEA6512633) | groundwater metagenome | collected 2019-01-07 | study: AquaDiva: Metagenomics assemblies of 32 groundwater samples
GTATCAAAATCGTAGGAATGAATATATAAAATCTTTTTGGAATATTGTAAATTGGAAGAAAGTTAATGAGAACTTCTTGAGGACAAAGAAGTAATTATTGTTAGATAATCTCAATGATATCTTCTATGTTCGCTTTTAGAGAATACAACATGGGGGGACGATGGGAAACATCTTTTTTTATTCCTTCTTCTTTTAAAATATCTAATGAAAGAAGCTTCTTTGCAAAATTTCTCTTATCGAATTTTTTGTTGAATACTATTCCATAAATGCTTTGAATTTGACTTATTGTAAATTCTTTTGGCAATAGAGAAAAAGCGACGGTTGTGTACTCAAACTTCCAGCGTAACCTTTTTAGAGCATAATCTAAAATTTTATTATGGTCGAATGCAACTCCCGGAATTTTTTTAGTTGAAAACCATTGTGCCATTGAGGCATCAGTTTTTGCTTCTAACTTTATCATATCTGAATTTATCAATGCCATATACGAAATAGTAATTACCCTTCCTCTTGGGTCTCTTTTTGGATTTCCGAAAGTGTAAAGCTGTTCAAGATAAACATTTTTTACCCCTGTCTCTTCTTCAAGTTCTCTCTTGGCTGCATCTTCCAGTGACTCATGAATTTTTACAAATCCTCCCGGAATTGCCCACTTTCCTTTAAAGGGCTCGATACCCCTTTTAACGAGAAGAACTTTCAGCTCCTTGTTCTGAATTGTGAATATAACCATATCTACAGTTACTGATGGCTTTTCATATTCTTTTTCCATAGTGTCTTTAGAACACAAACATATTTAAATTTTTATTTATGAGAGATTACAACTGATTCCAAGCGTGAAGTTTTTTATGAATATTTTTTATCTGTGTTGCAGAATGGACTTTGTAATATTGTTTATCTGGGGCACGATAATAAAAATCAATTTTAGGTGGGATACTTATTTTAAATCCAAGTTTTCTTAATTCTGGCTTATATTCTTCAAAATCATTAACACATCTATAAAAAGTATTGTCTGTTAAGTTTGAAATTTTACACTTATCTTTCATATAACTAACCCATATTTTCATTGGTTGTGGATCAATTAATTCGACTATTCTATAATTTTTTCTGCCTAATATCTTAAGTTGTTTTTCAACTCTTCTTCGTCTTTCTTTTACTGGTAGAGGGCCTTTTTCCTGGGCAGAGCCAATACAAACAACTACTTGATTATTTTCTTGAAATGCTTTCTCCATTAAGTAAATATGACCAACATGTAGTGGATTGAACCTTCCCAAAACCAAACCAACTTTTTTTCTTTTCATTCTCTTATTTTTATTTAAGTTTAATTTACTTTTTATACTTTTCTTGTTTTTTGATAAAAGTCTACTGCTCTTTTAACACCTTCTGAAAAAGGAGTTGTTTCAGGAAATAAATGTGAATATCTTTCAATCTCAGTTAAATCCATTACTTCTCTCATCCTTGGATTTTTCTTGGATTCATCCCATGATATTATTTCATCAGGATGATGCACTATCGAATATAAAACAGTTCTTGCTAATTCTTCGTAAGTTGGAGTTAATCCATGCCCTACATTTAAAATTTCTCTATGAAGAGATTGTTCAGATAAAGCAAGAACATAATTTGCAGAATCGTCAATATACATAAACTCCCTTTTGGCTTCTGGGGAACCCCACAATGTAACAGGCTCATTTTTTTCTTTTAGGGTGATAAAGTCTCTAATCCAAGAAGATAACAAGTGTGATTTTCCTAACTCAAATCTGTCTCCAGGACCATAAAGATTTGGAAGAATTAAATGACTGTGTTCAATGCCCTCTATTCTGTTGTTTAATTTTGCTATATCAAAAAGGGAAAATCTTGAACGAGTATAACCTATTAGTTTTGAATTAGTGTTTGTGGTATCTTTAGCCAATAACATATCTTCTCTTAAAGGTTCATCAGTTAAAGGATAACATCCCGTGGTTCCAATTGTAACAACTCTTCTGATTTTGTTTTTTCTTGCCAATGCAAATAAATTTTCAAAAATTCTTACGTTTCTGTCATAAACTTCTTGAGGATTCTCTGATGTATACTGAAGTCCAGGATAATAATCTGCGCAGTGAATTATTGTTTCTATTCCGTCTACAATTGGTGGTACCGACCAATTTTCTAAATCAAATTCCTTTCTTGTAAAGAAAATCGCTTTCTCAGGTTTTGAGTCTAAAGATCTTTTTATAGCACTCCCCAAAAACCCATTAGTTCCAGTTATTAGTTTCATTTTAGTTTAAGTTTAATAAATCCTCCCGTCTAACATCAGTCAAGCCATATTCTTTTTCTAATTCTAACATTCTAAGATTTAAGTTATCACCAATATCAAATCTCCTGACTTCTTTATTATAAGAATCACTTCTATAATATTTTAACTGAACCGCAACAAGCATTCTTTTATGCCACTCTCCAAAAGATCCGTTTGTAAAGACTGGTGTTTTTGAATCAAATTTGTCAAAGTCAGATTCTTTTATTCTACTCTGGTAAGAGCCCCACAGCCTTGTTCCAGGAAAGGGCATCAGAAAATTAGCGCAAACTTGAGAAGGTTTTAGATCAATGAAGGCATCAAATAAAGCATGATAGTTATCTCTTGCCTCTTCTTTTGTTTTTCCATCATCATTAACAATAAAAGACATTACATATTTCATTCCAGCTTTGCGACAATTTTCAACAGCTTCTGCAAGATTTCTATTCTTTTTATAAGAGACACCAACATCTTCTAACCCAAAGTTTAGAGAATGCCATCCATTTTCCATTAAACTCTCTAGTATGTCTGGTCTTTTTGCAATTACAGCTCCTGTTCCAAAAGAATAAAGAACTCTAAACTTGTCCTTGAATAAAGGAGCAAACTCTTTTATTTTTGGATTTGTTGCAAAACTTTCATCTCTAATGAAAACTGTTGTCGCTCCTTTGTTTACTAAATCATCAATTTCTCCTTCAACATACTCTAAATCAGAAACCCTCATTTTTCTTCCAGACATACCTGGTGTTGAACAAAACTCACAATCATAAGGGCATCCAACTGAAGAGACCATAGACCCAGAAACATCTTCAGGGGTTATATCTGGATAAACTTGTCTCATTGATTTTAAGTCTATTAAATCTCTTCTCATTGGAGTAAATCCAAAATCTGCTCTAATAATTCCCTCTGGGCCGTTTATTACATCATCTATATTTCTACAATAACCAGGAACCACTTTGTGAGCATGTTTCAAAGTCTCTTCAGGCATGGCTGTTGGGTGATAACCTCCAGCAATTACTTTATTTCTTCCAACACTTTGAGCAAAATTTCTAAATTCGTTCCAACCTCTTGTGTAAACAGAGCAAAGATAAATATCAATGTCTTCTTTAGGTTGATTTTCCAAAAGAAAAGTGCTTTCTCCTTGTTTGGGTGCTACATAAAGAACTGAGGGTTCTAAACGCTGAACTAGTTTCGTAGGATTTGCTGAGTAAAACTGGTTAAACAATCCTGGAAAAGTCATTAGCCCGAATTTCATTTTTCTAGCACTCCTATTGCCTTTAAAGGTTTATCTGATAATTCAATTTCTGCTGTATCTCCCATATTAAAACTGTAAATAGTATCGTTTACGGCAAGAATTCCTCCAGAATATCTTTCTCCTTTAAAGATTAGCTTTTCACCTTTCTTTATTTCACCTTTTAGAATCTTTGGCTTGAATACTCTTTCTCCGATATAAGGTTCTCTAACTTCAAATGCAATTTTTTCTTCGTTCGCACCAAAGGGTTTTCCTCCCGCAGTTAAAAACCATGCTTTTGAGCCTGTTCCAGTGCTAATAATAACCCCTGAACTTTTATGATATTCCTCTTTACCATTGAATTTTATTTTATAGAGAGAAGTGTGAAATTGCGATGCTGCCCCGATAAAAACTTCATTTGTTGCATTTTCGTTTAAAACTTTTCCATTAAGGGTGATTTTCGCACGTTGCCTCAAAGTTGTCTTAAATTTCCCTGTAAAAATATCTTTCAGTCTATCAATATCTTCTATATTCAAATCGGTAAGCGCTCCCTCGCTGCTTTTTGGATTTGCATTTACTCCAATAATCATGGAATCTTCAATCAGATTGGCTGTTTTCACGAATGTCCCGTCTCCACCTATTGTTACTATTAATTCTGCATCAGCCAAGGATTGTTTGCTGATTTCTTTGAGACTCAGAAATTTTATCTCACTTTCTTTTGGGGCGTTTTTTATTTTATTAACTGTTCCATCACCTAAGGTTAATCCCTCTCTGACCACAATTATTATTTTGCTAAACATTTTTATTTTTATCCCCCAGAAATTTTTCCCTTTGCAGTCAAAACTACACAGAGCATTCCAGTTATAGAAGCAGTTAAGCCTATCCATGTGTCATGCCATGCAAAGAATAAGTAGAGATTTACGGCGGTGAATGTGAACAACCATATTTTTTCGGACAAATTCCAATCCTTAAAGTAATTTTTCATTCAATTATTTCTCCTTTGTTTGTTTTTAAAGTAATCGTTCAGAATTTCCCTATGATCAAAAGCGAGTTTTTTTGGAAGTCTTTTGAATACCTTGACTTCTGCAGCGTCGTCCTTAGCTCTTAATTCACCGGAATATTCAACCGCTTCATAAACATGATCAATAACATGCCCTCTAGGGTCTCTTTTTGGGTCAGAATAAACTCCTATTAGAATAAGACTATCTAAATCTGCACGCAGGTTTGTTTCTTCAAATAACTCTCTTACTGCAGCTTCCTCTAATGTTTCTTTTCCCATATTCAAAAATCCGCCTGAAAGAGCCCAGTATCCCTTGAAAGGTTCGTGCTTTCTTTTAACGAAAATAATTCCTCCTTCGTAAGGAACAATCAAATCCACCGTGCTAGCAGGATTTACATAATGGTCTGTCATTGCGATTTATCCTCCGAATGGTAGTTTAAAGTTACTGGAGCTGCTGGAGGATGAACAATTCTCGCTTTGGCTTTCGCGATTTCATTTCTTCTGATTATGTCCAAGGCTATCTTTCTCGGATTTTCAAATTTACTTTTTCCGTAAAGTCTCGTATACTCTTCTATATCTTTTGTTGAAGATGAAACAAAGGAAGCATCTGTTAGAATTTCTTTTAAATCCAATTCTTGTTCAAAACCATTCATAACTATTTCTGCTGTTTCATATTTGTATCCTAAATCTTTAAAATCAGTTTGTCCTGGCTCTAAACCCGCGGTGGGTATTCTGTTTGCCAAATCTCCAAATCCCAGATATTCTGCCATTTTTTTAACGAGACGCTTCGAAAGATTTCCTATTGGGGAAATGTGAACTGCCCCGTCTCCAAACAGTGTGTAATACCCAACACAAAAGTCCTCATCTCTGTTACCCGTTCCCAAAACTAATTTTCTTTCAGTTGCTGCTTTTTGATGAAGTATTGTTGCTCGTATTTCGGCCATCATATTTCCCTTATGGAGCTTTGAATTAAATGTTGCCGAATTTGTAAACCGATATGCTTCAACAACTGGCTGAATGTCTAATACTTCGTAAGTTATGCCTAATCTTTCCGCAACTTTCTTTCCGTCTTCCGCATCTGCAGGAGAATTTGTTGTCGATGGGAGAATATACCCTGTCAAATTTAGTTTTCTATCACTGTTAAGATTATGTTTATCAAAGGCCTTTTTTGCTAAGGTAGCTGTAACTGTTGAGTCCACTCCCCCAGATAAACCGATAACTCCCCCGGTAAAATCGGGAATTGCTAGAATACTATTTACAATAAACTTTTCTATTTCTCGAGTTACCTGTTCCGGATTTATTTCTGCTAGTTTTATTCTTTTCATTTTCTTTCCTTCAGTTCTAACAAGATTTCGTCTAGGGTTTTGTGTTCGATTCCAATATCTTTCTGAATTCTTTCACAAGAATCTCTGACTTGTTGTTTATTTTCAAATCCTAAACCAATTCCGTAAAGTTCTGTTGTTGCTCCAACAAGATTCACGACTCTCGATCCATACTTTTGTTTTAGACCTGTAGTTGTATAATGTCTACATATATTGTCAACAACTCCTGTTCCAATATAAACGATTTCGTGATTCTTCCCATATTTTTCTTGTATGAGATCGAAAACAGTGTATTCCTGATCCGGAACTCTTGAAATCCTTTTATTTGGCAATCCAAACTCGCTTACAACTGTTGTTGCGTCAAAATGTGTTTTTGGGGCGATTAAGTAAGTGAATTTTTCTCTCGTGAATTCTTCGGGGGTTATTATCTTATGTCCAAATGCTTTTTCAACTAAATCTGGACTAAATGCTAAGTCTTCTCCTCCTTGGAAATAAACATGTCTTGATACCACTATCCCTGTGAGGGATTTATCAATTTCTTTATCAATGATGTCTGTTTGTTCTGGACTGATGGTCATTCCATCGTTTAGTCCATAGTCTGTAACATCAATTTCTCTAAACTCTGCAACGTTATGGAGAGGCCATATTCCCCCATTTATTTTGAACTCCTTGCTTTTTATTGAGTGAAAATCTGTTGTGTTCACAACTAAGTCTAGTTGTGGCATTAATTCTGCAGCAAGTTTTTTTTGTTCTTCAGTTGTGCCACAATAAAATCCCCCATTTGAGTCTACAAAAGATTTACTCCAGTCAATGTTTACTCCAACATATAGTTTTTTCATTCTGTTTCACTTCCTTTCAGCGTTTGACTTTTTTCAGAGGAATGTTTTCTAGCCAGCTGTATAATCAATTCTTCTATGCCTTCAGAAATCCTCAAATCGTATGATAAAGTTCCTTCTACTAGTTTGGTGTAATTTGGCATTTTTGCGACTTGCTCTAAGCAGTAGGCTCGTATTTCTCTAATATCTCTTCTAGGAGAAACCCTCTCTCCGTTTTCAACAACCTTTTCGAGCAGAGGAGTTCCGTTAATGTGTTCGCTTTCTAAAGCTAAAACGTCATTGTTGAATTGTCCGTCCTTTTCAATCCTGTAAACTTGTTTTTTTCCAGGATAACTTCTCTTATCTTCCGATAATTTTATTTTTGGACCATCTTCGTCTTCAACGAGTTTGTAAACTCCGGGAATTGCTGCAACAGGTTTTGCTGTTATCAGTTCTGTTCCAACCCCATAACCATCGATTTTTGCCCCCTCTATTTTTACTCTTTCAACTTTGTACTCGTTTAGATCATTGCTTGCGAAGATTTTAACATAATCTAACCCGTTTTCATTAAGAATTGCCCTTACCTGCTTTGATAACTCGGTGAGATCTCCAGAGTCTAATCTTACAGCTCCGAGCCTTTTTCCTCTTGCTTCTAGTTCCTTGCCCACTATTACGGCGTTTCTTGCGCCTTGAATAGTATCGTAAGTATCGATGAGAAAAGTTGGACTATTTGGGAATGTTTTAGCGTATGCTCTAAATGATTCTAACTCTGTTGGAAAGCTCATGACGAAACTGTGAGCCTGAGTTCCAGATATAGGAATGCCATATTCTTTTCCTGCTAGAACATTACTCGTGGCTACAGCACCTGCGATAAATGCTGCCCTGGCTCCTTTCATTGCGGCTTCGCTTCCCTGAGCTCTCCTTAATCCAAAATCAACAACTGAAGCTGGACTTGCCGCATTCACAATCCTGTTTGCTTTGGTTGCAATCATGGTTTGAAAGTTTATCGTGTTGAGAAGAATAGTTTCAAGAAGCTGTGCTTCCATTCTTGGTCCAGTAACTCTTAAAAGAGGTGTATTAGAAGAAACGGGTGTTCCTTCTTTAACCGCGTAAATCTCTCCAGTGAACCTAAAGTCTCTTAGATAATCCAAGTATTTTTTGTCAAATAATCCCTGTTCTCTCAAGTAGCTTATATCTTCTTCTTCAAATCTGATGTTTGTTGCACTGTCTATAGCATCTTCTATTCCGTTAGCAATGAAGAATCCCCAATCCTTTGGCAACTTTCTAATGAAAAGGTCAAAGGTTGCCTGATCATTTTTTCCATTGTCAAAATAAGTCGCGTTCATTGTTAGCTGATAAAGGTCAGTCAGCATTGTTCTGTTCTGTTCTGTGTTTGTTCTCATTTTCTTTGTGTTTGTTTTACCTTAACTTATTGTATTCTTTACACTATATAAACATTATTGTTCCAGAGTATATGTATTATTTACACTAAGTTAGGGTCGAGACTGGGATAAGTATGCAAAAAACAAGCCCATCACAACCTTTAAATAATTCTCAAAAATTCTGAAGATATGCAAAAACCTAAAATAAAAGATAAAGTACATTCAAATGTAAAACCTAAGATAATTACTAAAAATACCCTTATCAGCGCTCTTATTGATGAGCATCCCGAAGTCCAGGAGATTTTGATGGAATATGGGTTGCATTGTGCGGGATGCCACTTCTCTGAATTCGACACTCTTGAAGACGGGGCATTGATGCATGGATTGGATGATGAAGATATGGACTTGATGATTAGAGATGTTAATGAAATAGTGGGGAAGAAAAAACAACCTTAGATTATTTCAACAATTTGTCCAACATCTTTCTTTAGAGAATAGAGCATTGGTGGCCTGTGAGAAACATCTTTTTTTATTCCCTCTTCTTTTAAAATATCTAATGAAAGAAGCTTCTTTGCAAAATTTCTCTTATCGAATTTTTTGTTGAATACTATTCCATAAATGCTTTGAATTTGACTTATTGTAAATTCTTTTGGCAATAGAGAAAAAGCGACGGTTGTGTACTCAAACTTCCAGCGTAACCTTTTTAGAGCATAATCTAAAATTTTATTATGGTCGAATGCAACTCCCGGAATTTTTTTAGTTGAAAACCATTGTGCCATTGAGGCATCAGTTTTTGCTTCTAACTTTATCATATCTGAATTTATCAACGCCATATAAGAAACAGTAATAACCCTCCCTCTTGGGTCTCTTTTTGGATTTCCAAAAGTGTAAAGCTGTTCAAGATAAACATTCTTAACTCCAGTTTCTTCCTCAAGTTCTCTTTTAGCCGCATCTTCCAGATTTTCGTCTATTCTAACAAATCCACCTGGAATTGCCCATTTGCCTTTGAAAGGTTCGATACCTCTTTTAACAAGAAGAATTTTTAACTCTTTGTTTTGAATTGTAAATATGACAGTATCGACAGTTACCGATGGCTTCTCAAATTTGTGAATACTTTCTTCTTTCATAGTGTTTAATGGACAATAAGATATTTAAAGATTTGTCCCAGGTTAAAACTTACACATCTTTTTTAACGAGATAAATTTTGTTTTCTGAAGGTTGAATTGTCGCTGTTCTACCCGAATTGAATTCAAGATAGTCATTTTCTATACCGTCTCCAAAGATAACTCCATCTGCTGGCATTTCCGATTTTACGATTAATGGATTGTTTCTTGTGATTTTATCATAAACAAGACCCGTTCCAGTTATCTTTGATGGAAATGGTTCTCTGACAGCAAATAAGAGATAATTTGAATCTTTTGCAAAAGGCACAGATTTTTCTACGTTAATTTGATCGCCTGTAATTGCTTGAGCTCCTCTGACGATAGAAGTCATCCATCCTGTTGAACCAGTTCCAGTTGAGATTATAATTCCGCTTGAAGATTGTTTTTCTTTGATGTTTTTATAACTTAATTCATATCTTGCAGAAACATGTGTCTTTCTGCCCACGAATAAGTCGTTAAGTGCTCTTATAATTTGTCCATCGTCTAATCTTGCCTCTGCCATTGTCAGAAGTTGCATTTCTGCTTTATCTTCTAGAACCTTTTTAAGGGTTTGAGGAAAGTAAGAGGCACTACACGATGAAAGAACTCCATCAAATCTTTCTTCATCCGGATTAACTGAGATAATTGGTTGAGCACCAACGTATTTTGCTACATTGACTAGTAAGCCATCGTCACCAACGACTACAATTAAATCTTTATTTCCAAATTGAAATGTAGCTAATTCTTGTTTGTCTACGGTTTGAGTTCTCAATTTCGAAGGAATAGAACTTAATGTTCTTCTAAGACCTTCTCTGTACGCTTTATGTCCGTTTTCATAGGATTCGTAAGAGTGTCCGGATGATTCTAAATAAAACCTGGCTTGAGAAGTTGTCGAATGTCTTACTAACAACTCCTCAAGCGGCGTGTGTCTTTTAATAACAACAATTTTATCGGGTTCCATTTTACTTTGCTGCTCTAACTCCATTCATGATTCCAGAAAGTATCTCTGGGGTTATAGTTAAGTTTCCAATCTTAGCTGCGTTTTCTCCAAGTTTCAATAAAGCTTGAGCCACAATCATTTCTGGAGCCATTCCTTCGTAGGCTAAAAGCTCCTTCTTTGTTGCTTGAGCTCTGTAATCTGCTGATTGAAGTATGTTAGCACCTTCAAGTTCAACCAGTGCCTTCCTTTTTTCTTCCATTTCAATCTGAGTTCTCATTTCATTTTCCTTGATAGTCCTTTCTTGTTCTACTGCTAAGGCTCTTCTTGCATAAATTGCCTTATCGGCTCTTTGAAGAAGACTTTCCCTATAATCAGCTTCAAGTGCTTTAGAAATTTCTGGTTTTGGTCTTACTAAGCTAAAGTATAGTGTTCCGAATTCAACACCTACTTGCTGGATGAGATTTCTCTCGCCTATAGATGCCGTTACTTTTTCAGCTAGACTTTCTCCCATGACTAACAGATTTTCTAAAGAAGTTGTCTGAATAATTTTTCTAGCTTCTCCCCTAACCATTTGTAATACATGTTCTGGTACTTTATTGCCTTCATCAGACTGATAGTCTTTTGTTAACGGATCAATAGAAAAATTATATCTTGCAGTGGCGACTCTTGGATCTGCTATTCTGTACAAGAATCCTCCTTGAAGATTTACTTCTTGGTTGTCTCTGCTAAATTCTTGGAAAGAGAAAGGCTGATCACTTGTCGCTGTTGAAACCATTTCAATAGTGGTTCTGAAAGGCAAGTAAAATCCAGATATGCCTTCTCCCTCCTTTTTTATTCTTCCTCCTACTTTCATTCTTGCAAATTCTGTTGGCTCTGCTTTGAAATATTTTATTCCGAGCATTTTATTTTTTACCTCCTTTCATCTGTATTGATTTTTTACTTTTCATCTTTCTTCTTTGTGTTGTTTTTACCATAACTTATTGTATACTCTACACTATATAAAGATTATTGTGCCTTGGTATATGTATTATTTATACTAAGTTAATCTCAAAATTTCAAAAACATGTTAAGGACAACTTTTAAATAAAGGTTTCTTTAGATTAAAATATGGACACTCTGAACATAAC
>ERZ1292623.4623-Hain-H51-01um-R1-4623-length-11215-cov-12_pt1 | contig 11215 bp, 20 predicted proteins | sample MGYA00564398_ERZ1292623 | MGnify/ENA primary metagenome ERZ1292623 (study PRJEB36523, sample SAMEA6512633) | groundwater metagenome | collected 2019-01-07 | study: AquaDiva: Metagenomics assemblies of 32 groundwater samples
TCAGGGTGTTTAGCTTCAAATAGAGGCAAAACTTGTTTAGCGCAGAAGATAGACAGCTTAATGTTTTGCTTACGCGTCATAAGTCTTGTGTAGAGCCAACGCGCCCACTCAGGGCGATGAGCATCTACGTCAAGTAATGTGCGTAGGAGTGGTGTAGATTTACGGCCTTTAGCGTAGGTTAAGTACCAATCGTAACCGTCAGAGCAGGCGTTAAGGGCTTTAATCTTTTTAGCTGTTATGTTCATAAATCCTCCAATTAATTACATAGTTACACAAATCCTAATCAAAGTCAAGGACTATAATACACTATATGAAAGCCTAGCCTTTACCGAGGCTTAACCTAACAGGGGAGCGGCAACAATGCCAAATAAAAAGTGCATTAAATGTCTAATTGATAAGGATTTCTCTGAATTCTACTTCAGATCCGATAAGAAGACATTTAAACACGCTTCCTGTAAGAAATGCTGCGTAAAGTACAATAACGAGCTTGCCGCCAAAAAAATGAAAACAGACCCTGAGTTTGTTCAAAAACAGAGGGAACGATCTAGGGCGCATTTATTAAAGACTAAATATAAAATTACTCCTGCCCATTGGGAAATGCTTGCGTCAAACCAAGACTATAAATGTAAAATCTGTAAAAAAGAAACTAAGTTAGCTGTAGATCATAACCATAAAAATGAACAGGTGAGAGGGCTGCTATGTTTAGCCTGTAATGCAGGGCTTGGGCAGTTCAGAGACAACATAGAGACTATGGAAACCGCTATCCAGTATCTTAAAGACACACAAAATAAAAAATCAACTTTTGTAGTGTACGAAAGGCAGAAAAATGTCAGGCCGTAAAAACGTACTTCCCCCATTTCAAACAATAAATGCAGGCGACATGAGTCAAGCCTCAATCACTAGTTCTGTTACTAGCATACAATACCTCGACAACATCTGTATTGAATTGATATGGTCTGGTACTTCTCCAATAGGAACTATTGCTATCCAAGGATCTTTAAATCATGCTCAAGACGCCCAAGGTAACGTAACAGTAGCAGGTACTTGGGTACCTATGGTAATAGGCGGCTCTCCTACTCAGGCTGTATCTGGAAATTCAGGATCAATGTTGTTTGATTTAAGTCAATTAAGTTTTCCTTATATAAGAATTGTGTACACCAAAACGTCAGGAATAGGAACTCTTGACGGCTATATCGGCGGGAAGCAAATCTAATGTCTTCGACCTATCTTAGATATCCCACTCTAGGCGGCGTACCTGTTTACGCAAACTTAGCCGCCTTCCCAGCTACAGCAGCAGACGGCGCTTTAGCTGTAGCCGCTGATACTGATATTTTATACGTCTTTAACTTAGGCTCCCTCACTTGGATACCTATTGGCGGTAGTTCTACTGTATTATCAATAGGCACAATAGACAGCCAAACAAAATCAGCAAATGGCGCTGTAATCATCAGCAACAGCTTAGTGCTGCAAACAGCTGACGCTACAAACCCAGGGCTAATGTCTACTAGCACTCAATCAATTGCTGGAGCTAAAACTTTCACTGGTAGTATCTCGGCTTCTAACCTCTCAGGAACAAACACCGGGGATCTAACTTTAACCGCCGTAGGAGCATCCCCTAGTGCAAATGGTGCTAGTCTTTCTGGACAAGCATTAACTTTACAGCCTGCAAGTTCTACTCTTCCTGGCGTAGTTACTGCTGTAGCTCAATCTTTTGGCGGAGCTAAGCGTATTATCGGTAACGCCGATGCAGTTCAACTCCGAGTAACCGCTAACTCTTCACAGTCAGCAAGCTTATTTTTAGTTGAGAATTCGGCGAGTACAGCTATCCTAGAAGTCAATTCAGCGGGATCGACTTCTGTTGTTAATCTTGTTGCTAGTAACTTAGTTGTTTCGTCGGGGGGTAGTGTAGGAGGCCCAAGCTTTACCTTTGGTTCAAATTTCAGTACTGGGATGTATTTACCGGCGGCGGCGACTTTAGCTCTAACAGCGGGAGGAGTACAAACTCTTAAAACTACCTCTACTACAGTTAACCTTCCACTTTTAACTGCTTCCCTCCCTGTACAGACTGACGCGTCTAAAAACCTAATATCATTAGCAATTGATCTATCTAGTTCTCAAGTTACAGGAAACTTAGGAGTTTCTCATTTAAACTCAGGAACCTCCGCATCCTCTGCGACTTTCTGGAGAGGAGACGGGACTTGGGCGGTATCTGGAGGCACATGGAACGAAGACGCTACTTTTAGTTTAAAAGCCGGGACCAACGCCTTAGCTGATAATACCACTTCTCAATATAACGTCGCAATTGGGTCAGGCGCTGCTCAACATATTCTAGGATCTACAACTACCGGCGACAATATCGCTATTGGCAGAAATGCATTAAATGGCACGACCACATTTACTGCAAATAATAATATAGCCATCGGCTTAGACTCGCTTAAATTAGTTAGCACACAGACTACATCCATAGCTATTGGTATTAGGGCAATGGATGCTGCCACAAGTGGTTCAAATTCAGTCGCTATAGGGACCGACGCTCTTGGTTCTCAAACCACAGCAAGTCAAAACACGGCTGTTGGTACTGGCGCTCTTGGGAGCATAACCACTCAAACTAATTCTACGGCGGTCGGGTATAACTCATTACAACTTGCTACTGGACAACTCAACACCTCAGTTGGAGCGCAAAGCGGATCAATAGTCTCAAGTGGACAAGGGAATACAATCGTAGGATCGGATGCGTTAGTAAATCAAACAGTCGCGGATTTTTCTACTGCGATAGGTCATCGCTCTATGAATCGTATGAAACCTGGAGCGGGGACTTCTGGTAATACGGCGGTCGGTTATAACTCTCTTTTAGGGTCTGCGACTCCGACAAACAATACTGGGGTAGATAATACGGCGGTAGGTCATTCTACTGGCATCGCGTTAACTAGTGCGAATAGATGCTCAATGTTGGGCGGCGGCGTCTTCTCCAGTCTTACTACCGGTAGTGACAATACTGGTATCGGGTATGCCGCAGGTACTAATACAAACGCACTTACGACTGGATCTAGTAATACATTTTTAGGCTCTCAAACAGGCGTTTCTGTAATAGGAGCTATCGGCTTCTCAAATATGACAGCAGTAGGTGCCGGAGCTATTGTTGGTACAGCTAATACCGTCGTACTTGGTAGAACAACAGATACTACTGTTATCGGAGCAACGGCTCTATTAGCGTCTGCTGGATTATTACAAGTCAAAGGTAAGCACGGCTTTTTAGGAGCTACAAGCGGCTACATCACAATGATAGCTCCAGCTACGCCCACTTCGTATGATTTAGTCTTACCTAGTGCTCAGGGAACAAGCGGACAAACATTAAGTAACGACGGGTCTGGTAACTTAAGTTGGGTTACTCCGTCCTCATCTGGAATAGAACCAGCAAAAAATTTCTTAATTAATTCTAATTTCGATTTTTGGCAGCGTATTGCAGGAGCGCCTACAACGGGAACTACTATAGCTAATGGCGCGTCAACTTATGTGGCTGATAGGTGGTATGGGAAAAATACTCTTGGTACTAGTGGGGTATTAACTTTTAAGCAAACATCTGGAGTCAGCGACGGCGCAAAATATGGCGCTTCACTCCAAATCACTACTGCACCTACTGCGGTCCAGACCAATGGATGCGAAATGTACCAGACTTTAGAAAACCTTCTTTCTTTGGAGCTGTACAATCAAACGGCTTCTTTTTCTGTTAGAGTTAAAGCGTTAAATAATGTCAATCAAGTGGGAATTCAATTTTTTTATAAAACCACGGAAGCTAAAGTAGACACCGCTATTGGATCTGAGGTTTTAACTACTGTTAATAGTTCCACGTTTACGACTTGCACTATTAATGGGCAAGCTCTAGGAACGGCGCAGACTACATCTGGCGTTATTGGAGTTAGAATCAGAATTACGGCAGTTAGCGTGGGTAATACTTATGATATCAGTAACGGTTTTATTTGTGAACAGCCTATCGTAAATCTAGGAAGTTTAGCGGCCTCTTATGCAAGGAATGGAAAAACTATTGCTCAGGAGTTAGCTTCATGTCAAAGATTTTATGCTTCGACTTTTCGCGATGGAGTTACCCCTGCGCAGAATACTTCAAATACTAATGACAGCATTGTATCCGCCACTTACTCTGTAAGTGTCTCAGGTAACGCCCTACCTTGGGAATTTCCAGTTAAAATGAGAGTTTCTCCTACTATGACCACTTATAATCTGTACTCCGCCGCCGCTACATTTGCAGTAGCGGGTGCTGGAAGTTATGCCACATCAGAGTATTGTAAAAATGAGAGTCGAATTGCTTGGACTAACACAGGGGTCCCAACATTAGGTATGGTCAATATGGGCGCTACCGCCGATGCCGAAATTTAAAATGTAAATAGGTAAAAAATTATGAAAATACTAAATAAAACAATCATTTCAAGTCAATCGGCAAACGTAGATATAAATAGTAGTCCTATTGATCTATCTCAAACGTATGCAATATCAGCGCAAGTTATCGCTACGGCTACAATCGGCGGCTCTCTACAACTCCAAGTGTCTAACGATATAGTGCCCGTCAATTACGAATTCAGTAATTTTACTCCTACAAATTGGTCAAATTTAGGCTCCGCAGTAACTTTAAGTGGAGCAGGCGCTAATCTAATTGCTAGAACTGATACGGCGTATAGAGCATTAAGAGCTGTATTTACTGACACATTTGCTAGAATTCAAACAATTGTAGCTGTAGCTGATGTAGCTGGTTCTCTAAACAGTAAGTATTTTCTTGCAAGCTCTAAAACTGCTAATTATTATTTTTGGTTCAGTAATGGCGGAGGTGTTGACCCTCTTATAGCCGGTCGTACCGGGGTGCCTGTTGTATACACAAATAATGACAGTGCGGCTACTCTAGGCGGTCTTATTAGAACGGCGGCGGCATCTAAAGGCTGGACAGTTACAGGCGCAAGCGCCACCGCTATTTTGACCTGCGATGTTGGTGGAGCTGTTATTGCAGCATCAGACGGCGCAACTCCTACTGGTTTTAGTATTACAAATACAGTGCCTACAGGCAGTGTGTCTGTTAATTTAATGGCTATTTGTGTATAATTATGACTGAGTGGTTAAAAGGGTTAGCTTTAGCGTCATTCGCAATTCTCATACCAATTCACGCTGCTATGGCGGCGGCTGGTGTATTAATCGCGTCTGACATGGTTTTGGGTATGTGGGCAGCTAGAAAACGAGGCGAAAAGTTAACTTCTGCCGCTATGCGCCGCACAATCTCAAAAATGCTTATATATCAATCAGCTATCATCACTGGGTTTATATGTGAGACATGGCTTTTGTCTGGATTTATCCCGGTGAGTAAGTTAGTATCAGGAGTGATAGGAGTGGTTGAGATGAAGAGCATCTTAGAAAACGCCAACTCAATTAGCGGCGGCGACATTTTCGCTAAAGTTATCAAGGCTTTAGGTAGCAAAAATGACGCTGACGAAGATGCGCCTCCTCATGATGACCCCCCAGGTGCTGCATGAAAAAGCTATTGATTTCATTACTACTTTTAATCACTACGCAAGCTCAGGCCCTCCATGTTCAAAATGAAGAAATCGGCATAGACATTGACACTAAGAAGGTGTCTCATATCGTAGGGGAACTAACAGTTGAATTTCTAGTTAAGTGGAAACAGGAGCTTTTTAACACCAGGGGATTGCCTGGAGAGCGGGTAGTTGTTATTTCTTCTCCAGGCGGATTAGTAAGCGTCGCCGATGAAGTGACACTCGACATAGAAAATGAGAGAGCCAAAGGCGTCAAAATGATTTGCGCCGTCATACATGAAGCTTCTTCAGGTGCATTTAACATTTTGTCTCATTGCGACGTAAGGCTCGCTACAAGAGACACAAAGATGTTGGCACATAAGACTAGGCGAGCCGGTATGTTTGGGAGCCTCACAGCGAGGCAGTGTAGAAAATTAGCTAATGAAATAGATAAGATAGACGCACCGCTTAGGGCTTTAAACATTAAAGAGATGCACGTAACCCCCAAAGAATACGACCGCAGAGCAGACAATGAGATGTTTTGGACGGCTGAAGAATTACATGCTCGCGGATACATTCACGGTTTTGTAAAAACAGAGACAAAAAAACAAGGTATAGGAGAAAATAAGTAATGAAACAAGTAAAAGCAGGTCATAGTATTAGTATTGTAGCTCAATTTTTTGACGCGGGGGGTAACATAGGAGCCGCTCCAGATAATAAACCAGGTTGGAGTATTGACCCAGTGGGCGGTACTTTAACCGTCGCTGCGGATGGTATGTCCGCCGTGTTCCTAGCCGGGTATGGATTAGGTCTTATTGGGGTTACTGTTGAATGTGCAAGCGGAGGCGTACCAAAGGTACATAGTGAGCAAATTCAGATCATTCCTGGCGATATTGAAGCGATTCTTTTCGCCATCAACTAATAACATGAAAATAAACTCTGCGGGCCTTGAGCTTATAAAATCTTTTGAAGGTTGTAAGCTTGAGGCCTACAAAGATATAGTAGGCGTCTGGACCGTTGGCTTTGGACATACCGGGAATGATGTTTACGAAAAACAAAGGATTTCTCAAGAGGAAGCCGAAGAGCTTTTAAAGGATGACCTTTGTAAGTTTGAAGCTGGCGTTGCCTCTCTACTAAAAGTCAAGGTCAGCGAAAATCAATTTTCAGCCCTTGTTTCTTTTGCTTATAACCTTGGCTTGGGTAACCTAAAGTCATCTCTACTACTCCGGTGCATTAATAAAAACAACGTGGTAGGAGCCGAGGGCGAATTCAAAAAATGGAACCACGCAGGCGGCAAAGTAGTCGAAGGTCTTACACGCAGACGAGAAGCCGAAGCTAAACTTTTTTCGACGGGCTAGTTTCCATTCTCTTCTTAATTTTATTTAAAGCCAACACACAATAGTTAACTTGGTGTAAAGCGTCGTCTAACCCGTTATGGTGCGTACCTAAGCGCGCCGTGTTGTCTACTGTAATACTCCCCGCTAGTTGAATTAAGGTTCTAATATCTCTTGCTGCCTTATATGGAAAACTAGGCTTTATGTTTAGGCGCATAAACGTCTGCGAAATGATAACAAAATCAAATGTGGCGTGGCTCCAAATTTGCTGTGCGTTTGCTAGGAAATCATTAAGCTTAAGAAACGCAGATTTAATGTCTTCTCTAGGCTCAGCTAAAATAGAAGCTACCGCTTCTTTGGACTGAGATAACCACCAATAAACAGTGTCCGCATCCATTTTAGCGCCGGAAGCTACGGCAGATTTAGCGTCTACGTTTATACTAAATTTTTCGCCAATTTCCCCGGTGCCTGGATCAAAATAACACGCACCAATCTGTATAATAACCGCGTCTGGCCCAGTTCCTAGAGTCTCTAAGTCAATCATTACATGTTTCATTTCCATACTCCTCTAAATGGGTGTTCAGGATCAGAAAAATAAGTGCAAACCAATTCATTTACATTGGTCCTATTTCTCCACATTTTTCTAATCCACTTGTAAGTAAACAACTCAGCGCGTTTATCTAAGAAAGTAGTCTCCACTAAAAGTCGGTCTGAAGTTTTCAATGTAATCATGTCTTTTTCGTACTTAGGTTGAAGCATAGTAGCCAAAACACCGACATTCCAAAAAAATCGGGTTGCTGGGCACCATTTTTTTGTTTGCCATTTTAAGAGGCCTCTAAATCCTGGCATTATACTAAACCACAACGCACGCCAAGAGAAGACATTATCTGGCGTAAATACACGCCAGCCTCGCAGTTGAAGCCTATACATAATTTCAAAAGGTAGCGGCTCAAGAAGCGAAAGCGCTATCATGTTGTCAGGTGAATTTAAGTCGGTTGATCCTGGAAACCTAAGTATTCGCCCGTCGGGTAGGAAGCACTGGGGTTGTACCTTGACTAAGGCTCGCACATGAGTTTCACATCCCAGAAGAAAGGCTTGTACAGTAAATAATACACCATTATCGCTGTGTCCTCCTGGACCGGTCCCCGAAGGCAGCACCATTCCGAACTCATCTGAAAACGTCTCTGGTATCACTGGGCTTTTACCTCTACTGATATGCTGCCATCTAAATTCTTAGTCACAGATATTGTTGAAGCGGTGTTAGTCTGAATTGTAGCTGTATTCCCACTAACCGAGGTCGTGGCCGTTTCAGCCACTACCCCTGTGATTACAATAGAGCTTGTGGTCGTAACCGGGCACGCGGCAGCAAATACAGAGGCCAACAATAGGTAGGCTAGTATACCGCTGCCAACGAAACCCCTCATTTTTTATCCAAACTATCTAGTTCTTTTTCAGCCGCCGCTCGAGCTTTTTCTGGATCAACTCTAAGTTGCCCGCCCGTCATTTGAGCTAAAACAATGTCAGCGCCATTGACAAACCCGGCGATATAAGATTCTCTACTTAGGTGTACGGCGGCTTTATTAATTACAACCCCCGACACTATAATAGATCCAACTACAATCAAACCTACAGCTAATTTTTTAACGCGATTATTCATTTTCATTCCCTTACTCTTTAAACCCAAAACCAATGGGTTTAGTTTCTTTTATTAGAGGTACTTTAAACAACTCTCTCAAACGCTTAAGCTCTGGTTTTAGCTCTCGCTTCTCTCTATAAACACTATTGCACAGTGCGCTTAAGTGGTCAATAGAAAAATTATCTGTAGCTTTTACGATCTCTGGTATGTCTTGATGATTTTTCAAAATAACCTTGAGATACGCCGACCTAGCTTCTGGCGTAGGGAGGCCAATCTTGACTACGTGGCTTAGCCTACCAGGACGATTATAGATGCGGGGGTCAAGACGCTCTGGGTAGTTAGTAGTGGCGATAAACATGACATTGTTTACACTCTCTGCGCTGTCGAGCATATCTAAATACTTACTCTCTCCAAACCCTCGTATAAGGCTGTCGATATCCTCCAAGATCACAATGATCTTGCGGTTTTCTTCAATCTGCGAGAAATCCTTTAGAAATGCTGAAATAAAATTAGGGTTAATATTAGCATTAAACACAATGCCGCCGCGCTCAATTAATTTCTTTGTAACAATCTTAATAGTGCAGCTTTTTCCAGTGCCCGGCTCTCCGAATAATAGAATACCTGCTTTATATGCTGCTCCGCCTCTTACGAATTCATTGCCGTCTTTATAGTCTTTTTCGCTATCCCAAAAAGAATCAACGAGCTTAATCACATGCTCAGAGCGCATCTCTGGTAACTCTAACAATAAACCAGAGGGTTTAATTGAAGGTACTGCAATAACGCCCTGTTGAGTCACGGCTATATCGTAACAGCCATTAGGAAGATGTGAAACGGTAGTAGTCGTCGGCAAATAACCAGGACCAAAAAGTGCGTACTGCGAAGGCATTCCTGGTTGTCTCTCTTCTTTTGTCTTGGGCATAGTAGGAGCGTCCTCACCGTCAACAACAGCTCTTGATTTTACGTGTTGCGCTGCTTCTTCTACGTGCTTTTCTATGGCTTCCAAAAACTCATCTACATCGTTACTCATGTTTACTCTCCTTCGTTTTATTTGGCTCACAGGGTTTAAACGTAAGAATGGGCTTGCGCTTCCTTACCTGCCTTGGCTTGTGCCTATTTATAGCCCTAAGTTGTCTAAGCTTAGCCCTGTTAGGGTAATACTCAGGGCTATTAGTCTCTTTGTTAATAACAATCTTAAATCCAGGTACTTGTTTCATTGTTTATCTTTCGACTCATGATGTTTGTGTTTATACGGGCACTCATTCTCTGACGGCGTTGAGCTTGGAGAAGGAGACGCTGTAGGACATATAGGCGGTAATGGTTGTGATTCATCTTGACCACAACCTACGATAAATAAGGTCAATATAATTAAATAAATCATTTTACTTTTATACATACAAATCTAGCCTCCGCCGTAGTGTTTGTTACGAGTTTAGCCGCTCTCTTGCCTGCAATTTCACAGGCATCCTCAGTTTTAAAATTAGGCACTGAGGTTAACGCCTGAGAGACAGGACCGCCGCCGAAGTATCCTAATTGAACATACAAAATTAAAGTCCACGCGCTCATTTTGTTCGCTCCTTTATTAACTCTTTAGCCGTCTCTGCAATACTTTCGGCAGAGGGGTTTAATGCTTTCTTGGTGTCTTCAGCTGTCAATAGTTGAAATACTGATTTTAGCCTCCACTGAATAAGACCTGACTTTAATCGAGTACGCTCTATTTTATACTCAGGTAAAATACCCTTTCTTTGCATTCTGCGAATGCGCTTCCTATCTGGGTTAATAGCGTCTAATAGACGACGTTTTGATTTAAGGTGTTGGTTCTTACCGTTTAGTGTTGCTGGAGCCATTAGCATTCACTCCTTCCGTCTTTATCTCTGCGGCAGTTAAGTTGTCCACATTTACACATATTGCTTTTAGGTTTATTCCCAAATGCAAGTCGTCTAGCCTCGGTCAAAGTAGAAGCACCTTTAGCTTTTGGGTGCATAGAAATATAATTGACCAGACTCCTACCTAACCACTGCCATTCTTGCTGTTTATGCTTTTCCATTTTTATTCCTCTCTTCTACGGCTAAAAATTCAGCCTCTCTTACGGCGTCTTTTAACTTTACTACTGCTACTTTAAGTTCATCATACATACGATGATACTCTAAAAGTTCCTCAGATAAAAGCCTATTCTTACGTCTTAGGTCAAATATTTCCCACATTGCAAAAATATAACCAATAAAAATAATCCAATTAATTATAGTGTCCATTCTTATCTCCTCCTTCTTTTAGCATGGCAGCTTGTTCGCAGGTTCATCTGGTACTGCTTTTAATTGACAATAATATTCTATCTTCCTTGATGTTAATTTATACATAGCTCCGGTCAATCCAGCAGCTACTGCGTTTTGAACATCTGTCTTTAAATTTATGTATTTATCCCTAGTATGGTCAGCTTTTTCTTTGTCTGATTTTAATTCTTTAGGGATTTGAGAGGATAAGACTTTATACATAGTTGTAGCGACATAAGAAGCTAAAAAAGCAGCAGTCAGGAGGCGCACGCCGGCTTTACCATGTTTCGCGCCTGTGGTTTCAATGAATTTCATAACCTCACTTACCATTTGCTTGCAGTACGCCGTCATCTGGTCATCAAGCTCTTTACTTATCTTATCTGACATTCTTACTTTCTAAAATCTTAACCGCTTTGCGGATAATCTTTTGTCTTAATTTCTTTTCAT
>ERZ1292623.4624-Hain-H51-01um-R1-4624-length-11214-cov-4_pt1 | contig 11214 bp, 12 predicted proteins | sample MGYA00564398_ERZ1292623 | MGnify/ENA primary metagenome ERZ1292623 (study PRJEB36523, sample SAMEA6512633) | groundwater metagenome | collected 2019-01-07 | study: AquaDiva: Metagenomics assemblies of 32 groundwater samples
AACAAATAGTTGTACCCGATACAGTTGCTGATAATGAAGATGTCGTTGTTAATCTTGTTTCTCTAGTTGATAATAACAAAAAGCTAACATTGGGATTAAATAATTTAACATTGTCCAGAAATTCAAATACTGGAGTTTCATATTCTGTAGAAATTCCAAGCGGGACTATTATTCAAGGCGAAAGCAACTGGAACGGCCTAATAACAATTCCAACAGTAAAAGCAAATACTGAAGTTACTATTATCAGCGGTACTCCTGACCTAGTTGTAGAAGTAGGAAGCACTGGCGTAAAATTAACATTTGATAAAGCTGTTAAGCTTAACTTGCCTGACAAGGCCGAAAAATCAGCCGGCTATGCCGGAAGTGACGGAATATTCAATACAATAGATGCTTGCACTATCTCTGAAATAGCAAATCCAGATACTTTACCCACTGAAGGTAATTGTTATACAACAAGTGGGAATGATATGATCATTTGGACAAAACATTTTACAAAATTTGCAGCATATACCCCCTCTTCAAGTTCTAGTTCATCAAATTCAGGATCGGGTCCATCTGGAGGAAAAGTTAAAAGTTATAAAGTTATTGACGAAGAACCTACAAAAGAAGAAACAAAAGAAATACTAGTTGTAGAGCCAGTAAGGGAAACTCCAGAAGTAACTCCAATACCATTAATTCAACCAACACCGATTCAAAAAGAACAAGGCTTCTTTGATAGCTTAACAGGTGCAGTAATAGGGGCAACATCAGGAAAGAAAGGAATAGCATCTATTTTTATAGCAGCAATAACTATTGTAGGAATCCTAGGAGTCTATTACAAAAATATTAAAAGAAAAGAAAAAATAAGAAAACAAATAGAGTCTCTAAAGAAATAAACACAATAATAAAAAGTTCTGGAAAATTTTTGCATAAGAATAGAAGGGCACAGTCAACTTAAAGGCGCAAAGCAAAAATTAATGCATTTACTTTAATGTCTTAAAGCTTGTAGGTTAGTCTAAATTTTCTCAACTCACTAGAGTTGACTTAACCGAATAGAAGAAAGGTTTAAATATAAATAAAATAAAGATTGATATGAAGAAAAATGAACGAGTCTATAACAATTCCAAAAAAGACATATGTTGAATTAATGGGATTCAAAAGAATTGTTGAGATAGAGTATGAAAGACCATTATCTAAGGAGCTTCTTAAAAAGCTGGAAAAAGCTAAAAAAGATATCGAAACTGGCAAAGGAGTAATTCTACGTTCCAAAAGTGAGTTAAAGGAATATTTTGAGGCAATGTAAATGTCTTATTCATACAAGTTTTCTCCTCACCTTGATAAACAACTAAAAAAGTTGAAGAAGAAAGATCCCGTAATGCATAAAAGAGTTGAGAAAAAAGTGTTAGAGATTGTGGATAATCCAGAGTTATATAAAACCTTAAGGTATATGCAAGGAAGATACAAAAGAGTACATCTTGATCCTTATGTTCTTCTATTTACAGTTGAAGGAGACACAATAAAGTTTCTTGCCCTTGAGCATCATGACAAAGCTTATGAAATGTAGTTAAAACCAGCCCAAGAGATAAGATTAATCCCCCCCATAATCTTTCCCAATCTTAGCTAAAACCATCTGATGCATTCTTCTTAAAAATTCAACTTTGTCTTCCATTTTCATAATATCAATATAGCCTTCTAGAACTAAATTAAAAGCAAAAGGACTGGGTAATTTTGTTTGAAACATTTTAATTTTAATTTTACCATCTTCAATGTCTTTAACAATTTTCTTGGCATTATCAACATCCATCAAATCCTCTAATACTTCTCTTCTAGCTTCTTGCAAGATACAAAAATCATCAGAAACCCTTCTAACAGCATTTAACAATAACATAGAACTGACTTGCTGTCTTCCAACCCTTTTAGTTCTTCCTCCATAATTCCTTAATATCATTAAAGCTCTTACAGCGCAATGCCTGAATCTTCTTTTTAATACTTCAGTTTTATCCAAAGCTTGTTTCATTATAGTATCCAAATCCTTGCTTTTCAAATGTTCAAAAATATTTAATATAGGGATATTTTTTTCAGAAGCCACATAAAACCCATGGTCACTAATGCCAATCTCAACGTCTTTATGATACATTCTCCCTATGATGAAAGCAATAGCTCTAGACAAAACATCATTTACTCTTCTTCCATAAAGGGCATGAAACACAATAAAGTGCTTGTCTTCTTCAATATATTCTTCAATTAATAACTTCTTGTCTGTTGGTATTTCTTTAAACAAAAATTGCTGTTGAAAATAAGAATAAAGTGAGTTTAAAGAGTTTTTATCAACGTATAAATAAGAATCAATAAACTCAAGAATCTCTTTTTTAGATTGCTTATGAGAAAACTTGTCTTCCATCAATCTCCTAAATCTAGATATATCCACAGCCAAATCAAAACTTAATGGTAGCATATCAGAAAACCAAGAAGGTATTGTAGGCGCCCTGGTAACATTGGCATTCACTTGTGCAGTCATTCCTCTTGCAAATAAAAATTCATATTTATTCCCTCCTAAAACAAAAACATCTCCTCGTTTCAATTTCTCCAAAAAAGACTCATCAATTTTTCCAATAACATGCTCTCCAACCTTTACCTGAACAAAAGTTTCATCTGGAATTGTTCCTAAGTTTGTCATGTAAATCATTCTGGCCATCTTGCTTCTTTTGCCAATCATACCTGTTTCTTTATCATACCATATCTTAGCATAAACATGCCTGTCTTCTAATTTAGTATATTCTCCTGCTAAATAATCTAAAATTTCATTAAACTGGGAATATTTCAAATTTCTATAGCAATAACTAGAAGTAACCATTTTCCATAAATCCTTAACATTAATCTTGTCAGAAATGGCAATTCCATAAATTTGTTGGGCCAAAACATCTAAGCAGTTCTCTGGAATATGCAACCTATCAATTTTTTTCTCTAAAACATTTTTCAGTAGTATAGAGCATTCAACTAAGTCATCTCTATCTAGAACAATAATTCTGCCTTTGATTATATCATGTAGTCTATGCCCGGCTCTACCAAATCTTTGAGTGCATCTAGCAACAGATTTGGGGCTTCCAAGAATTATAACCAAGTCAATATAGCCTATATCAATTCCTAATTCTAAAGATGTTGAACAAACAATGGCTTTCAATTTTCCTTCCCTCATCCTAGTTTCCATGTCTAATCTATGCTCTTTAGACAAAGATCCATGATGCGCTCCAATATTCTCTGTATATTTTCTAGGAAACTTTTCTTTTAAGTGATGCACAACTCTCTCAGTTGCACTTCTTGTATTGGTAAAAATTAATGTAGTTTTATGTTCTTGAATCAGTTCATCAATCATCCTGTACATTTTATCATGAACAACATCATATGTAACATTAATCAAGTCAGGCACAGGGCATAATACTTTAATGTCCATTTCTTTTTTCAAGTCTGCTTTGGCAATCAGGCAGTTTCTTTTGTTTCCAGCTAAAAATGCAGCAATTTCTTCAATCGGTTCTATAGTAGCACTCAATCCAATTCTAGTAAATCCAAAACTCAAATCTTCTAATCTCTCTAAAGCCAAAGAAAGATGCACACCTCTCTTGCTTTCAGCTAAAGCATGAATCTCATCAATTATAACCCACTTCAAGTTTCTTAATTTATCTCTCAGTTTTACAGAAGTTAATATTATTGAAAAAGACTCTGGAGTTGTAATCAGAATGTGTGGACTTTTAGCAAGCATTTTTGCCTTATCAGCAGTTGAAGTATCTCCAGTTCTAACTCCAATTCTAATGCCAAACGTTTTTCCAGAATTCTCCTCCATTTCTTTCAAAGGCTCTTTAAGATTAAAAGATATATCATTATTCAAGGATTTTAAAGGAGAGATATAAATACAATAAATTTGATTTTCTAATAATTCGTTTTCAGATAAAGTAATAAGCTCACTTAAAACAGAAGTAAAAGCAGTCAAGGTTTTACCAGATCCAGTGACAGCACTAACTAGGATATTTTCTTTGTTATGGATAGGTAAAATAGCATACCTCTGAGGATCACTAAATCCCTTGAACTTATTTCTAAACCAATTTTTAACTATAGGATTCAATACCTTAAAGATTTCATCATCTTTATGTCTATCTTTGATAAAACTTATCATAATGCATACAAAAATCAAAGAAATCTAAGCCTTTAAAAGAGTTTGGATAGGAAAAATATATCTTTTTATACTATTTAGTTTTTCCACTTTTATGAATAAAACAGAAACAAAGTTAAGCGAATATTGGGATGAACTTATTGCGAAAAGAATTCCTTCTTATGTTGATTTTAAAAAAATTGAGGAAGAGATAAAAGAGCATTTTAATTTTTTAAGATGGGCGTTTAAAAGAATAATACTCCCAATAGCTATTTTTTATTTTATGGCCGGGGTTATCTTCTTTGAAACGAATGTCCTCGGATCTCTTGTCATAGCCCTTTTGGTATTTCTCTATAGTAATTTTCTTCCAGATATAGATTTCCTGATGAAGGAGACAAAAAATAAGAAGCTTGAGTCAAAATGGTATGAGAAATATTCTTTGTTGTTTTTCGCGCCAGTAATTATGTATTATATCTTAGATGGCAGGAAAAAACCACTGTATACCACAAAAGGAAAATTCTTTCATAATACTAAAACAGTAATTATCTATGGAATCTTCTTATTTATTGTTGGAGCAATTCTCTGGCAGGATAGTATTAAGATGATGATCCTTCCACTTTTCGGAATGCTTGGTTTCAGTTTTCATCTCATGGTTGACGGAAGAATAAAAATATTTCACAAGAAACAATAAATCTCCTTAAATACCTTTAAAAGTCTTTATTCTTTATATTAGCAATGCACAGAATAGTTCCAGAAGTAAGAAGATTATTGGAAAAACAAGGAATAAAAGAATTAAGGCCTGCTCAATCAAAAGCTTTAGATGCAGGATTATTAAAAAATAAAAACTTAATAGTCTGCACTCCAACATCTTCAGGAAAAACTTTAGTTGCTGAACTTGCTTTCCTAAATCATTTCTTAAATAAAAAGGGAAAATCAGTCTACACTTGTCCATTAAAAGCTTTAGCAACTGAAAAATACAAAGAATTTAAGAATAAATACCCAGAAATAAGAGTAGCATTATCAATAGGCGACCCAGAAAAAAAAGAGCCTTTCTTAGACCAAGCAGATTTAATTATTTGCTCAAATGAAAGATTAGACAGTTTAATCAGGCAGGAATCTCAATGGATTAATGATATCAACTTATTAATAGTAGACGAAATTCATTTATTAAATGATGTATCAAGAGGACCAACATTAGAAATTGTAATCACATTACTAAAGAGATTAAACGATAAATTACAAATTCTTGGTTTAAGTGCAACAATAGGGAATCCAGAAGAATTAGCTTCCTGGATTAACGCAGAAACAATCTTAGATTATTGGAGACCAGTTGAACTTTACAAAGGAATTTACTTGGAAAACGAAATAGATTTTTTCAATAAAAAAAATAATTTAAAACTAGAAGAAATTTCAGAAGACCCGACAATTAATTTGGCTTTAGCAACAATAAAAGAAAATAAACAGGCTTTAATTTTTGTAAATACCAGAAAATCCGCAGAATCAGTAGCAGAAAAGTTAAGCCATAGAAATAAATCTGAAGAAAATACCCTAATAGTAGCAGAAAAAATAGAAAAAGCATTAATAAATCCAACAGAGCAATGTAAGAAAATTGCAAGCATTGTAAGAAAAGGAATAGCCTTCCATCATGCAGGTTTAGTTCAAAAGCAAAAAGAATTGATTGAAGAATCTTTTAAAAATAAAGAAATAAAAATAATCTGCGCAACCCCAACATTATCTTTGGGAATAAATATCCCAGCCTTTCGCTCTATTATCAGAGACGTAAAACGCTTTGGTTCTTTAGGAATGAATTATTTGCCAGTTTTAGAGATTCAACAAATGTTTGGAAGAGCAGGCAGACCAACATATGATGAGTATGGAGAAGCAATATTAATAGCTAAAAATGAAGATGAAAAAGAAGAACTGCATGAAAGATATTTTAAAGGCAAGCCAGAAAATATTTACTCAAAGCTAGCTGTAGAACCCGTTCTGAGAACATATTTATTAAGTTTAATATCAATTAATTTTTTAAATAATAAAGAAAAAATTTTCAAGTTTTTTGATGAAACATTCTGGGCATTTCAGTTTGAAGATAGAGAAAAACTGCATTATATAATAGAATCAATGCTGCAATTATTAGAAGAATATAAATTTATTATACTAAATGAAGAAATTACAGCAACAAAGTTAGGAAAAAGGGTTTCACAATTATACATAGATCCATATACAGCAAATTTCTTAATACAAAACTTGCACAAAGCTCAAAAGCAAAATCATAATGACTTTTCATTAATCCATCTAATTTGTAATGCCTTAGAATTAAAGCCTTTATTATCAGTAAAAGCAAGAGAATACGAAGACATAGAAGCAGAATTATTACAATATAAAGACTATTTGCTCTATGACGATCCTTTCTCAGAAGATTATCTAAATTCAATAAAAACTTCTCTAATGTTTAATTCTTGGCTAAATGAATCAACAGAAGAATTAATTATGAAAAAATATAATATCCCTCCAGGAGAATTAAAATATAAAGTAGACAAAGCAGCATGGTTGTTATACAGCTTGCAAGAATTATCAAGAATTCTTAATTATATTGAAACAGCAAGAAATTCTAAATCCTTAAAGATAAGAATGAAACATGGTATTAAAGAAGAATTATTAATATTGATACAGTTAAAAGGAATTGGTAGAGTTAAAGCTAGAAAATTGTTTAACAGTAACATAAGAACACTGGCGCATTTAAAAATTATAAATTTAGAAGTCTTAAAAAAATTAATAGGAAGCAAAACTGCTATTTCAATAAAAAATCAGTTAGGAGTTCATGTCGGAAGTTTAAAAGATTATTAAGTATCCTCTGATTCTTTGTTCTTAATAGCACCTAATAAAGAATTATAACAAATAACAAAATGATGATAAGACCTCGCAGTAAGATCCGCCCATTCATCAGGGGTCATGACTTTAATTCTCTTCCTAACACCTCCCCCGTCTTCAAATTCAATATATCTTTCCCAAATAGTACTAAAATTTAACCCATAAGTACGAGAAATCCCAATAAATCCATGTCTGGCAGTATTCCTCCACTGTAATAAGTTATGCAGAACCCCATCTTCCGGCAAGTAAGATTTGCCACGACTGCCCCTTCTCACTCCTGACCTGCTGAAAAAACCAAACAACTCTTTTTTATCCGTTAAATAATCAAACAGACCAGGAAACCTAGCATCCCTAAATTTAATTTCATAATCTAATCCATAATAAAGCCATAAAATTTCACCAAGATTATCCCACAAAGTGCATAATTCACTAACAGCATGCCTACAATTCATAATAGTTTTTATTTTGTGAGACTCAGCATAGCGCTTATATCTATCTCGATCTGCTTCCCTAACTTCAGAGACTCTAACTCCTCTTCTCTTTAAACCATGCTTTATTAAAGCAGAACTATACCTTGAATAAGCATTTCTGGCACCCATTATAAATTTCCTCGCTTCTTCGTGGATTAATCCAATATCTGAGAAAAATACTTGTAAAACCAAATCCCCTTCAATCCCTGACGGTCGTTCTACTACTGGAACCGCCTCATACTCTTGGTAATCTCTATCTCCTAAGACTTCTCTGAAATCCCTTACATTATAGTTAAGTACATTATCTATAGTTATTCTTTTCTTTCTCATGGTCTCTAGGTTCTACTCCATTAACTGAACGATACAAAATTAATACTTCACGTAATTCTTCACTATAATCCGCCATATATATTCTCAAAACTATAATTTTATAAACCTTGTTTAATATTTAAATATCAATAAAATAAAAGGTAGTTACAATATGTACCCGGGAGAATTTGAAGAGTTATTTAGGAAGATATCAAATTTGTTTATTCTAGAGTCTGTTTCTCAAGAAGAACTAATTAAGGGCAAATTATTAAAAAGAAATCCACAAACACCAATATGGGATACACTAGAAAGCATTGATGGGTATGATGCTATAGACATTGGTGGAAAAAAATATGTTTCTTGTGAAAAGTTTTTTAAAAAACCTGTAAGAATATTATTCTTCATATTAATCCATGAGTTAGAAAGTCGGCTTTACCGTATTCACAAATGGAATGGTAAGCTGTTAAATACATTAGATGAATGTAATATTAATGATCTTATCAAGGACCTATTAAATAATAAAGAATTATTAGAACTACAAAAAATATACAAATCTCGCGCAATATTTAAAGAAGACTTAAAAGCAATAAGCTCTTTTAGAAATGTGATAGTCCACACAAATAGAAAATTACTAAAAACAGTTGATAGCAATACAGTAATACAGAGAAAAAAACAGATTATTAAATTGCTGGAAGCATTACAACAGATTTTAGATCATATGAGTATAAAAGACCAAAATTTGTAATTACTACTTAGTTTATAAAATCGTAAAGGTTAAATAGGTTTATTATTGACCAAATATATGAATCAATCTTTGGTAGATAGGTTATATCAGCATGAAACAGAGAAATTAAAGGAAGTGTGGAAGACCATGCCATTTAAATTATTTTCCCCAGACGTACCTTTTTTACATTTTAAAGCGTTAAGAAAGGCTGTAGAAGGAAGAAATCAAGACTTCTTTGCAGATAATATAAGAAATAATTTCTTTCCAGACAAATCCAAGGAAGAAGCTATAGAAGCAAAAAGACATGCAATAAACAGAGGAATTTCAGCATTAAATGTTCTATGTCAACAAAGTTTAGATTGTCATAAATATTTTAAAATTCAAGGAATAAGTCATTCTTTTGATCCTTTGGAAATGGCGGCTCTGGCAAGAGAAAGTTGGATAAGATCTAGAAATGGAAGACATGGACAGAACGATCCGCAACTCATGTTTCAAGCATACAATTTTGCAAGGGCTTGGGGGTTGGGTCATCTAGTATTGATTATTGATGAATCTCCAGAAATCTTTCATTCAGTTCATTATTACCACCTTCTTAACCAATGGGTCTGGGAGGTTATGCAATTCAAAAACCCTACACAAGTTTCTGATGAATTTGCTACATGGGATACAAAAGCAGGGGTTACAATATATGGAATAAAACAAGAACCTTTTAAGTATAGGGCTAAAATCGGTGAAAGAGATACAACCAAATATGGTTCTTTACTTATGAAAATGTTCTTGAAAAAATGCTTCCCTGATCAGATATATGACACTTATGGAATAGAGTTTCTTGTAGGGACAGATGAAGATGTAGAAAGGTTATTATCTTATTTTCAATATAACGTAAAAGGTACAGGTGCATTAGAAAGATATGAACATGTTGTAAAAGATAAACCTCCAGAATTTTCATGTCATAAATTTATATTACGTGTACCGGTAAGAATAGATGAAGAACAGAGGGAAAAATCAAGAAGAGACATAACAATAAAAAGACCCTTAGAAAAGTATATACGTCTACCAGTAGAAGTGCAAATTAGAGTTAGAAGAGAAATAGATCATGAACTCTATAAACAACTGGAATTTTTACAGGTCTTCCCTTTATGGTATCCAAGAGAAATTTATGAACCTTTAATGCCTAAAGATTAAATTTTAATTAAAAACTTCTTTACAATTTTATCCTGATTAAATGCAATATCAAATTTATTTAACTCATTAGGATTTATCCAACTAAATTCAGATGATTCTTCATTCAGCATTATTTTGCCAGAAAAATTAGCAGTAAAATATAAGCCTAAAAAGTGCATGTCAGATTCATTTTTTATAGGGAGATCATCATTATAAAAAAGAAATTTTATTTTTGAAATATCAAGATTAGTTTCTTCTTTTATCTCTTTTTTGCAGACATCTTCTGCCTTCTGAAAAGCTTCTATTTTCCCTCCAGGCAAGCACCATTTTCCATTTGCATAATTAGTGTTCTTTCTTTTAAGAAACAAAATTTCACCATTTTCATTACTTAATATTACCCGCACAGCAATCATTGGATACATAACAAGTATTAAAAAAATAGGCTACTTAAAATTATCTAAAAGTTATAAGAAAAAAATAAAAAAGAGAGATTATTTTCTCTTTCTTCTTTTTGTCTTTTTTACAGCATGTGAAATCTTAGACACAGATTTATGCCCCTTAGATTCACAAGCTTCACATTTGATGTTTGCAAAAGCCATTAATACCACAATTAAGGTAACTAAAACAGCTTTAACAACATCATTGCCTACAAACCACACGAAGATTATAGCTAATAAAGCTAAAACCCCTTTTAACCAACAACTGTGCATAAATACACACCTCCTTTTTTAACCAAAATAGTCTAATTCTTTTTTTTCTTTTTGATCCGAAGCAACTTTGCTTTTGTCAACAATATTTTTTAGTTTCTCTTCAAACTCAGCAGCTTTTTTTAATAAAGGCTTATAATCCACATTTAAGCCTAAATATGAGTCTAATACTTGAATGATTTTAGCAGCTGCCCTTGAATCTGGTAACGAACTATGGGTTTCTGCAAAAAAACAAGAAAGTGGAACTTCAGCTTTCAAAAGTAAAGCTCCTGAAACCCCCATAATAATCCCCTCTTTCAAGATTTCAGCCTGAACTTTATCTTTTCCTATCCTATTGGTATAGTAAAAAACCTTAGGTTCAGTAGCCGAAGTAGAACCAATACCTTCTAAACTAATAATTTTTTTAGCTTTTAGTTTCTTATACAGCTCTATAACTTTCTCGCTTAACTGCCATTCCAAGCCCTGAACATTAGTTATAGCATGTAGTAAAACAAGATTTTTTTTCTTAGAATAATAAATACTGAAAGGCTCAATCAATTGAGAATTATGCACAGCTGCAATAGGCATAACATCATTACTCGTAATTTTCCCTATTTTTTTAGCTCCTAAATGCTCTATCAAAAATTCCACAGATATAGTTCCCACAAATCCAAATCCAGGAAAACCCTCAATTATGGTAACATTCTGAGGTTTCTGATCTAATACTAACTCCATAAGTACTTAGGTATATTCTCTTGTTTATAAGTTTTTTTATATTTGTTATATTCGGTTAGTTAAACGGGTACTAAAAATAGGATGCGTTCAAAAAGTATAATTTAATTAAAAGAATATTGTAGGCAATAGCCC
>ERZ1292623.4290-Hain-H51-01um-R1-4290-length-11737-cov-3_pt2 | contig 11211 bp, 6 predicted proteins | sample MGYA00564398_ERZ1292623 | MGnify/ENA primary metagenome ERZ1292623 (study PRJEB36523, sample SAMEA6512633) | groundwater metagenome | collected 2019-01-07 | study: AquaDiva: Metagenomics assemblies of 32 groundwater samples
AAAACCAATAACTTTTATACTTTTAAATTTACTTAAATCAAAATTTTTTCCCTGAATACTTAAAATATTATTTTCAAGTTTGACAGCATTGAAGATGGCTTTTTCGGTATTAATCGCTTCCAAACCTGCCTCCGCCACAAGAAGTGCCATTTTGCGTTTTTCATTTGTCACTAACGCATCAAAGTTTTTAATTTGTCTTTCGGCCATTTAATTTACTTAACTAAATTAATCGGGGCATTGGCTAAAAACGCTTGCAGATTTAAAATAGTGATCTTATATATTTCTGCTACTGCTTCTAGGGTGTAGAAAGCAGTGTGCGGTGTGATGATAACATTTGGCATTTTCATTAATTCCTTATTTAGAGAAGTAAAATTAGAAGCGATATTTGCCTTTAAGTCTTTTTCGCCTTCCAATACATCGAGTCCCGCTCCAGCGATGATTCCTTCTCTTAACCCAAAAAGTAGTGCTGCTGTATCAATCAATTCTCCTCGGGCGGTATTGATTAAATAAACACCTTTTTTCATTTTTTGTATATTTTCTTTATTTATTAGATGAAAATTTTCTTGAACAAAAGGAGCGTGTAAAGAAATAATATCTGAATCGGTAATAATATCGTCAAAATTCTTAAAGACCACGCCAGTCTCTTTAGCAAAAACTTCATCGGGATAATGATCGTAAGCAATCACGTTCATTTCGAAACCCTTCGCGATTTTCACTACATTTTTACCAATTTTCCCTGTACCAATAACACCCAGGGTTTTACCTGCCAAATTAAAACCTTGCATTTTCGAATTATAATTGAAATCCAAAGTCTGAGTAATATAATCGTTCGCAATAATAATTTTTCTGGATAAATTTAAAATCAAACCAAAAGTAAACTCGGCTACCGTATGTGATCCATAACCTGGCACATAAGATACTTGTACGCCTTTCGTCTTTGCATAGTCACAAGCAATATGATTTAAACCAGTCGAGCGCGTAGCAATAAATTTCAAATTTGGTATAGCGTCAATCACTGTTTGGTTAACTGTAGAATCAACGAAAACGCAAACCACATTTACATTTCTTGCTTTAACTACTGTATTTTCATCTAATTTTTCTTCAAAAAAAAGAACCTCTGTTCCTTCAAAAACATCTGAAAACACAGCTTGATCTTCTTTCTCCAACCCAAAAAATGCGATTTTCATCCCAGTACTAAAATTTTAATTAATAATCTTTATCGTTATATCCCGTAATCAAAAATTTAGTACGGGATATGTACCTTTATTCTAACACATTATTTACTTAAACCAATTTTTAAGAAATCCCCAAAATCCTCCGGAATCTGTCTCATTGTTCTGAGAAGAATTCTTGTCTTCCACCACCACGATCATATCTTCCCCTTCTTTGGCTAAACCCAAATTTTCTCTAAAAAATTTCTCTTTGCCTTCATCTGTTTTTAAGCTATCGATATCTTTCGATAGCTTCTCTTTTTGTTGTTGTAGTTGGGCTACTTTGTTTTCAACGATTTTTTTATTCTTGCTAGTATCCTGCATTTTATTCCAAAAACCCAGCACACTCCAAGCAAAAAACAATATAAAAAAACCAAGAAGAATCAAAAACGGCTTTGACTCGAATATATTTCTCCAACCTCCTTTTTGTTGAAAATTTCTCATGATATGCTACTATCAGTATATGCTTTTCAATAAAAAACATCAAAAGAGAATTCAGGTAATCTGGGCGATCGTCAGTATTCTGATAATAATCAGCATGATTTTGCTTTATACCCCTATTTTTAGATAAAAACTATTTATTGGAAGCGCGCATCATCTTCAGAAAAACATCTTGCGGGATATTGACTCGTCCACGTTCTTTCATCTTCTTTTTGCCCTTTTTCTGCTTTTCGCGGAGCTTCATCTTGCGGGTAATATCGCCTCCGTACATATGCTGGGTAACGTCTTTTTTCATTCCAGATAAAGTACGAGAAGAAATAATCCGCCCAAGTGCTTTGCCTTGAACTTTTAATGTAAACATTTGCCTAGGGAGTAAATCGGCTAATCTTTCTACCGCAAGTTGGGCTTCTTCTTCTGCTCGTTTTTTGGAAACAACTCTGGAAAAAGCAGGTACGACTTCATCAGCCACGAGAAGGTCAAGTCGAGTGACATTGGCTTCTCGAATTTCTCCTATTTCGTAAGAAATAGAACCGTAGCCAGAAGAAGTGCTTTTTAATTCATCAAAAAAATTTCGCATCAATTCTCGTAAGGGCATCTTTACAGTGATAGAAGAACGATTGTCTCCGAAATTATCTGTCTCGCCTATTTCGCCTTCATGATCAAACAAGAGTTGCATAATATTGCCGACATACTCTATCGGAGTGATAATTTTTAATTTAACCCACGGTTCAAAAACACCCTTAATGCTACCATCATCTGGAAAAAAATATGGGGAGTAAATTTTTTCTTTTTTGCCATTATTGAGCACTACTTCATAGGTGATGGATGGTGTCGTAATTATTAACTTTAAATTAAATTCTCTTTTAAGTCGCTCGGTAATGATTTCCAAGTGAAGCATTCCTAGAAAACCACAGCGAAAACCTTTACCGAGCGACCCTGAAGCTTCTTCTTCATAGGAAAAAGCCGAATCAGAAAGTTTTAATTTTCCAAGAGATAATTTTAATTCTGCAAAATCATCGGCATCTTCAGGAAACACGCTCGCCCAAACCACGGGCATTGGTTGCATATATCCTGGAAACGCAGGTAAGGGATTTTTAAATATAGTAATAGTATCTCCCACAGATGCAATCCCGGGCTTTTTAATGCCAGTCACAATATAGCCCGTGTCTCCTGAAACAAGACTTTCACGGGGAGTTTCTTCAGGAGAAAAAGTTCCCACTTCGCGCGCAGTAAATTTCTCACCCGATACTGCAAAAAGTAAGGTATCTCCTTTAGCCACTCTGCCATCAAGCAATCGCACGAAAACAATCACTCCTCGATGATTGGAATACTTAAAATCAAAAACTAGCGCTCGTAAAATATTTTCTCCATGATGTGCCTCTTTTGGTTCTGGAATACGCTTGATTACTTCTTGTAAGAGATTTTCTACGCCCTCACCAGTACGGCCGGAAACCAACAATATTTCTTCAGGAAAACAATTTAAAAGCTTCACAACCTCTTCTTTTACTTCTTCCACGCGAGATAGCGGTGAATCTATCTTGGACAACACCGAAATAATCTTAAGGCCGCCTTCGCGCGCCATAGCAAGCGTAGTAAGGGTTTGAGCCTGCACGCCTTGTGTAGAGTCTATAAGCAAAATAGAGCCTTCTACAGCCTTTAGAGCCCGAGAAACTTCATAGGAAAAATCTATGTGTCCGGGGGTATCAATAAGGTTTAAAACGTATTTTTGCCCTTTAGACACATACTCCATGCGAACGGGCTGCATTTTGATGGTTATACCCCGCTCGCGCTCGAGATCCATTGAATCAAGTACTTGATCTCTCATTTTACGAGTCTCGATCGTATGAGTAATCTCAAGCATACGGTCCGCCAAGGTGCTCTTACCATGGTCAATATGCGCTATGATGCTGAAATTTCTGATATGTTTTAAGTCCATATAGTTAAGCGAGGAATCCGCCAGTTTGATGATTCCAAAGATTAGCATAAAAACCATTTTTTTCTAGAAGTTCTTTGTGGGTTCCCTCTTCAACAATTTTTCCATTATCTAATACAATAATTCTATCCATTTTTTGAATTGTGGAAAGTCTGTGCGCGATAACTATAGTAGTTTTACCTTTCATTAGTTCAGTAAAGGCATCTTGAATATAATGTTCACTGATACTATCAAGCGAACTCGTCGCTTCATCCAGCATTAATATCGGAGAATCTTTAAGCATCGCTCGCGCTATAGCTACCCTTTGTCTTTCACCGCCAGAAAGTTTTACTCCGCGCTCACCCACAAGAGTCTCATAACCATAAGGAAGTTTTGAAATAAATTCATCGGCGTGAGCTTTTTTCGCAACTTCAATAATTTCTTCGTTGGTAGCATTCGATTTGCCGTAAGAAATATTTTCTCTAATTGGTCGGTGAAACAATATTGGCTCTTGCGGAACATATGACACCACGCTACGCAGATTGTCTTGGGTAACATTTCTAACATCTTGACCATCAATAGTAATTTGACCACTAGTTACATCATTAAAGCGAAGTAATAGTTTTGTGATAGTAGATTTGCCAGCACCTGAATGTCCTACTACTCCAATGCGTTCGCCTGGCTTAATCTCTAGACTGAAATCAGTCAAAACTTCTTCACCCATTGTGTATTTGAAAAATACATTTTGAAATATAATGTAGCCTTTTTGCATTTTTAATTTCTCTGGATTCGCAGGATCTAATATGTCTGGAATAATTTCAAATATATCAATCATTTCTTTCATGTCAGAGGCTGATTTCATAAATCTTGTTAAAGAATTACCAAAATCCCATAAGGCATCAGAAACAACCACCATGTAAGTTTCTATTAAGACAACTGTACCCGTAGAAATTTTTCCCTCCAGCCACAAAACAATCATTAAATAAAGAATGATGCTTTGGATCGTAATTATAAAAAAATGTTGTATTAAATCTATTTTACCACCCAAAAACCAAGCCTTTTTGCTTCTTTTTGCTCCTTCATCTGTGTAGTTATGAAAAGATTTAATTTCACTTTTTCTTGCAGAAAAAAACTTTACAGCTAAAATATTACTAAACACATCCGCTAAACGTCCACTGATTTTTGAGTCTTGCTCGGCTTCCAGCATGTCATATTTTACTTTTCTTCTAACAAAAAATGAAACTACGGATATGTGAATTATGATCCAAAGTGCAAAAGCAACACTAATTTTGGGTGACTGATATACAAGCACAACAAAAACTCCCACTAAAATTACAGAAAATTTTAAAAAACTGTAAATTAGTATGTCAAACATTGATTCGAAAGAACCAACAAAACGTCTAGCTTTTGTAACTAAGCTACCCGCAAAAGTGTTGGCAAAAAATGTTTGTGATTTATTTTCTATTTTTTGAAATGCAAAATTTCTAAGTTCGCGTATTACATTAATTTCAAAATTAAAAAACACAAACTTTATAATCCTTGCTATTGCAAAAGCAGACAAGTAAATTCCGATCATGATAAATACGTATTTAAAAATATCGTGCGATACACTTAAGCGATCGATGGCTCCAAGGGAAAGCAAGTCAATTATTTTTTTAAAATAAAGTGGCGCTATTATTCTGTCAATAAGAATTCTAAGACTAAAAACAAACAAAATAGCATAAAAAGCCCCTTTAAATTTTCGCATTTGGGGCCAAACATATTTACTAATGTTTTTAAATAAAGACATTTACTAAATCTAACACAAAATAACCCTTTTTTAAAGCTCCTCAGGAGATGGAGCGAGTATTTTAGCTTTCCAAAACTTGGTATGTAAAGTCTGAGTTAAGTCTTTCAGCTCCTCGCTCTTGAGTAAATAAAGAACTAAGATAGCTGCAAAGATCCCCATGATACCAGAAATAAAGCCTTGCAGGAAAACGCCCCAGAAGGTAGTAGTACCAAATATTGGAGATAGAATATTCAAAAAAAGATAAGCTACTACTCCGAGGAAAAATGATGCGCCTAAGCTCTGGAAAAATGTTTTAGTAATAAAAGACTCGTGCGGCATAAAATCTTTTTTCACAAAAATCCAATGTAAAATTAAATTGAGAATCACACCAATAGAATATGCAAGTGGAAGCATCAATATTTCTGTACCTGGAATATCGCTTACTTTCAAAAGTGATTCTATAAAATAGCGGAAAAATAGCCAGTTTTCAAAAAGACGAATAAACAGAAAAGATAAAATAATAATTAAGATAGAACAGAAAAAATTCACAATAAGTGGGCGTCTGGTATTCCCTGTCGCATAGTAAGCGCGAGAAAGCAACGTTATCATTCCTTGCGCTAGAATTGAAATAGAAAATACTGCAAGGCAAGCTGCCACCAAACGTGTATCATCCCAAGAAAAACTTCCAGACCCGAGAATTACACGAACAATCTGAGCGCGCACCACAATAAAAAGAAAGATTGCGGGTAAAGACCAAAAAACGATCGCTCGCGCTGTTTCCTTTAAGTGTTTTTTGAATTCCTCTTTTTTCCCACCATTAAAAGATTTCGCCAAAGTGGGAAAAGCTGCTACTGCATAGGAAATTCCTATGATGTTCAACGGTACAGATTGTAAATTGAAAGCAAAATTAAATACTGATATAGAACCACTTTTTAGAAATGAAGCAAGCGCAATGATAGAGATAAGCGCAATATTATTGAAAGCCAAACCTAAAGTTCGGGGCATAGAAGTTAAGGCCACTTGTTTTATTTCCTTTAAATTAATAGAAAAAGAAAATTTAGGAGTAAAGCCACAACTATGTGACGCAAAAGCTTGTACTCCAAAATGCATCAATGCTCCTAAGACAACCCCCATCGCCAGTCCTGCAATATTAAAAACTGGATAAAAAAATATAACTCCAACGATAATACCTATATTATAAAAAATCGGACTTAGAGAATAAATAAAAAATTTATGAAAAAGTTGAGTGACTGTACCAAAAAGATTTGATAAGCCCATCAGTATAGGAGAAAGTAACATAATGCGAGAAAGTAAAATGACTTTTGTTTGATACTCTGGAGCAAAACCAGGAGCTATAAAAAAAACTAGATAAGGCATTAAGAAAAATGCAATTAAGGCAACAACTACCATCAAAGAAAAAAAGACAGTGAAAATATCATTTAAATATTTACGCGCTATGAGGGTAACTTTATCTCCATCCATTCTCGCAACAATAAAAGGAATGATCACAGTGATAGAAGCAAGTGAAGCTACGGCAATAAAAATAAGATCTGGTACTCGAAAAGCAGCATAATAAGAATCGAGTGGAGCTCCAGGTCCAATAAAATGTGCAATGGAACGATCACGAAAAAGCGCTAGGATCTGCGATAGTAAAGTCAAACAACCTAAAAGAAGGGCTGCTTGATTAATACTCCCAGACTCTTTAGTAAAAATTCTCAGAATCTTCTCCATCCGTGTTTTTTAATTTTTAGTTTTAGTAGAAGTAGTTGATGTAGAAGCTGGGGCAGAAGAATTATTTAAGGAATTAACATAAGAAATTAAATCCTTGTTGGTTGGATCAAGTTTTAAGGCAGATTGTGCGTAATTAAGAGCTCCGGTATTATCTCCTTGATTCTTGGCTATCTGAGAAAGCACAATAAAGGCATCTATATAGTTGGGCTTGAGAACTAAAGCTGCATTGGCATATTCTTTCGCTTCTTTTATTTTACCATCAAGAAATGAAGCATTAGCTTGAGCAAGCTTAAGTCCAGGATTTGCCGGATTTAAATTGGAAGCGCTTTGGTAAAATGAAACGGCGGCGCTGTATGCATCTTTCACTCCTATAGCGCCGACTGTTTGATAGACTAAGCCAAGTGATTGCGCATTTAGATAATTTTGAGGATTGAATTGCGTTGCTAATTTTGCTCCGTTTACAGCCTGTTCAAAACTATTTTGTAAATCTGCTTTATCCGTATCTGAAAGAGTTCCATTTTTATTTGCTGAAACTATCGAATTTAATTTCAAGAGATAAACTTGAGAATAAGTTCGTAGATATAAATCATTCACATATAGAGAAAGTGCTTTCCCAATTGAGCTTTCGGCAATAGGCACAGTAGTAGCTGAAAGTGTTTTTTCGAAATAAGGAATAGAAGCAAAGCGTTCAAAATACTTAAAGGCCATACCAGCCGAGGACACTACCAAGACAACAAGAATCAAGATGGAGAAGAAACTTTTTCTATGATCGTTAAGAAATAAAACTGATATTTCTTTATTGAAAGCAGATGCGGCTAATCCTACAAATATTCCTGTAAAAGCAAAGGCTAGTAAAAATAATACAACTCCTGTGGAGTAAAAGAATGCTGAAATAAACAGATAGAGAGAAAGTACAAAAAATGCCATCATTTCCCAGTGAATTCCTTTTTTTACATTCGAGAATACTGATTTTATCCCAGACATTAGAAATAACCCTAGGAAAACAAGCCAGGCTACTATACCCAGAATACCGGTAGTGGCCGTTAAAGTTGGCAACAACCCAGAACCAGAATCAAAAGATGTATTCCAGAATTGAGTAGTATTTATAACACTAGGTTTATACATAGACCATGCTTCTCCGAATCTATTAGGGCCAATACCAAAAATAGGATTTTTTGCTAAAACTCCTTTTGTCACAGTCATAGTAGCGCTGAAAGAAGGATAAATCTGGGCATTAGAAATATTGAGACGATTCGGAATGAAAGCCCCGATAAATTGACCAGACATAAAGAATAGGAGGGCTATGATCACAAGTATAAAAGAAACTATAGGGAAATTCTTTTTCTCCTCCCCGTCTTCAGGCTTCTCGAAGGTAATAGATGCTTTATAAACGAAAATAATTAGACTGGAAATACCGAGCAAAATCCACACCAAGGGAAAATTGACCGCCGCGGCAAGAAATAAAGACAATAAGATAAATGTATGAAGAACGAGTTTTTCTACTTTGGAAATCGGAAAAAATTCAATTACTAGGAGAAACATTAAGGTGGCAAATCCAGAAAAAAGACCTAATGCATTCCAAGACCCTAAAACGTTGCTAGTCTTATCAGTTAAAATACCCAATGCTAAGACTTGAGGAAAAAACAAACGCAGACCTTGAAAAAATAATACTAATGCTGAGGACAAAATTGTTCCGAGTAATACCGTTTTGGCTCGCTGTGGACTTCTAAAAATAAGAGAACACATGAGCATTAAAATAAAAGTGGCAAATATAAACCAAAAAGAACCAATATTGAACATCGTCCCAAACAAAGAAATTTGGGGACTAGCGGAAATTAGCGATGAAAGTAAAAAGGCTAAAACTATCCCAAAACCTGAAATTAAGAGCCAAGATTTAGGAAAAATTATTTTACCATCTAAAAATCTTGAGATAGCCCAAAAAATAATAGATAGAGCAAGACCTAAGACGAGCAGTAAGCCTTTTGATGTTTCTACTCCAATACTAGTATAAGGTAGAAAAAAAACCGGTAATAATACTACTAATAAAAATAAAGATATGAATGAAAGTTTTTCAAATATGTTTGAATGCATAAAGATAATTATACTATAAATTTATAAAAAATACAGCTAAATAACTATGTTAATAACTTTTCCAGGCACAAAAATGACTTTTCTCTCTTCCCCTTTTATCCATTTATTAATTTCAGGTAATTGCTTGGCTTTGGCTAGAGCTTCGTCTTTGTCTATATCCACCTCTGCCTTGAATTGTCCACGCATTTTACCGTTTATTTGCACAATAATAGTTATTTTTTCGGACTGAACTTTAGAGATATCGTAACTTGGCCATTTTTCAAAATTAATGGATTTTTTATGGCCTAGTAATTGCCAAAGTTCTTCGGTAATGTGTGGAGCAAATGGTGAAAGTAATTTTAAGAATGTTTCGTATACTGATTGTGGTACTAAATTCAATTTTTCAATTTCATTTACAAAAATCATCAGAGAAGAAATAGCTGTATTAAATTTCATTGTTTCAATATCATCTCCGATTTTCTTGATCAATCTCTCTATCCCGGATTCAACATGTTTTTTATTTTTTTCTATTTTATATTGTAGCTTCCACACTCTCTCTAAAAATCTACGCGGACCAATAATGGCTTCCTCGCTCCAAGCTATCGCCTGATCGAATGGACCCATGAACATTTCGTATAAACGCATTGTGTCCGCACCATATCTTTTTACAATATCATTTGGGTTTATGACATTACCTTTTGACTTGCTCATCTTTTCTCCCCCTTCAGCCAAAATAAGCCCATGCGAAGTTCGCTTTTTATACGGCTCAGATGTAGGTACTAATCCCAAATCAAAAAGAAATTTATGCCAGAAGCGAGAATACAGTAGGTGAAGCGTCGTGTGTTCGTTGCCACCATTGTACCAATTTACCCCACCAACGGCGGGATCGCTGCCAAGCCAATACTCAAGCGATTTTTTATCAGCAAACTGTTTGTTGTTTTTTGGATCAGCATAGCGCAGATAATACCAAGAACTCCCCGCCCAGTTGGGCATGGTGTCTGTTTCCCTTTTGGCCAAACCTTGACATAGTGGACACCGAGCGTCCACGAAACTTTTAATATTCGCTAGGGGGCTTTCACCGCTGTCTGTCGGCTGATAATTTTTCACTTTCGGCAACTTCACCGGTAAATTTTTCTCGGGCACCGGCACCGTCCCGCACTTGTTGCAAAAAATCACCGGTATCGGCTCGCCCCAATATCTCTGCCTCGAAAAGACCCAGTCCCGCAATTTGAAAGTAGTTTTCTCTTTCCCAAAATCTTCGAACCCTGCTTTTTTATAATCTTTTTTGATTGGCAAATTATATTTCTTCGCAAATTCAAAATCGCGTTCATCGTGCCCTGGCACGGCCATGATTGCACCAGTCCCATAATCCGCTGATACATAATTCACCACCCAAACCGGAATTTCTTCACTGTTAGCAGGATTTATAGCTCTTAGGCCTGTATCTTTGCCGATTTTTTCTTTGTTTGCTTTTTCAGTGTCAACTTTTATGCCAAAATCTTTACTGGTTAATTTTTTTGCAACCTCCGGCGCGATAGCCAAAAACGTGGCTCCAAAAATAGTATCCGGCCGCGTGGTAAAAACTTTTATTTTCTTTTCCAATCCTTTTATCGCAAATTCTATTTCCGCGCCTTCGGACTTCCCAATCCAATTCTTCTGCGCGAGTTTTATGTGCGGCAGGTAATCAACAGTGTCTAAATCTTTATCTAGCCTTTCCGCGTATTTGGTAATGCCGAGCATCCATTGTTCTTTTTCTCTTTTTTCCACGGGTGTGCCACAACGTTCGCAATTTCCTCCGACGACTTCTTCGTTGGCCAAACCTATTTTATCTTTCGGACACCAGTTGATCGGGATTTTGGCTTTGTAAGCTAAGCCCTTTTTCAAAAATTGCAAAAAAATCCACTGTGTCCATTTGTAATATTTTGGATCGGTGGTATTTATCTCCCGCGACCAATCAAAAGAAATACCGAGCGATTTTATCTGGCGTTTGAAGTTCTCACTGTTTTTCTTAGTGACTACGCGCGGATCAAGACCTGTTTTTATAGCATAATTTTCTGTCGGCAATCCAAACGCATCCC
>ERZ1292623.4625-Hain-H51-01um-R1-4625-length-11211-cov-10_pt1 | contig 11211 bp, 15 predicted proteins | sample MGYA00564398_ERZ1292623 | MGnify/ENA primary metagenome ERZ1292623 (study PRJEB36523, sample SAMEA6512633) | groundwater metagenome | collected 2019-01-07 | study: AquaDiva: Metagenomics assemblies of 32 groundwater samples
TGTATCATGATAATCCAAGCGCCCATGTTCTTGAAAAAATAAAGGAAATGCTATACGAAAGCCCATTTAATATGTCTATTGCCGGAACATCCGATTCTGTTTCTAGCCTATCCAGAAAAAAGATAATTGATTTATTTAATTCAATTTATTCAACAAATAATATGATTTTCAGCGTTGTTGGAAATATAAGTTGGGAAGACGTTTTAGAAGAGGCAAAAAAATTTCCAAAAACCACGAAACAAATAAATCCGATTTCAATTGTTGAAAAAAATGGAGAATTAATAGAAAAAAGAAAAGGTATTGATCAGGCCCATATGGTTTTTGGATTTCATACACCAAGAATCATTGATAAAAATAGATATGCAGCAGAGATTTTAGACAATATTTTAGGAGGAGGGATGAGCAGCAGGCTGTTCCAGGAAATCAGGGAAAAAAGAGGATTGTGCTATGCCGTAAAAAGCAGTTTAGAGCAATCTAAAGATTATTCATATGAGATAATTTATGTAGGCACTGTTAAAGAGAAAATAAGAAAAGTAAAAGAAATTATTTTAAAAGAAGTAAACAAATTGAAAGAATTAAAACAATCGGATTTAGATGATGTTAAAGAAAGATTGATAGGATTAAGAGAAATTAGCAAAGAAAAATGTGATTCTACAATGATTGATTTATTGCAAGAAGAGATTGGGGGAAATGCAGAAAATTATTATAAATATGAAGAAGAAATAGGAAAGATCAAATTAAAAGATATGAACGAAGTGATTAAACTAAAAGGATTTAGTTTTGCTGCTCTCGTTCCAAATTAAAAATCTTAAAATAAAAAAACTTATTTAAATGCTTTGACTAATACTAGGATACCGCTTAATCCAATAACAACATAAACTATTTTTGCTAAGATATCCACACTTCCTAGAATTAGATTTACTAAATCATAATCAAATGCAAAAAGTCCCCAGTTAATTGCTCCTATTGCGGCAATCACCAAAGCAGTTTTGTGCAATGCATCCATTTTTCACCTCCTTTATTGATAGATTATTTTATTGAAGAAAAAGCTATTTAAATAAGTTTTGATTTATGTTTTTATGGAATTATAGTTTTATATTTATTTGATTTATGGGAGATACCTCGATGGAATTGTCAAGATGTTTTATTGCAATTGATCTGCCAAGAAATGCAATCAAAGAAATAAAGAATATTCAGAAATTAATCGGGAAGAAATTTATTTTCACTGGCAAATTTATAGAAGAAGAGAATTTGCATCTGACTTTGAAATTTTTAGGGGAGATAGATGTAGATAAAACAGAAGAGATTAAGAGAAGATTAAAAACAATAAAATTAAAAATTTTTAATGCCAGCTTGAACAATATAGGAGTTTTTTCAAAAAGATTTCCAAAAATAATCTGGGTTAAATTTAATGGAGCAGAGGAATTGCAAAAAGAAATAGATAATAATCTAAAAGATTTGTTTGAACCGGAAAATAGATTTATGAGCCATGTTACTATTGCAAGAATTAAGTATATAAATGAAAAAAAAGGATTAGTTGAATATTTAAAGGCTTTAAAATGCAAGGAAGAATTTATTGTCGATAAGTTTTATTTAAAAAAATCAGAGTTATTGCCTGAAGGCCCTGTTTATAAAATAATTAAAGGATTTGAATTATTTCATAGTTAAAAATAATTAGATAGTATTTTTGAAAATATTAGAAAAATTTGAGAATTTTGCGAATTTCAATATTTTCAATTTAATTTTTTTATGAGCTAAAATCCCTCTTATGAGCGAGACTGAGATAATTATTAGTAAAATTACCAATATTAATATCATTCTTTTGTCGTATAATGTTAAAATATCTTTAGTTGATGGGTATTCTAATAGTAAGTCTGGCTCTTTTCCTTCATCAATTGTCTCATTTTTAGGAGAAAATTTTATTGGAGTTTCTTCTGGTGTTATTGGCTCTTCGATGGAAATATTTACTTACTCAATAGCTCCTCTTTCTGTTCCATTTTCTAAATCCGCTTCTTCCCCTTGAACTAGACATGCTCTAGCCCCTATATCTGTAAGATCTATTTCTTTTATGACTTTCCCCACTCTCATAATTTCGAGTTTGGCAGATTTTTTAACTATTGGAATTTCATCAGCAACGAACTCATCGGCAACAAATAATTTTTCAATTGTCGGCAGTTTTATTGTAAATGACTCATTATTATCAAATAATTCTCCATCAATTTCTTCTTCTGTTCCTCCATCAGTAAATATTAATTCTGCATTGAAATTTCCAGAATCAATTAGAGTATTTTCAGATATGAAATTATAAGATAAATCTCCAAAACCATTTGTTCCTGGGCATCCTTGCTCAATTGATTTTGACAAAACCTCTATAGTTCCATTATTATAATCAGCATCAATTAAATAATATTCTTCTTCAGAGCAGTCTTCTATTGTTTTTACAGCCCTTCCAGTTATAGATTTGGATTTCTTTTCTATGCTTTCTATAATTCTTAAATCTATTAAATATTCATTAAAATTTCCGAATTCTTCTGATTTAAGAGTTCTCATAATTCCGTTTTCAATAGACCTCAAAAGGTTGTCTTTAGAGCATCCTTGAAAGCAGCCATTTTCCAATCCTAAAAAATCTTTGCATCCCTCAACACAATTTCTTTGTCCTCTCGGAAGCTTATTTGCCGGAACATATTCTTCTGCAAGATTTGCAAAAACATGTCCAAATTCATGGGCTAGAACTGTGGAGGGATTTTCAGAGTTAATGCTAATGACATTTAGATAAGCAGAACTTCTTATATTAGAAGGCTGTTTTTCAATTACTACTATGTAATCATTAGGACATGAAGATGTTTTTTTAACTAAATCTCTTGAATGGCAGAATAAAGCTACTCCATTATACAATTCGCAATCCGGCTTATAATCATCGATATAAAAGAAATTAAATTCATTTTGTTTCTTATTAAGTATATTAAAACTCAATAAAGAATCTATGTATTTTCTGGCCTCTTCTTCATTAGAAAAAAAGACAATATTAGTTTTGTCATTTCCATTGTAGAATAATGTTTTGCATTCCTCTAAAATGCTTACTTTTGGAGAAGTAGTTATACCTCTTGTAAAAATAAATAAAGCAATTATCATCAATAAAATAAAGACAAATAAAAAAACTCCAATAATTAATAACAACTTTTTCTTCATATATTGTTGAATACTAAATGGTTTAAATAATTTTTTAGAAATAGATTATATTAATATTTGAAATATTTTAACTATTTAAATTGAAAATTTAAAAAATAAACTCTATAAATTTATAAAATCAAGAGTCTAAAACTAATTTTTAAAAAATATAATTTAAAAAGTAAAACGAGATTTTTATATCTTCTGTATTTTATTATATATTTTATAACGATATGATATTTATATAGTTTTGATAGTTTTTGATATTTTAATGAGAAAGCGGTTAAAAGTTCCAGATAATTTTTCTTTAGAATCATTTGTGGATGTTTTTATCAAAGAGAGTATAGAGTTTGTCAGAAGAGAAGGAAAAGTTCCTTTAATTAATTTTGATAAAGATTTAAGAAAAATTGTTCGGGAGAAAACAGGAGTTGATGAAAGAGTTATTTTGTATCTACATCATTCTTTTTACTGGGAATTTTTTCTTGGAAATAATCCCATTTTAAATCGGGTTCAGACTTCTGAAAATGGGAAAACAAGCTACGTTGAGTTACCTAAGGACTATAGTGAAAGAGAAATTAATTCTTTTGTTAAATCTTTTTTAGAGAAATATGTCGAAGAAAAAGATAATAAGAAGTCTTATTTAGCAATAAGAGCTCAAAAAATTAATTCTCACGAAGGCTATTAGATCCTTGAAATTAAGAAATAGGTCAAGAGTCCGTAATCCTCTTGAAATTGTCGGCTTGGCTTTTTAGGATTTCAGATAATTCTTCTTCTGAAGAATTTACAACATTTTTAATTGTTTTGAATTTTTTCAGAAGTTTTTCTGCTTTTTTTGGCCCTATATTAGGAAATGATTCTAAGATGTATTGTTTTTGCTCTTTTAAAGATTTAGGAATTCTTGAATGAAATGAGACTGGGGTTTTTGGCTTTAATTGTTGTTTGGAAAGAGTTATTAGATATTTTGCAGTATCCTCATAATCTTTAGCAAAAATTATTGAAGTATTGTAATTTATGATTATTGATAGGATAAACCCTCTGAGAGCCTTTGAGATATTATCATTTTCTTGATAAATTTCTTCAAGGTCCCCCTCAATAATTAGGATAGATTTTTTGTATTTTTTCATTTGCATTAATTGCTGAATTAATCTTTTATTTATCATTGAGGATATTAGATCAGAAATAGTTTTTCTTTCCAGAGCAATTTCACCTATAATATAATCTGCAATTTTTAAAGACCTAATTTCAAGCCTAACATGAGTCGATTTATGGAGTTCTGATAAAATCAATGAGTTTTTTTCATGAATATCTGCGATTATTAATGGAATTATTTTTGTTTTTTTCCAGGACAATTTCTTGAAAATATTATAGAACATTTAAAATAAAGTTTTTTGATTGTCTAATGAATTTAATTGATGTTTGGATTTATCGTTTAAGATGATTTGGTTGTCAAGACCCTTTTTAATATTTTCTATGGCTTGATACATCTTTTTTTCCTTATGAAATGCCGACCAGTAATAGCTTTCATCTATTGTATTTTTGTTCATTAATATAATCAATCTGCCAGGCTTAAGCCTAGCAGTTCTTCCGCGTCTCTGTATGGATCTAATAGCACTTGGAATTGGCTCATAAAAAATAACAACGGTAACTTCAATAATGTCCAGCCCCTCTTCTCCTATTGATGAGGCAACAATTATATTTGTACTCCCCGTCCTGAATTTATTTAAAACCTCTTGCTGTTCTTTTTGAGACAAACCAGTTTCACCTTTCTTTAACTGACCCACAAAAGTCTCTGCATTAACATCAGGAATTTCATTTAGCGTTTTGCATATTTTTACAATAGTCTCTCTGTATTGGGAAAATACAATTATCTTTTTATTTATATCTTTCCTGAATTCCTGCTCAATAATTTCTTTTAGCTTTTGCAATTTTGGGTTTTCAATTTTTTTTGCAATAAGTTCTATTACTTTTATATAGGACTGGTTGAATACAGGATTCTTTACCAATTGCTGTACCGCTCTTGATTTTTTTTGCTCTGCTTGCTTGAATAAATCCTGCATATATCTTTGTAAAGATGATAAAGTTTGAGTTTCTAATAGTTCAAGAGAGTATTGAAGTTTAATTGCTTGAGCGCAGACGCTTGCCGATGCCAAAATATTAAAATTTCTATCTCCAGAAGATATCCTATTCATAATATTTCCCTGGAGCTCAAGAATATTTTTTTTAGTTGCCGGTTTGAATAAAACTTTACGATTTTTTAACTCTTCAATCTTTTTTTTGTAAAGTTCTTGTAAAAGAATCTGAATTTCTTTTAATTCTGGGGGAAAATCAAGTTTAATTGTTTCTATTTTTAATTCTTGTAGATAGTTTTCAACATCTTTACTTTCCCTAGTTCTCACTTCTATACTTTCTATTCCAAGATTTTTTGCAATCTGTTGAATTATTTTTTTGTCAGCCCCCGGCGAGGCCGTTAGGCCCAATACTTTGGGATTTTTTGCCTGTTCATAATAAGCTTTTGCAATGTCAGTATAGGCATAATTTTTTAGGCATCTATGGCATTCATCTTCTATTAGGAGCGATGTATCTTCCAAATTGTATAAATTGTTTCTAAGGTCATTTTGAATGCATTGAGGGGTTGAAAATATTATGTCAGAATATTCCCAGAGTTCTTTTCTTTTTTTTGCAGTGGTTTTTCCCGTGAATAAAGTTAATTCCGCGAATAGCCCCGGCAAATGCTTTTTGAAATAATTTAAATGTTGCTCTGCTAAAGGTCTAGTAGGAGCGAGGAAAAGAGTTTTTGAACCCGGATATTTTTTTTGAGTGTAAATTGAGAGCATCAAAGCGATCAGCGTTTTTCCAATTCCCGTGGGAAGAATCACTAAACAATTTTTTTCTTTGCAAGTTTCAAAAATACTCCTCTGGTATTTTCTTGGCCGGATATTATTAAGAGTTTTGTATGGCATTTTTATTATAATAATCTAGAAAAATAAGTTATTTATTAAGATTATGCAAGAATAGTTATTGAACAATTATCTAATCAACTATAATTAAGTTAGAGATGTTATGTAAGAATTACAAGATAATTAATACCAGGGAAATTAAATATAGCATTAAAATAAAAATCCATCCAAGAAAAGCTCCCAAAAATAGTTTTGTACCGTCTAAATTACTGACTGGAAGTAAGTTCCAAATTCCATAATAAATAGAGTATTTTGCTAGTTCTAATCCAAAGTCTAAACCGAAAATCCAGTTTATTGATGAGCCGATTATTGCCAGTAATAATAGAGCATAAAAACCAGCGGCAGAAGTATATGCTAGATCTTCTTCATTTATGTAATCTTTCCTTTCAGCTTTTCTTTGACCTCTTGATTTTAAGATTCTTCTTGAAGTTATATTTTCAGCTTCAAATTGGAAAAATAAGAATGGTTTTAGATAGCCAATTGATAATAAAGCTGTAAAAAAAGGAATAACTAATCCAATTGGAAATGGTTTTTTAAGGTGAGAAGCTTTATAAAACCAATACCTATTAAATTCCCATATTTTATGCTCTATCCTTATAGAATAATATTTCGAAATGATTTTTTTTGAGTAGATATTTGTTAAAATTATTATAGAAAAAATCATTAAATTTGTTATTATTTTTAATAGATCTTTAGTAGGAATTATAGGCATAAAGCTCATAAAAGATGATATAATAATTATAATGATAATCCAAGTTATTTCTTTTTTTGAGAGATAAAAGTAAAATTTGTCTGATATTATTTTTTTTGGTCTTTTTATTGGTTTTAGATTATCTTTCATGAATTTTTAAAGGAAAATGGCAATATAAATCTAATGGAATACCTGGAATTTAATTATAGAAAAGTATATAAATACAATCATAATTTTTAGGATATGTTAAAGATAAAAAAAGTGAGTGATGTTATAGGCAAGAAAGTTTTTACTGATACTGGAGATTTATTCGGAGAAATTGAAGAATCTAATCTAATTGAGAATAAAGTAGATAGCTGGAGAATAAGAATTGCTGGTTCAGTTGGAAATTTTTTTGGGGGGGCTAAAGGAGTTATTATTCCCCATCAATTTGTTAGAGCGATAGGGGATGTTGTTATAGTAAGCAGGTCTAGCCTGCCTTTTGATGAGAGCGAGACTATAGAAGAAACAGTTGATTTATCGGAAGGGAGATTAAGCGATGCTGAAGATGTTGAAGTTCCCGTTATGTGAGTAGAAATATTTTCTGTCTGTTCTATCGCTTATTGATTCTATGATTATTTGTGAAATTAATTGAAAACTAATAATCAGAATACCCTAAAGAAAAAGGGACGTTAAATAAAAAATCAAAAAAGTTTAAATAAGCCGGTACTTTATTAATTGATAATATAAATAAAGAGATGTAAAATGGCAGAACCAATATTTATAGCACCATATTTCTTAGATTTTATCTTACCATTTGTTTTAGTATTTACTTTAATATTTGCAATTCTTCAGAAAACCAAATTATTGGGAGAAGATAAAAAGCAGATAGATGCTTTAATTGGTTTGGTTGTTGGCCTGATTTTGATAGCTTTTCCCAGTCCTAGAAGTATTGTTGTTTTGCTTATGCCTTTTCTAGCTGTTTCAGCAGTTATATTATTGGTGTTTATGCTTTTATATGGATTTATTTTCGGAAAAAAAGAAGGGGATGTTTTGGATAATTATTGGAAATATTTTATTATAGCTATTGTAGGCGTTGCTTTAGTGACTTTTCTTTTGATGATTACAGGATATTGGAATTATGTCAGATATGAATTATTCGGATATAATAATAGATTTTATTGGGTTAATGGAATTTTTATAGCAATTGTTGTTGGGGCTATTTACTGGGTTATTAGAGAAAGCAAGTAAGATATTAGCTGTTTATTAGCTGTTTATTAGCTGTTTATTATTAGTTGGTAAGCTACAAAGTTGAACAAAACAGAAATGTATATAAATAATGATTTTCTGATTTAAGAAAAGAAGTGTTAAAATGCCATATGGATTTTACGGATATTCGATAGGAGATATTTTGAATAGCTGGGCTGATATGGGGATTTTTGCATATGCCCTGCCGTTTTTAATGATTTTTGCTTTAGTTTATGGTATTTTAGATAAAACCAAACTTTTGGGAGATAATAGAGGAGTTCAATCTACCATTGCATTGGCATTTGGATTATTGGCATTGCAATTTGATTATGTATCTGGATTTTATGCAAGTATTTTTCCATATGCTGGAATGGGTTTAGCCGTTTTATTAGTGGCATTAATATTAACTGGTTTAATTAAAGGAGAAGAAGGGAGTAAAAGAAGTTGGATATGGTTTGTTGTTGGAGCAGTAATTTTTCTTATTGTACTATTAGGTTCAATATCTGATTTATGGTGGTTAGGAGGGACAGCAATCGGATTAGTGAATGCAGTTCCAGCTTTATTGGCAATTTTAGCAATATTAGGATTAATGTTTTGGGTTATGCAACCCACGAGAAGATAAAATGGCAATAGACATATCTGGAATTTTTATTTTTATGCCTATATTTAGCTTTCTATTTGTATTTTTGATAGTTTATGCTGTATTAGCCAAAACCAAACTTTTAGGAGAAGCCGCCTTTATTAACTTCTTTGTTAGTTTTATAATGGCAATTATTTTTATTAGCTTTTCTTCATTGGAATTGTATGTTCAGACAATTGTTCCTTGGTTTGTAGTATTGCTGGTTTGCGTTTTTTTAGTTTTGCTGATAGTTAGTTTTTCAAGCAAAGATTTGGAATGGCTGATGTGGTTTAAAGGAGGGTTTGCATGGGCAGTATTAATTATTTTAATAATTGTATTTTTAATTGCAGCAATAAGAGTTTTTAATCCTATTTTTCATCCTGATTTGGGTATAACAAGCGGAGAAGGAACCAGCTTGCTGGAGCAATTGTCTTATGCTTCAGAAGGAAGAATTTTTGGAACTGTTTTATTAATAATAATTGCAGCAGCTGTTTCTTGGGTTATAACCAGGAGTTGAGATAGTTAAACTGATTTTAAGTATAGAAATTTTTTAATACTAATTAATTTAGGATTATTTATGAGTTTAGATAAAATACAAGAAGATGTAGATAAATGGGCAGAGCAATTTAAAAAGCCATACTTTAATATCGAATGGATGTTGGCCAGATTAATTGAGGAAATTGGAGAACTGGCAAGAGAAATTAATCATTTATATGGCCCAAAACAAAAGAAATCCGATGAAGCCTATAGAAATTTAGGAAACGAGTTAGCCGATGTATTATTTACTGTAAGTTGTATGGCAAATCGAGAAGGAATTAATTTGCAAAAAGCCTGGGATAAAATGATGAAAGAAAAACATTACGGAAGAGATAATAATAGATACGAAAGAAAAGATGATGATATGAAAAATTTATAATTATTTTTTCTTTTTTGATTTATGAGATTCTGTTGTTTTTTCAGTATCTCTAACACCATCCATTAAAGGGTCAATTATTTTAGAAAAAGAATTCTGTGTTGCTTTCAATTCCTTTGTTATATTCTCTATATCTTCTCCATAATTTCCAATTTTTTTTATTATGGCCAGTTGCAAATCATCTAGGCTATCCTTAACTTTAGAAAGCTTTTTATCAATCTCTTGTATTTTATAAGCCGTTTCTTTTCTGAACTTTGAAAATAAGGAAATTTCCTTATTAATGTCCTGAATTTTTTCATCTATTATCTGGTTGGTAAGGTCATTGATTGTTTCAACATCTATTGCTTGAGTAGGAACATAATCTTGGTATTGATAATCGTACTGATAATTAGAATCGTTTGGATATTGTTCTTTGGTATAAGGTTGAATAGGATGGCTAGATGATTCTAATTGCTGATACGGTGCGATACCAGGAATTGTTTCTTGAGCATCCATTTGAGGAGATTCTATGAATTGTGGATATATTGAATTTTGGTTTGGCGACTGTATTGATTGTTGATATGATAGATTCGAATCGGGAAGTTCCGGGATATTTTCTGTTTGTAGTTGATTTTGAGTGTAGTTGCTATAGTTTGATTGATAGTTATTTCCAGGAAAATTTTGAGTTTTGTTTACTTCTGATTTTATCTCAGATTGAGAAAGAGCCTCATTTATTTCTTTAGGCGAAATTCCTTGCTCTTTTAAATTTTGAATAATCTGTCCAGTTGTAAATCCCTGATTTCTCATTATAGTTATTTGATCTAAAATCACCATTATCTTTAGTGTATTAATATTTTTTATAGTTATTTGTTACTTTTTCTTTAATTCTTCTTGGACTATTCTTTTTACATCCTTAATTCTTGCAAGTTCTAAGGGGGTAAACATTTCATATTGTTTTTTTATGATTTCCAGCTCTGATCTCCTTGATAAATTCCCCATTTCATTAACTATTCTTTTTACAATCTGCTTTATATCTTTAATTTCCGAATTAATTTTATTTATCCCCTTTTTAATCTCAAAGGTTTCTTCATCGTTCTCTTTTTTTGTAGATATTAAATTTTCTCCAATTAAAAGGGACCTGTCTCTGAGAAGTCTTTGCCTTTCTTCCACTTCATTCAATCTTGTTTCAAATTCTGCTAAAAGAGAACTCGCGGAATCGATAGCCTGTTCAGTCATTTTCTTTTTTGTGTGTTAATAAAATGTATAAAGGGTTTAAAATTGTTGTGATTGATGTATGTTTGTTGGTAATAATCTTTAAAACTAAAATATCCCGAAATAAAAATCTGAAATAGATAAAATAAATGAAGTACAGCTATAAGTTATTTATAATAAGTAATCCGAAAATTTGATAATCAAAAAACTTTTAAAAGTAAGATAAACTTAATATATTAATGAAAAAGAGAGTTTATTTTATTTTTGTATTTATATTATTATTGGCAATAACAAGTTCAGCTGAATTAACTGGAGATGCAATAACTGGAGAAATTGTTACAGGGGATGCAACACAAGTAGTTAGTATGAGTGTTACAGTAACGGCCGATGGCCCAACTTTAACTATAATCTCCCCAAAAAATCATACTTATCTAACCAATATATC
>ERZ1292623.4626-Hain-H51-01um-R1-4626-length-11210-cov-4_pt1 | contig 11210 bp, 15 predicted proteins | sample MGYA00564398_ERZ1292623 | MGnify/ENA primary metagenome ERZ1292623 (study PRJEB36523, sample SAMEA6512633) | groundwater metagenome | collected 2019-01-07 | study: AquaDiva: Metagenomics assemblies of 32 groundwater samples
TTACAATTCATCTTTATATCTTACATTAGACTAACAAATAATAATATGTACAAGACCAATCGAAATATATATAAATACCTAATTGATTATTAAGATATGAAAATCTAAAAAGATTTTCAATTACAAGAAAATCCTATAGGATTTTCTGTACAGAAAAATCAATAAATACAAGATGATTTTCTTGTATTCGCTTAAAGAGGTTAAGCTTCATATTATGGTAAAGAGAAGAAAAGAGGAGAAAAAAGCAGTCAGCCCAATTATATCTACAGTCTTATTAATAATGATTGTAGTTGTATTAGCTGTTATAATTCTTGTGTGGACAAGAGGATTTATCAAAGAGGCAATCACAAAAGATATAGGCGGAGAAACAAAAACAGTGGACCAGCTTTGTTCAAGTGAAATAAAACTAAAGGGCATTGTTGATGAAATTGACCAGAGTTTTGGCTTTACAAATAATGGAAATGTTCCTATTTTTGCATTTGATTTAAAACTGATTGGAAATGATGGAAGTTCAAATGTGGTTAAAGTTGATTCTTCTGTTAATCCTGGAATGTCAACTAATCTAGGCGGGGCTTATAGATATGATAGTTATAAACAAGTAAAGGTCATTCCAATAATATTAGGAAAAACAAAAAGTGGAAGCACTCAGGAATTTGAATGCCCTGAAATAAGTGCTATTAATTTGTAATATGACAAAACTTTTTAAAAAAGTTTTAACAAAAAACCATAATATGAAAATAAATAATTCTAAATTCTCGCGATTGTACTTTGAATTTATAAAAAGAGGTTTGCCAAAGTCCAATCGCTCGCAAAGCGAAGTAATTACAACAGTGCTGTTGATATTGATTTCTATAGCTGCGGTTGGAACTGTTATTGCATTTGTCATGCCTTTTATAAAAGAAAGAATGTCTGGAAGTGATTGTCTGGATTTGGCAAATGAAATCAGTATCGCAAACAATCCAGATTATACCTGCTATAATAATATAGATAGTAGTCTTAGTGTTCAGATACATGTTGGAGATTTAAAAGGAAAATCAAGCAGTTTTGGAATAAGTGTTAGTGTTGCAGGAACATCAACAAACTACAAGATAACAAGCACGAGTCTTGATGCAGGAGTCTCTATCAGGGGAGGTTCAAATATTCCTAATAAAAATGAAGAAAGAACTTATATTATAACAGGAATTGGGATTCCGTCAAAGCCTGATTCTATTATTGTTTATCCTATATTAAACGACGGAAAAACCTGTGATTCACCAAGCCATGATAATGATATTCCTGTATGTTAAGAAAAAGGAATAATAAATAATAGAAAAATAAATATATAAAAAAGAGATTATATAATTAATAATAAAGAATATTAATAGATAATAAAAAGGGGAAGAGCAAAAGAATTTAAAATAGCTGATTTGCTTGATTTATCTTGTAAAAGATAATTAAAAATATTAAATTAATAATAAACATAAAGAAGATTAATTAAAAATATGCGAGCAGAACAAGAAAACTTGGTGAATCTACTTATCTTATCTATAGAAGATGATAATAAAAATAGGTGAAAAATGATTAATAAAAAATCGCAAGTCTGGGTGGAAACTGCAGTATATACTCTGATTGGATTAACTATAATTGCAATTCTCTTAGTTACAATAACTCCGCAGATAGACAAAATTAAGGACAAAGCAGTTGTAAAACAATCAAATGATGCATTGAATATTCTTGATTCAAAAATCTCAGAAGTTTCACAGCTTCCTGGAAACATAAGGATTGTAGATTTTAAACTATCAAAAGGAAAATTAGAGATTGATGGTTCAAACAGTTCTATCAGATATATTCTCGAAGATACAAACCTTCAGTATAGTGAAATTGAAAAAGATATCCAGGAAGGAAATATTTTTGTGAGGACAGAGAAACATGGAAGCAAATATAATGTATATCTTAAAATGAAATATGACAATCTGAATATCACTTTTAATGAGAATAATATGATTAAGACTCTGCAGGCAGGTGCAACACCTTATAGGCTCCAGATTGAAAATATAGGGGATAATGCTCCTGACCAAAAAACACATTTAAATTTTGGATTGATGTAAATAATATTTTTATACCTAAAAAATAATTTTATCTCTATTTAAAACTCAAGTTTTAAATACTTCTTTTTATTTAATTGAATATAGAAAAAAGGTGAAAAATGAATCCTACAAGAATTGAAATTAATTTAAATCCAACAATACCTCCTTTGCCTAGAATTGATGACAAGACTAAAATCAATGTCAGATATACTTTGATTTCTCCTTATGCAAGTGTTCATATTCATTGGGATAGCAAATCAGGTGAATTACTCTATGATCTTGAAGAGCCTAATCTTAGCCAGAATGAAAAAAATCTTTTAAAAACTCTTGAAACCAGCCTTGAGGAAATGATAAACCTTAATGTCTTGATTCAAAAGACAACTGAGGCTAAGATTGATTATATTGACAAGACATCCAGGCTGTTGATTGAAGAGTTGGCTTTAGAGATAAGTGAAGACAGTTATAGAAAAATATTTTATTATTTGTTCAGAGATTTTATTGGGCTTAATGAAATTGAACCTTTAATGAGAGATTATTTTATTGAAGATATTGAATGCAATGGCATAAATACTCCTGTCTATCTCGTGCATAGAATCTATAGAAATATGAAGACAAACATAAACTATGATTCTTTGGATAAAATATCCAGTTTTGTTGAAAAGTTGGCGCAGAGATGCGGAAAATATATTTCCTATGCAAATCCTTTATTAGATGGAAGCCTGCCTGATGGCTCAAGAATAAATGCAAGTTACACAACTGATGTAACAAGCAAGGGGCCAAGTTTCACTATTAGGAAATTTACCAAGATTCCATGGACACCCATACAATTATTGAATAATGGAACTTTAAGCCCTGAAATGCTTTCTTATTTCTGGATATTGCTTGAATACAAATCAAATATTTTAATAACAGGCTCTACAGCTTCTGGAAAAACAACCTTGCTAAATGCAATTGCATTTTTTATTCCTCCTGAAGAAAGAGTTGTTTCAATTGAGGACACAAAAGAAATAAATCTTCCAAGAGAAAACTGGCTTCCGGCAGTTGTCAGAACAGGAATCAGCCAGGAAAGCATTGGAGAAGTTGATTTATTCAGCCTGTTAAGAAATTCTTTCAGGCAAAATCCTGATTATGTTATTGTTGGGGAAGTAAGAGGCAAAGAAGCATTTGTATTATTTCAAGGCATGGCCTCTGGACACTCTTCAATAAGTACTATGCATGCTGATTCTGTTGATACTCTAGTAAAAAGATTAGAGACTCCTCCGATTGAATTGTCTCCTAGCCTTCTTAATACACTGGATTGTGTTGCAATAATGACTCATGCCCTAATAAACAAACAGGAAGCAAGAAAATTAAGAGAGGTTGTTGAAATTGTAAATGTTGATGATAAAGGAATTGCCCTGACAAATACGCCCATGATATGGAACCCTAAGAATAATGCATTTTATTTTAAAAAACAAAGCAAGGTATTTGAAAAGATATCTAAAAAATATGGGATGAGCATAGAAAAACTGTTAAAAGAATGGAACCTAAGAACAAGACTTTTATATGAACTGCAGAAAAGAAAAATGTTTGATTTCACACAGACGCAGAAAATTATAAATGAATATTATAAAAATCCTGATGCTGTGCTTACTGCTTTTGGCATATTGGCTCCCCAACCAGGAACTGAAAATGTGATGCCTGCAGAACAAAAGGAAATAATTGAAAATGAAATTCCTAATAATCCTGAACAAATTGAACAAGAAATAAAATATGAATAAGATTGAATAATAGAGGAACATTTGCTTATTCTTGAAAATAATTTGTCCATTGTCCAAAATTATTTTCTAATTTTTATCATTAGTGCTTATCTAAAATAAGTTATGAAGAGCATATCATAGAGAAGAAGTAGATGTTAAGATTGATACTTTACTTTACATAATCATAACCTTAATAAACTTATATTCTATAATTTCTATATATTAAAAAGAGATAAAATGCTAGACCTACAAGAATTGCAGATTTTGGCACAATTAGTTGATAACATGGATGTTCTTAGCAGCAGACTTGAAAAAACCTATGGAGACAATGATGGTGAAAATTTTAGCAAAGCAAAACAAGAAATACTTAATATCCAGAAAAAAATTAGTGAAATGTTGGTGAGGAATAAATAACCTTAGATAATTAAAATAAAAGATAAAAAATTAATAATAAAAATAATATTATTAATAGAGTAAAAACATAATGAGGGCAAGCAGAAGAAGTTATAGTGAAAGACCTAAGTCTTTCCCTAAATACTCAAAGACAAACTGTGGAAATATAAATGTCTTTGACTATAGGCAAAAAATATGCAGGCAGAACAAGAAAACTTTGTAAATCTACTTATCTTGTCTGTAAAAGATAAATGAAAAAGGTGATAAAATGACATCAGAAGCATTGAAAGACAATCTAAAACATATAAAGGAAATAACAAGAGAGATTTATGTTTTTACAAGCCATCTTGATACAATAAAAAATCTAGAGATAAGAAGCAATATTCCTGTGAATAAGGAAGAAAAAAAGTTACTTATGAATGTTGTTGACGCCTTGACAAACCAGCTAAAAATATTAAATAATTCTATTCCAAGCCTTGTGCAGGGAATTGGGTTTTATAAAAGACTCTCTAATTCTGTTGAGCAGCCTAAATTAAAAGAAAATCTTGTGCAGGTAAGTTATAAGCCAAATGAACAGGAAGACAAAATATCTTTGACAATAAGTGACAAGGAAAGGAAAGAATTTTTAGAAAATCTCAGCAAAAGCAATCTTTCAATAAACCAGTTGAAAAATAAATTTTCTGTTGAAAAATCAATAAGGGTTGGTGAATTTGGAAAACCAAATGCCTATGCAAAAATTTCAAATAAGTTTTTTAGAAAATATTCAAACGAGCTGATTGCTAAGGGTTATTTTGAAAAATTGAATTCTGACCTTAGGAAAATGAGCTCTCCTTTTGTTTTAGGAACCTATATATCTATGCTATTTTTTACTATGCTTATCAGTTTTATTTTTAGCATATTCTTATTTATTTTTCTTTTATTCTTTAACTTAAGCCCTATGCTGCCAATCATAACCTCCTATGAGGGAGGCATCTTAATCAGAATCCTGCAAACCTTCTGGATAATGTTTGCTATACCTTTACTTGTTGGAATTTTATTTTATTTTTATCCTTCAAGCGAAGGAAAAAGTCTTGGCTCAAAGATAAATCAGGAGCTGCCTTTTATTACAGTGCATATGTCTGCAATAGCAACTTCAGGAATAGAGCCAATCAGCATATTTAAAATTTTATTAAAAAGCGGGGAATATAGATATACAAACATTGAATTCAGGAAATTAATGAATCTTGTTAATTTTCATGGAAGAGATATTGTTACTGCATTAAAGAGTGTTTCAAAGAGCTCTCCTTCTTCAAAACTTAGAGAGCTTTTAGATGGATTAGCAACTGCAATAACTTCTGGAGGAAGCCTGCATGATTTCCTGGATAAACATGCAGATACACTGTTATTTGACTATAAATTAGAAAGAGAAAGATATACTAAACTTTCTGAAACACTTATGGATATTTATATAAGCATTGCAATAGCAGCTCCAATGATATTGCTCATGCTATTTGTAATAATTGGAAGCACAGGAGGGATGATGAATTTTTTTGGACTTGGCACTGATATCCTTAGCCTTTTGATAATCTTAGCCATAGTTGTATTAAATATAGGATTTTTAATATTCTTAAGAATCCAGCAGCCGGAGATGTAGGATGAAAAAAATTAATAATACAAATAAAATAAATGGTGAGAATAAAAAAGCAAGAAAGACAGCTAAACTATGCTTGCTTAACTTGTTTTCATCTTGCATAAATTAGAGATAAAATTAAATAAAAACTAAAATAAAATGAGGCCAATAAGAATATATGGATTTGAAATAAGCAGGGTGCAGATATTTGGATTAGTGGTTGCTTTGATTATCATTGTTTTAGGGCTTATTTTTATTCCTGGAACAGATATTTTTTACTTTTTGCTGGGAATAAGTTTTTTAATAGCAGGATTTCCTTTTTTTGTCTCTTTATTATTAGAATCCAAGATGAAAAGAGAAAAAGAAGAAATGTTTTTGGAATTTTCAAGGGATTTGGTTGAAAGTGTAAAGGCAGGAACCCCAATAAGCAGGAGCATATTGAATGTAAAAGGAAAAAATTATGGAAGTTTGAGCTCTTATGTAAGCAAACTCTCTAATCAGATTGCTTTGGGAATTCCATTGCAAAATGCATTTGAAACTTTTGCAAGAGATGTCAACAGCAACACTATAACAAGAGCTGTTACAATAATAAGCGAGTCTGAAAAAGCAGGAGGACAAATATCAGATATTTTAGAATCTGTTGTAAAGTCAGTTACACAGATAGAGAAATTAAGAAAAGAAAGAGCTGCTTCAATATATTCTTTGGTTGTGCAGGGGTATATTATCTTTTTTATTTTTCTAGTTATAATGCTTGTAATGCAGTTCAAAATACTTCCTATTGCTTCTAGTTTAAGTGGAATGAGCGGAAGCGCAGAAGGAGGATTAGGAGGAATAGCAGGATTAGGGGGAGGAGTTAGTTCAACTCCTGAACAATTAGCAAAACCTTTTCTCTGGCTTTTAGTGGTGCAAGGACTTTTTGCAGGATTAGTTATTGGAAAGCTGTCAGAGGGGAATATAAAAGCAGGATTAAAACATTCATTTGTCCTGGTTGTTATTGCATTATTACTTCAGACAGGAGCTAAATTATTTTTGGGAGTAGGAACATAAAAATGAAAAAGGCAAAAAATAGGATGAATAAAAAATTGCAAAGTCATGTGGAAATGATGATATCATTTATTATTTTTGTTGGAGCAATAATATTTATTTTAATGTTTATCAATCCATTAAAAGAAAAAAGGCAGGATAACTCTGTTGAAGATATTCAGAGGACTATATTAAAAAATGTAAGTTCAGATATTTGGGAACTATCAGTCATTGTAAATACTACAGATGACTGCTATAATGTTCCTGTTTATGGCAATAAGTTTGTTGAAATTAAAGAATCTGATTCTGACAGAAAATATACTCTTTATTATAATTTAAACGATAATCCTGCTGTTCCCAGTTGTGTTGCTAAAGTTCCCAGAAACTTTAGTTTTGGAGCTTATTCAAAAGAAAATTTTGTTATATATGAGAATCTTGTTTTACTTGCAGGTTATTATACCTCTGATTATCAAAAATTAAAAGATTCTCTTGGAATAGCAAAAGATTTTTCTTTTAGCTTTAAAGAAATAGGGGGAAATGCTGTAAATGAAATAAGTGTTTTAAAAAATATTCCCAAGGGTGTTGATGTTAATGCAAAGGAATTTCCTGTGAGAGTCATGGATAGAAATGCTAATATTAGAAATTTAATATTAAGCATAAGGGAGTGGTAGATGAATAAAAAATTACTTGATGAACTAAGATAAAGACAAGAGAGTGTTAGAAAAGCAAGAAGAGTAAATTCGCAGAGCAAAATAAATACCTAACTTGTCCTGCAGAAATTAATATAAAAAAATGAGAAGAAAAAATAAGAAAGGCTGGATAAGAATTGTTGAGGCGTTTTTAGCTGTGCTAATTGTAATGGGTGCTGTTGTTATAATTATGGCAAGGCAACCTGTGCAATCAAGTGCAGATAATCAGATTTATGAAAGACAGACTCAAATATTGGAAATAATAAGAAACAACAATAGCCTGAGGAGCAATATTCTTGATGGAAAAACCTATAATGTTGATGATATTATAGTTGCAATGATTCCATCTTCTTGGAATTTTACAACCTCTATTTGTGATATCAATGATATCTGCAGTGCAAATGTTCCTCTTGGGAAAGACATTTATACAAAGGAGATTATTATTAGTTCTAATCTTACTCTTTATAGTACAAAGAAGTTAAGATTCAGTGTTTGGATGAGGTGAAAATTTAAGAGAATAGCTAATTCTTAAAATCATAAAGTTTAAAGAATATCATTATTTAGGTAATTAATGGAGAGATACAAATTTTTATCACACACCGCAGACATCAAGTTTCAGGCATTTGGAGATTCTTTGGAAAAATGTTTTGAAAATGCAGGTTATGCACTTGCCGAGATTATGTATGAAAAAACAAAAATAAAAGCTGTTAAAAAGAAAAATATTGAAATTAAGGGAAGAGATAACATAAATTTATTAAATAATTTTCTGCAGGAATTTTTGTTTTTGCTGGATGCAGGAAATTTTGCTGTTTCTAAGATTAAAATTAACAAAATTGAAAATATTGGTAAAGAAAAGTTTATTTTAAAAGCTAAATTAAGTGGAGATAATGCTAAGAATTATAAATTTTCAAATAGTGTCAAGGCCATAACTTATAATGAGATGTTTGTTAAAATTGGAAAGGATAAATGTATTTTGCAGGTTGTGGTGGATGTTTAATTAATATGGAAAAAAGCATAGATATTATTGTTGAGAGAATAAGAAAAAGAACTAAAAATAAAGATATTGGTTTAATTAGTGAAGTTGATTTTATTGATTTATTAAATTTTGGATTGAAAAATCAGGGTGTTGTTAACCTGATTTATTCAAACAGAAAAACTGGAAGAAAATATGAACATCAGCTAGAATTCAGGGATGAATATAAAAATTATAAAGTTATAACACATACCTATGTTAAAATATCAGATATCATGAGGGATTTTAAATTTCCGCTGAGATAAGGAAAAGAGAATTATTGTTGTGAAGATTGACAAAAGAGACAAGGTTTATGACTAGAGTTTGGGGGACGGAAAAAGCTTTTTGCTTCTTTTTTCTAAAAAGAAGAGTTTTGAGATGGGGCAGTAAGATTTTAGAAAAAATTATCTTGTAAAAATTTCAATAAGCTTGTTTTGAACTTCTTTGATTTTTTCTTGTTTTATTTTTCCAGTTTTATATTCAATCTGAGAAACATCAGCAGTAAATATAAGAGAAGCCATGATAAAGCTATCAGAACTTAGAGAGCCAGAAGCAAAATCTTTTCTTGTAAGAGAAACTAAATCTTCATCATTTCTTTGATTTGTAGTAATTTGAGCAAGAATTACATTTTGCCCCTTAAGTGTTGCAATTACTACAGCAGGTCTTTTCTTTACACTTGAAAAATTAGTATATGGAAAAGGTAAAACAACAACATCTCCTTTTACAAGTTTTTCCATGCTTCTTCATCCTCTTTTGATAACCAATTTTTAGCTAATGCTTTTTCACTTGCTAACATGCACATTAAAGATTCATTAATTTCTTTTTTCATTGGTTTTAATTCAACTCTGTCTGAATAAACAGCAATGCTTATTTTTGTTCCTTCTTTAAAACCCATCAGATTTCTTGCTATATTAGGTATACAAATCTGTCCTTTACTTGTTATGGTTGCAGTTCTTATATCTTTTATTTCGTCTTGCATTTTCATTAATTTCCTTACAGGTAAGATATGTAAGAAAGACTATATAAAACTTTTGTTTTAGAAAAGGAGATTTTGAGATGGGGGCAGTTAGTTGTTGGTTTATTGTAATTTATAAGATTAATATGATCTAGCTTTGGCTTCATCAAATCTTGTTAGGTCCCATGCTTCATTTGCAGGTGAGGAACATATCTGGCTATTAGTAAGTTTTCCTTCAGGATTATAGATTTTAACTTGATAATAAGTATAGCGAGGTTCTGTTAAAGGATCACAAAAATTCCATCTATAAGCATCTTCTTCCCATTTTTTTAGAGATTCTAATAATTTTGAAAGATTTTTATTCCTAAATACAGTAGGCTTACCAAATTCGATAACTAAATTACTGGAGCCATGCCAGTTTGGTTGAAGGTATGATATGCCCCCTATACTCCTTTCCAAAGTTATCTCTTGTTTTTTCTTTTCTTGTGTAGCTTTTTGTTTTGTCATTTTTCTTACGAGTTTGTAATAAATAGAAGATATTTTAAGTTTATATCATAATATTTATTATGATAATAGAAAGTTTTAAATATTTAGAAAAACTTTCTAATACTATGGACGAACAAATCTTAGAAGAAATCGGATTAACAAGGAATGAAATTAAGATTTACATAGCTTTACTTAAATTAGGGGCTTCAGCAACAGGCAAGATTATAGAAAACACAGGATTGCATAGGGCAATAGTTTATGATACATTAGATAAATTAATGCAAAAAGGTATTGTTTCTTTTGTTATTCAGAATAATAGAAAGGTATTCAAAGCATATGATCCAAAAAGATTAAATGAGTATTTAGAAGAAAAAAAACAAAAACTAAATATAATTATTCCAGAATTGAGCCAAATCTATCAAATTCCTAAATTTGAAACAGCTACAAACATCTATGAGGGTAAAGAAGGAATTAAAACAATTTTTGAAGATATAATAAAAACAAAGCCAAAATTCTATTATGTTTTTGCTTCTTATGGTGGGGCGACTGAGATCTTGCCATTTTATTTAAAACATTTTTACGATAGAATTGAGAAGTTACACATAAATCTGAAGGGCATCTTAATAGACACTCCGCAAGGAAGGCAGAGAGGCAAGGAAGTTGAAGTTCATAAAAATGTTGAACTAAGGTATATGCCTAAAGAATTTGTTAGTCCTGCTACAACATATCTCTATAATGGAAATGTTGCCTTTATCATGTGGTCAAAAGAGACTCCAATGGCTATTTTAATAGAAAATAAAAATTTGTATGAATCATTTCTGAATTATTTTAATGTTTTGTGGAAGTCATGTAAAAAATAGCTCGTCTGCCCCCATCTCAATTATTAAAACTCCAAAACTGAAAGTTTTGGCTATCTGTTTTCTGAATGAAAACTGCTTTTTCAGTTTGGGTGGGGGCGAGCATAAGCAGTTTAGTAATTAGGATACAAAATAAGAACTGCTTGTGCGAGGTATGGTAATAACTAAAATTTATCTCGCGCAGAGTTTTTGCTCGCATAAGCTTTCTACTGATTATTAACTTTTTTTACTTTTTAACTCTGATAAGTTGCGAGCAAAAATTTCATACAACATCGGGCTTAAACAACCCGAAGGGCTCGCCAGGCTGTAAGAGAATGAAACAGTATCATTCAGAACAATAAACTTTATTTACTGTCGCTATCTATTATTCTTATTAATAAA